>Ga0315903_10005193_pt1 | contig 17045 bp, 34 predicted proteins | sample LakEriMetagenome_7_FD_203524 | JGI IMG/M metagenome (GOLD analysis project Ga0315903, IMG submission 203524) | Freshwater fungal communities from buoy surface, Lake Erie, Ohio, United States - Buoy 2 MA119 | ecosystem: Environmental > Aquatic > Freshwater > Lake | place: USA: Lake Erie, Ohio...
ATTCACGGAGACTGGAGAACGTCATGTCTAAGGTGCGGATCGAACTCCATGGCCAGAACTCCGGGCTTCTGGACAGCCTCGCCGCCGACTCGATGGACAGTCTCCGGTCCCTGCTGATTGACAAGCTGGAGCGCGGGCTCTGGACGTTCAATGACGGCGACAACCTCAAAGTCATTGCTGGAGATTCCGGCTACGCCTATTTCATTGTCGAGACCTATGGCGAGGAGCCTGACGATCAGTTTATGGCAAACGCACAATGGCTTAATGCGTATTCCGACAGCTACAGCACATGGCAAGGGAACTGGACAAAGATCCAGAAGCGGAAAGGCGTTTGGATGCGATGCCCGGATGACCGAAAGCCGCTGATGTGGCGAACGGCTGCTGGCCCAAAGGGCAAGCTGCAAAAGCTTTCCAGCTACGATCCCAACAAGAAACGCGCCATCGTGCGGCTGCGCTGGGAGGACTGACTTGCCACACCGCCTGTTCACTGCATGGTCAAATGTCACGAAAGATCGGACTCCGGAATTCGCTTGTGAGAATGAGCATGAGGCGATTGCGCTTTCAGCAAAATACCTCAACTGCCAGCGCGATGATGTGGCAATCGCTTTCCACGAAGCCGATGCTTGGACAGATGAGCGCCGGATAGCTGCGGCCATGGACAACTTGCAGAACAAGCTTCTGCGGTGAAAGATTTGCTTGCACTCTCCGCTGGGGGATGCTACCAAGATTCTCGTTCGGGCAATTGTGCCCATATGAAAGGAGTCTCCGATGACTGAACATTTGCCTGTGTCTGAAATCTCCCGCCCGGTGGCGGTTCTGGATCGCGCCGGGCTTGCCCGGGCGGTGGCGCTGGCTGCGATGGCGGCGGATCGCAAGAGCGCCATTCCCATTCTGTCGAATCTGCGGCTGCGCGGCTACGGCGGCGCACTGGAAGTGATCGGCACGGACTGTGACTTGGAAATCTCTGTCATGGTCGAGGGCCCGGCTGACGCGCGGCTGGACCTGACGGTTCCGGCTCACATGCTGAAAGACATTCTCACGAAGGCCAAGGACTCAGCGCTGGCGTCTCTGGATGATGCCTCAAACGATGACGTGTTCCGGTGCGGCGTCGATCTGGGCGGCGTCAAATTCAAGCTGAACGCCATTCCGGCAACGGATTTCCCGGTGCTTGATCCGGTCAGCTATGGCCACTCATTTCACCTTGACGCTGAAACGGTCAATGACTTGCTGGGCAAGACCAGCTTTGCCATCTCGACTGAGGAAACCCGCTACTACCTCAACGGCATTCATCTCCACTCGCTGGATCGGCTGGGCGTGTTCCGCGCCGTCTCTACCGATGGCCACAGGCTGGCCATGATGGAGATTCCGGCTCCGGAGGGCTCACTGGGGATGCCGGGCGTGATCCTGCCGCGCCGGGCGGTTGGGCTGCTGATCGATGCCATCAAGCTTCTGGGCAAAGGCAAGGAAACCCTGCCCATGGTGCGCGTCGAAATCGCCAGTGACCGGGCGCGGTTCACCATTGGCGGCTTCACGCTCACGTCCAAACTGGTTGATGGCTCATTCCCTGACTACGAACGGGTTGTGCCGCGGTCTGGCGACATGGCGAACATTGACGTGAAAGAGGCCAAGGATGCCATCTCCCAGATCAGCCTGATCTCTGGCAACCCGAAGGGCCAGACGGTCAAATTCAGCTTCGCGCGTGATCGACTCGTTCTGTCATGCCGCGACGATGACAACGGCACGTCTGAAGCCGTTGTGCCGTGTGGATCGGCCGCAACTCTGGAGATCGGTTTTGCCGCCCGATACCTCATTGACATTCTCGCGGAAATCTCCGCTGGCCATGTCTTCATGTGGCTCACCGACTCCGGAAGCCCGGCAGTGTTCACTGACCCGTGTGATCCCCGGTTCAAAGCGGTGCTGATGCCCAAGCGCTTCTAGCTGACGGCGGGCGGCGCTACTGGTGCCGCCCCTCCCCTTTTCTCTTTTCCAGAAAGGAGTTCTTGAATGAAAACGAACATGATTACCGCGCGTATCTTTGCCAAAACGCCAGAACAGGCGGCAGAGTTCTTAGAGCGCATGGCGCGAGAGACCCGTGAAGGTCGTCACTGGAACAAGCACCTGAACGCTTCAGATGATTACTGCGGCGCTATCTGGGAAGCAGATTTCCCGTGGCCGACCAAGGACAACGCAACTGAGGGGAAAGGCTGATGGCTGACAAGATCAAGGTTGTGTGCCCGAAGTGCGGCAGCGATGACGTGACAAGGGATGGCGTACTTTACTGGGACGTGAAAAACCAGTGTTGGGCTATGGCTGGTGAGTTTGATGAGATGACCTGTCAGAATTGCCACCACGAAGGCCACAGCTTTTGTGAACTTCCAGTTGACGATTCAAGCGATGTCGCAACACGCTCGGCTGCTGACTTAAAGTCGGCGGCCAATCTGCTGGACGAAGCCACCTCAATCCTCAACGACATTATTGATGATGAGGACAATTTCATCTCCAGCGAAGCGGGAGAGAACGTCCTTCTCGCAGTCGATACCCTGCACAAGGTCAAAGCTGCGCTGGGGCTCATTCCCGCTCATGCGGAGTCCGACACTGGGAGCAAGTGCGATTGCTGCGGCGAGACAGTCGCGGAGATCATAGGGTGCCCGGATGGCCGGGAAGTGTGCTCCAACTGTTTTGACAATGGGGAGGGCTGACAGATGGCAAAACCAGCAATCGTTTTTCATGTGGATAACGGCATGGTCATTTCCGTTATAAGTGACTGCGAGGTGGACGTTTACATTGTCGATCACGATGGCGAGGATGAGGACCATCCTCACTATGTTGCTGAACTTGAGGCAACGCTTTGGAAGGAAGACGTGCACATTGCTCCTCACGAAGTCTCAGACGTGCAGAAGAAGTGGGTGGTGTGCTGATGGGTAGATTTCCCGCTCACCGCTTCAAGGTCGCTTTTGTCAACGATGCCGACTATCTCGACGTTGAACTGATCGATACGTTGCCCAAGGGCGAGTTGCGAACGTGGCGCATTAGCCGCGACGATAACGGCCAGTGGTACGGAATGCTTCGCCGCTCCGCAACACCTGAAGATCCGTTTGAGGATGGCACCTATCTTCCCAAGTTGATGGTGGATGCTCTGGTTCGCATCTATGAGTCCAGCTTGGGGACACAAGCGACCGCATGATTGCTCCATGGGATAACGTCGAGCAAGCGGCTGCTGAGTATGTGTCTCTACTACTTGACACCGCTCCGAATGGTTGGGGCCAGCATGTGCACAAGGTTCACGGGCGTTCAGACTGGATGATGCTGAAGATCGAACGCGCGTTCGGCTGCGTCTCCACGCACTTGGCCATCAGCGCTGAGTTTGCCCGGCGCAAGTGACTGCCGCCGGATGAAAGCCACTCTTGCATTTCCGGCTTGGTTATGCGAGTATCGATGCCAAGGCCAACAGTGGCCGACTCGAAAGGAGAAGCTGAATGGACAAGGTTAAAATTCGTTTCTACGTCATGCTGTGCTGGGATGACTGGCAGCAGAACGGCTGCTACGAAACAATCGTTTGGGCAACTGGCTATCAGGAAGCGGAAGACAAGTGCCGCGAAGAGATGGCCAAGCACAAGGCGGCTGACTACGAGAAGCCGGACGATGCTGACGCTGACAATCTCAATGACCCCGACTGGTGGCTGGAAAACTATGGCGGCCAATGGCAGTTGGTGAACTGCCGCGAGGTCGAGGGCTTTATCAAGTATCTCAAGGGTGACGCATGAAGACCTACGTCATCGAAGTGAAACCAGTTGTCGAGCGCGATTATCTTGACGACGATGACCGCAAGGCTTGCTGGGATTTGGTCGGGCTTCCGCGATTTCAAGCGGCGTCTGAGGAAGACGCTCTGACCCAGTTTCACGCCACAATGCCGATTTCTGTTCTTGAGCATTTTGAGATCAGCGTTCGCGAAGGCAAGCCGCTCAAGCTGTTTTACGTCACCATGACGTGGGACAACTGGCCAGAAGGTGGCTCCTTTGGCACCAAGGTCTTGGCTGAAGATCACGCAGATGCAGAGCGTTTGTGCCGCCGTGACATGGCCACACACCGGGCTTCTGACGACGACGAAGAGTTGGACGAGTTCCATTACCTTGACGCTTATGGCGACGAGTGGGTGACGGTTGATTGCTTTCCGCTGGACGACTTTATCGCCATGCACAGCAAGGGCAACGAGTCACCAGATCGCACTGGCCAAAAGCAGTTTGAGGTCGTTGTGCGGCGCGTTGTCCGTGAGGACATTACGGTGAAGGTCTGGGCTTACAACAGCGGCGGGGCCGCCCGGGCTGCGGAACTTGAGGCTCAGTGCCGGGAGCAGTCCGAATGGGAAGCCTACGACTGCGACTACATTGTCGAGGTCAGCGATGTGAAGGAGGTGAAGCAGTGAAGCTTTACAGCATCAATGTGAAAATCTGCGCTACGGCTTACATCAAGGCAGAGTCCGAAGAGGAAGCAATGGACATCCTTCTGGAAACAGTAGGCGATGGCAAGAGCCAGTTGTTCGGAGAGGATGATATAAGGGGCGTGATCGACGGCAGCACGTTCTCAAGCGACATGGATGATTTCACTCTGTCACCAGCCATCACCTATTACGGCGTTTATGACGACGACGAGACGCTGCAATTGGTCGAGGAGTTTGATGACGAGGACGAGGACGAAGAAGAGGAGGATGAGTAATGACGAAGCTGTTGACAGCCGATGAAATGCTTGACGTGTTGCTGCACATCAAGCACCCCAAGTTCAACTTGCTCAAGGCGAAGATGGAGCAGCTTGCGTCTGAGATGGGCGAGTTGATCGCGGAGTCGCTTGACGTGAATTGTGGCCCTGCATCCTTTGAGGGATCAGCCTTTGCCGGGACGTGTGTCCCGTTCCTCGCCAAGCGGGTTGGCCAGCCCTGCCCGGAGCCCCTGCTGCAATTCGACCAGACCGAATGGTGCACTCAGGAGCATGATCTCAACCCGGCCACTGGGGCGATTATTCAATAGCAAACGTGTAAGCTGTGCTTGCATTCCGACCAAGTTAGTTGTATAAAACCTGCTTTGCGAATTGTCGCATCAATGAAAGGAGATCGCGAATGAAAATCTGGATACTGTCAGTTGACGATGAATGCGCGACTTGGGCCAAGGTCTTCGCAGACAAGGAGTCTGCCGAAGCGTATTTCAGGGAAACGGTTGAGCCGTATTGGGACTCGCATTTCCCTGATGACGAAATGCCTGAAGACGCACACGCTGCTTGGGACAAGATCGTCAACGAAGGCCACTGCATCGACACCATCTCGCTGAACGAAGACGAGTTCGCGCTTCCTCCGGTCTACGAGGCCGGTCCTGATCTTCTGGAGGCTCTGGAAGAGGCTGAAGGCTTCATTCAAGGCTTTGCGGATGACGAGATGCAAGAGGGCATGGACGAACTGTGCGGCACCATCGAAGCCGCAATAAAGAAGGCGCACGGTGGAACTCCGGTACATGCCGCCGCCACCCCTTCTGAGGCTCTGGAATGTCTCAAAGAGGCTTTGGAGGTGATGGGAAATTGGGGCGACGAAGGTGAACCCGGCTGGGCGATACGCGCCCGCCGGATCATCAACGAAGCGGAGGGCCGGGAATGAACGCGCGGAGCATTTGGGCACACTATTCCTCGCGCCGCTCTGTGGCTTCAGTGGAGTGGGCCATCAAGTCCTTTCTAGCAATCACGGACCCGGTTCAGGCCGCAGAGGTCGCGCTGTATATGCAGCGGACTGGTGAGAATGGGCCACAACGGTTTGTCTGGCTCTGCGAAGGCTACAGGCGCGACCCGGGCGCATGGCGTAGGGAAGAACGTGCTTGGCATCGCCGCCGCCGGGAGGAGCAAGAAATCCGCCTGTACGGGTGGCATTCCCGGGCCCCTGCCGTCATCGCAGGGGCGCTGCGATGAACGACAACTGGAACCCGCGCTATCTGGCCTACTGCAACGCCTATGGCCACACACCTCAAAAGCAGTTGGAGATCGACCGCGCCTCTTGGCCCGGCGGCTGCATGGCGGGCTTCATCCTGTGGAACCGCAGCAAGATCGTAAGCTTCAGCAGGGTGCGCCCACGCGCGTTCTTCATGGGGCAACTGTCTGACCACAAGGCCTATGACAACTGGTTGCTGTCCGAACATCCGCCCATACCGGGAGTGACAGATGGACAGGGTTGAGGCGTTCATGGAGGAGTTCTTGGCTGAGACTCAGCCACACCCCTTCTCACCCCGGATCAGGCTGCATGGCCCGGGAGTCGTGCTGCTGGAGGTCTGCAAGTTTGCCGGGACCGTCAGGCTGGGCTCTATCCAGAGCAACATGGAGCCCGGCATGGGACACGCCAGCCGCACTCTGGACTGGCTTCTGCGGCTTGCTGACAAACACCGTGTCGAGATCTCAGGTTTCGTGGAACCGTTTGGCACAAGAGACGGCCGCCTCAAAGTGCGGGCTCTGCTGGCTTGGTACAAGCGGCACGGTTTCCAGACGCTGCCCAACCGGACAATCACCGGGACGAAAATTGTCTATCGCGGAAAGGAGAACTGACAATGACTTTTGAGGAGTTTCAGGCGACAAAGAAACGCGAGCCGCTTGCTGACTTTGAGTCTCGCACCAACACGGACTTGCACGACCCGCACGGCGGTCACGTCCTGTCTTATGGGCCCGGGAACATGCTCTACATCATCGACTACACAGAAGTTCCGTTTGGCAACTACTATCTGCTGATCGAACGCAGTGAGTGGATCGACGCGGACCTGAGCAAGCTGGAGCGCATCCTCTACGACTGGGCGGTGGGCGAAACGATTCTTGATACAGGGACGAGTTCTGGAGAGGCGGGCTGAGATGAAGGTTTACATCTGCTTCGCCAGCACTGGTGAATTCTCTGACCGCAGTGAATGGCCTGTCCATGGCTACAGGACCGAACAGGAGGCTCAGGACTTTGTTACCCGGTCTGGCGAGTTGTTCAGAGAGAAATGGGTTCAGTGCGGTTTCCACAATGGGTGGGGCGACTACGCAGCCAGAGCAGAGCTTTTCGCGGAAGGCTGGCACCCGGATTGCCCCAGTCTTGGTGAGCCTGACTACGCCGGGTTCACCTTCAGCTACGCCACCGTCGAGATCAAAGACTCGACGCCCATGAGAGAGGAGGTCTGACATGACAGAGAATCAGAACGCGCAGGATCAGGGCTTCCCTGCTCCGGTGCATACCGTCACCCTCGACGGCGTGACGTTCAACATCCGCAAGGACTTCTATGGCCGCTATCAGGTCTATGAGGTCAAGAAGGACAATCTGGAACAGGGCATTGGCCGGATGAGAAGCTATGCCTCTGTCAAGGAAGCATGGGACGCTCTGTTCGTTTCGCGGATGCAGGACTGAGGCCATGAACAGCAACGACAAGCTTCAACCCGGCGATATTGTGGAACTGATTTCCCAGTGGCACAGCGTCCCGGCGGGAACCCGCCTGATCGTTCGGTACGGCCTCAAGGCCGGGATGTATGAGCCGGGGGCCTATTCAATGGCGCGCGAGGATGGAGACTTGCTGCCGGGCCCGTGGGGCGATCACGACACAACGGTCATCTACGACAAGAGCGTGAAACTGGTTGAGAGGAAGGAGGGCTGATGACAAACCCAAATCGTGTGCTTGCCAACATGAGCAAGAACCCGTGGACTCTGGTGCAAACGTTCACGACTCGTCCCGAGGCCGCAGCCAAGGCCGAAGAGTTGAAGGCGCTTGGAGAGAAGGTTCGCGTCACCTCCTACAAGTACGGATCATATGACAATCCCCGGCGAAGCTGGAATGTCTGGAAGGTGCCGACGTGACCGTGACAGACTTCACCCGGCTGAACACGGTCGAGGCCCTGTGCGCGGTCTATGACGGCTGGCTGGCCGACAAGGGCTATGAGCCGCAGAGCGCAGATGAACTGCACTACGATCTGCTGGGGCAAGACCCGCGGCCGGAAAACGACTTGCTGTGGCTGGCCGGCTTCATCAACCAGTGGGACATTGTGATGGATCTCAAAAACGACCTCAACAGGAAGAGAACAGATGGGAACGACTTATACTTGGGAAGGCGAGAACTGGGGCCGCAGCCTGATCTATGACGCCGCCAAGGAGGGCTACACCATCACGGTCGATTCCGGCGGCGATGAGCCCGATTATGTCGGCAAGTCGCCCAAGGAGGCTTGGGAAGCCGTCACGGCGGTCGACTCGTGCAATGTGATCTTGAGCAAGGAAGGTGCCCGGCGCGAGGTCGCGGCGATCATTCTCGAAAACGGACAGGCCGGGGATGAGGTGATCAACGACTACATCACTGGAGGATGGATTGACCAGTGGTGGCAAGCCAAGTGCAAGAAGGCAGACGAACAGGGCGGCTGAAGCCCTGTCTTGAAGCCAACAAATTTCATGACTACCTGAGCGTTCCGCGCCTGTGCGGATATTGGAAAGGACTCACAGAATGACTGACAAGAAATCTATTGAGAAGCGTTACGGCGTGGACTGCTCTCCCAACCGGAGCGGCAACGGCGGCTTCGTCGGCACCTACGCAATTCCCGGCAAGGACTTGCAGTATGCGCGTGATGAGGCTGGGGTGATCTCGGTCTTTGCCACGGAGGACGAGGCCATTGCCGCCGCTGGCGAGGAGATGTGCCGGGCGCTCAATGGGCGCACCAAGTTCAGCTACAGGCACGGCTACAAGCGTCTGGGCGGGGCCCAGCTTGCCGTGGGGCTCAAGGAGCTTGAAATCTCCCCGGCCAACTTCGCGGCCTTCTTTGGCACGTCTCAGAAGCGTGTGCTGCAATGGATTGACGGCGAGGAGGATGTGCCTCACTCGGCTCACCTGTTGCTGACCGTTCTCGCGGTGCCGGGCATGAAGACGCTGGTGCAGCAATTCACCAACGCGACCATGATCGAAAAGTCCGACGAGAAGCTGGAGAAGGATGGTCGCGCGAATGGTTGAGTGGCTGGGACTGTGCGCGTTCTTCCTCTTCTTGTACGTTGTCACCAACTGGCACAACTGGTTTGCGTCTGAGGAACAGAAGGCATGGCGGCGCTACCAAGCTTGGGTGGCCACACGGCTGGATCAAGGCATGACCCATGACCAGATCAGGGATGAACGCGAAATCCGTTTTCACCTTGCCCAGCTTCGCGAGACTGTCTCTGACCATGTGGCCAGTGGCGGCAAGGCGACTTGGGAGCAGAAGCTGCGGGATGAGGTCAGCACTTCGATGACAGTGCTGTCCTCGCTCTCCCCGGAACTCGGCAAGCAATTTGTCAACGTGGTTTCCGGCTTGCACGACTCCGACATTCTGTATCCTGCGGAGTACGAGAGGGTCCACCCGATGCCACGGCCAGTCAAGCTGACGCCAGCAAAGCGGAAGCAGTGGGCAAGGACGATGAATGCGGCTCTTACCGATCTCTGACAGAAGGGAATGACATGAAAGGCACGATGCTTGTTTTAGCAACTGATGGCTCCATCAGACGCGAGGAACTGACCAACTCTCGGAACCTCCTTCCGGTCTTGCAGAAGGAGGTCGGCGGCTACGTCGAGGTCGTCCCCTACTTCGACAGGTTTCTCGACGGAGGCCAGCAGAAGAAGTGTGTCGTCATCTGCAACGAGGAAGGCAAGCTGAACCGTTTGCCGCTCAACGCATTGGCAACTGCGCTGTGGCATGACCTCCTCAAGAAAAACCCGCCACCGCTCGGGATGCCCATGGCAGCGGGCAGCCTTGATGTTCTTGTCGGCCCGGTGCTGGTGATATGGGGTGACAAGGAGTTTATGGATGAATTTTGATTTCGGATAGTCCGTGTACTGAATTCATCAACTGCGACAAAATCGCACACTTTTTCTGAAGTGAGATCAACGGTCGGTTTTTCAAAACCGGCCGTTTTTCGTTGTAGGAATAATTCCCGACTCCAAGTTAGTGTCAACTTGTGCTATACTTATTTCGTGCTCGGGAATGAACCCGGCACATGCTGATTGAAAAAGTGGAGAACTGAAATGAGCAACGCGCAAGCGGTGGCAGTGGATGAGCATGACTATCTCGCAGTCGTGTTCATCGGAGCGGGAAGCTCCTACGGGCGCAGCCCGGATAAGGAGACCGCAATCGACAACTGCATGAGGGCACTGAGGGACTGGAACTCCATCTACAAATTGGAGGGCCATACATTCACCGTCAACGTCCTCGACGTGCAGGGCTGGGATCAAGTCGCTTGGGGCCACAACGGATTCTTCGGGAAGAACCCCGGAGACGCCAAGGCAACCAAACTCGACCTCCCAGTCGAGTGGATCGAAAAGGTCTACCCGGAAAAGAAGAGACGCCGCCGCTAATGCAACGAGGCCCGGTGCTGGAACACCGGGCCTCATCAATCAACTGCTGATTATGGAGAACGAGCAGATGACATACGTTTACAGCGATGGGGGCCGCGCAGCAAGCGGTTTCAAGGGGACGACTGGTGATTGTGTGGTGCGGGCGGTGGCGATAGCTGCTGGCCTACCCTACAGCGATGTCTACGACACCTTGAGCCGCCTTCAGCGGAGCCAGCGAGTGACCAAGCACACCCGCAAGGGCGCTGGTTCACTTCGCAACGGCACCTACACCAAGCGCAAGTGGTTCAAGGATTACATGGTCGGGCTCGGTTTTGAGTGGGTGCCGACCATGCAAATCGGGACAGGCTGCAAGGTGCATCTCCGGGGCGACGAGTTGCCGCCCGGGAGGCTGGTCGTCATGTTGAGCCGCCACGCCTGTGCCGTGATCGACGGAGCAGTGCATGACGCCTACGACTCGACACGCGGCGGAACCCGCTGCGTCTACGGGTACTGGAAGAAGTCGTGAATTCGGAGGCTCGGCGCTGGAACGCCGGGCCTCTTTCAACGCTGATAAAAAGGAGAACGCAATGCTGAAGACTCGAGTGAAGACATACCCCAACAAGGTATTCGAACAGGAGATCCGGAATCAGAAACTCACATGCCAAGCGCTGTGGCAGATTAAGGGGCCGAAGAACACGGCCATCGACTGGATCACCTGTTATTACATCGCGCCGTTGACGGTGATCCACTTTGGCTACGATGAAGGTGGCTGGGACATCCACATCGGGAGTGAACACATCGACAGGAAGTCCACAATCGATGACTTGCTTGAGCGCATCAAGACGCTTCGGCAAACCGCAGCAGCCTAAGAACAGCCCGGGGCAGAGATGCCCCGGGTTTTTTCATGCCCGGTTCTTGAGCCCGTCGATGAGGCTGTTTGCCCGGCGCAAGAAGCCGGACATGCCATCGTCCTTCGATACGCCGTAGTAGGCGGCGCACTTGTTCAGCGCCACTCGCAACTGGTCTGACAAGGACCGCTTGTCGCCCAAGCCCTTGGCGTGGAGTTCGGTAAACGTGAAACCGATTCCGCAGACCAAGACGAGAATGGCGTAATGCTCATCCCCGATCTTGGCCTTGATCTCGCGCAGCCGGGCGCTGGCCATCACGCCGACCGCGCTCTGCTCGACCTTCCCAGACGTGTCCACCTTGGGCTCGAAATCCGTTCCAGACAGCCCGGAATTCTCCGACACATCGTAGTCGCGGCCGAAGCGGCCAGCGGCATCCACCATTGGCTTTGTCCATGTGTTCGGGTTCTGGCGATGAAGTGCCAGAAGATGGCCGGGCCCGCTGTTGCGGTCCACCTTGATGGGGCTGCCGTTCGGCGCTCTGCCGTCTATGGGGTCAACCTTCAGATTGGCCACGTCAGACTTCACGCGCCTCACCTTCTCCTTCCGGCGGTTCTGCTCGGCCTGCTCCTCTGCCTTTCTGATGGCGGGCAGATTGCGCTGCTTCTCAATCGCGGCAGCCTTGTCTGCCTTTTCCCTCTCGTTCTGCTGTTGCCTGCGCTCGGCCTTGATGCCGGACAAGTTCACATGGGCAAGAGTGATCCGATTGATTCTAGCGGTCATCTGGCGCTCCCGTGGCAGCGGCTTTGCCATAGGACTTAGGCCACATTATTTCGCGCGTTCGCTGGCGCTCAAGTTCGTTTAAGCGGAGGTCAAGCTGCTGGCCGACGAGAGTGATGGCCTGTGCGTGATGGCTCCTTCTGGACTGGATCACCCACCAAGAGTGAATAATCGTGCTGTGATCGACCTTTAGAACTGCTGCGAGCCAAGTTATCTTGGCGTTGTCCAGTGCGACAAGCAACACCCATCGCGTTAGATGGCGGGCCACCACACATTCCTTCAACCGGGAGCGGCCCATGATCTCCTTGACCGTCATGCCAGTGACGGCCGCCACCGCGCGCAGCACAAGCTTGACCGACTCCTCTGTCGCCTCCAGCCGTTTCGCTTCAATGCGCTCGACCGCCTCGCCAGCCTCAACCATCTCGGCTGGCGCTGCTTCTGGCTCTGGCGGCGGCAGCAGCAATGGCGTCTGTTCGCGCGCTCTTTGCTTCTCGCGCAGCCGCCGGGCCGCCTCCTCAAATCTGGCCTGCCGCCCCTTGTGGGCAATGTGGAGCTTCAGCGCCAGACTCATGCGACCCTCATCGGCATGATGATCGACATGAAGTTGGCGTCTTCGATCTGAGGCCTAAGGATGACCGCGCACCCGGGGTCGCCCATTTCCCAGACAACGCTGTCCGCGCCAATGTTGGCAAGTGCCTCAAGGACGTAGCGGGTGTTGAATCCGATCACCATCTCGTCGCCCTCGTACTGGACATCGACCCGGTCCTCGGCAGTGCCGCCCTCGGGCACATTCATCGCCACCTCCAAGATCGACTGCTCCAGCCTGAAGCTGCACACCCGGCCCTTTTCCGGAGAAACCGTTGCCACGCGATCGACGGACGCCGTCAAGGCCTTCACGTCCACCCGCAGGCGGTTGCCATTCGTCTTTGGGATGACCCGGTCGTAGTCGGGAAATGACCCATCGATCAGTTTTGAAACCAGAACGGTATTGCCCCACTCAAAAGCGATTTTTGTCTCGGACAGCCGGATCGTCACCGCCCCATCGTGCCCGTCGATGTGCCTTGCCGCCAATAGCGTGGTCTTCCGCGGCAAGATCACGCCGGGCATGTGTGCTGGTAGCCCCTCGGCCTTGACCCAAGCCACGGCCATCCTGTGGCCGTCTGTGGCCACGCAGGCGAAGTTGCCTTCCCGAAGGTGCATGTAGACACCGTTCAGGTAGTAGCGGGACGCTTCGGTCGAGATCGCAAAACTCGTTTTGCGGAGCAGCCTGACCAAATCGACCGAGTCGAGGCTGAACTGGGTTGTCGGTTTGCCCGCGTCGAAGTCCGGAAAGTCATCGGCCGGCAGGCTGAACATCTTGAGCCGGGATCTGCCGGATTTCACATGAAACAGCGAGTCGACCAGTTCGCACTCGACCTGTGCGCCATCGGCAAGCTTCTTCACGATGTCTTGCAGCATCGACGCCGAGACCGAAATCCGCCCGGCCTGCCGGACATCCGCGTTGAGCGTCAGCTTGATCTGCACATCCAGATCGGTAGCCACGACGGTCAAGGCACCCTCAGCAGCAACGAGCAACACGTTGGCCAGAATTGGGATCGTTGACGCCCGCTCCACGACCGAGTTCGCGAGGGTCAGCCCTTTCAGCAATTCCCTCTTCTCAACCAAGAATTTCACAGTCGACTCCTTCACAATTGTTGCAGTTTGCTAATGATGCTGATCACGATGCGCGCTTGAACTCGGCCCATCCGACCCCGTCTCCGGGCTTCAGGAGATCGCGTGGAGCCTGACACCCCGCCTCGCCCGGCTTGGGGCCCCACTTCGCCGTAGACCACTCGCGCTTCTCGCGGGCGAACGTCAGCCGGGCGTTCCAGTCCACGGGCTGTGACGCCTGAGAATTCCCTGTCTGGAGGTATCCCTCGTAGCGGCGCTGGGTGATGTACCTGACGGCATGGACGACCGGGTAGTCTGCCTTCTGCTTCGCCAGCCACGCCCTGAACACGGGAACCGATCCCAAGACCTTGGCGATCTCCTCGGCCGAAAGCTTGCCCCATGCCTTGGCGGCCTCGGCCTTCGACATACTGGGCTGTGTGGGATAGTCCTTCCAGAAGGCTTCGAACTCAGCCGGGTACTCGGCCCGCTTCTTCGGCTTCTCGTCTTTCGCAACAGCGAAAAGGTTCGGAGGCGGCGCAGCCGTTTCCGAACAGATTCTTTCTTTCTTCTCTTCTACATCTACCTTCTGGTTCTGTATGGATGATCGGTTGATCATCGGTCGATCATCTAACGATGTTTTGGGGCTTTGATTTTGTTGTGTTTTCTTTTGCTCTCTCGCTTCGACGGCCGACTTTGCTTTTGAAATCCGCTCAGTTCTTGCAAGGATTTCGCAAGAAACTCGCTCGTTCCAGAGCCCATCTGCGGTCTCAACGATCTTTTTGCGGCGCACCAATTCGGCCAGCGCGGCGTCGAATTGGCGGCGAGTCACACCGCAGTCCTCGGCCAGTTCCGACAGGTCATCCGACAGCGGCTTGCCCTGATCGTACATCATCGAAATCAGGGTGATGTAGACGCCCCTCTCCAGCCCGCTCAGGCGGCGCACGCCGTTCAGGAAGTCGGACGCATAGAACTTGAACCACGGTGCGTCGGCCACGGCTTAGAACCCCACTACAGCCTGATCGCGGACCACGGCGCAGCCCATGTCGCAGAACATTTCGATGTTCCCGCAGGGCCCGCCACGGTGCTTGGCGATGATGATTTCAATTCGGGAGCGGAGTTCGCCCAGCTTGACGCTGCGCCTCGCCTCGTCATCCGGATCGTCATGCTTCAGGCGCTCCAGATAGTAGGCCTCGCGGTAGACGAAGATCACAACGTCGGCGTCTTGCTCCACCGAGCCTGACCACCGGAGATCCGAAAGCCCCGGGCGCTTGTCGTCCCGGCCCTCCACGCCGCGATTGATCTGGGCCAGAGCGATCACCGCACAGTCCAACTCCTTGGCCAGCATCTTGAACCCGTTGGAAATCTCCTCGGTCTCCGACACCTTGTTGCCCGCGTACCGCTCAGAGGCCCGCATCAGGCCCATGTGATCGATCACCACGACCTCAAGCTTCCGCCCCTCGGCGGCCAGCCGCTGGGCATAGGTGAGCGCCTGTGACCGCACCTCGGCCACCGTCAGGCCGCCGCGGTCCCCGATCAGGAACGGCATGTCGTTCAATCGCGGTGCCACGTCCAGCACCCGGCGGAACTTCTCCTCAAAGCCCTCGCGGTGGACGGCGGCCGAAGAGATGTCGCGATACTCGACGCGGTTGTCATGGCTCCACGCCATGCTTGCCAGCGCCATCTCGGTCAGTTCCTCCCGGCCCATCTCAAGGGCAAAGAACATCACGCCATGGCCCTTCTGTGCCGTGCGAAGCAGAAGCGAGAGCGTCACGCTCGACTTGCCCATGCCGGGCCGCCCGGCGATGACGTAGAACCGCTTGCGCCTCCAGCCGCCAAGCAGATCGCCAAGGTCAGCGGACCCGCAATAGGCGAAGTCCTTGACGGGTTGCCCCATCCGATACGCCTCGTTCAGCTTGTTCAGAAGGCGATCACCAAGCTGGGCGATGGACTCGATCCCCTCATCCTTCGATTTTTGCGTGCTGGACAGCCGCTCCATCTCGGCAGCAAGGCGCTCGACCTCAGCGATGTCACCTTCCTCGGTCGCTACTTCCAGATTGCCCTTAAGATGGTCATACCGGACAAGGCGCGCACACCCCTCCAGTCCGATCTGCGGAGCGGCATGAGCGATGTAGCGCGCTACGATCTCTGAACCAGTCGCCTTCAACTCTGTGATTGCAGGGAGTTCGCGAATCTTGGTGATGACCCAGTGCACCTTTTGAAAGCCGTCCATCCCGGCATCAACCGCCTCACCGATCAGCCGAAACAGATTGGCGTTGAACGGATCGGAAAAGTGCACTGGCTCCAAAATCGCAGCTACCGCGCGATGTGATACCGCCGAGTTTGACAGCAACCCGCCGAGCAACATGCACTCGGTGTCAAACCGTTCCTGTAAGTCCTTGTCAGCGACAAGCGGGGCGTTCATCGTCTTCACCCTGCCAACCCGAGTTGCTGGGCCCGCAGACTGACAGCCTGCTTCGTGCGCTTGAGACGTTGCGCCAGAGCGTCACGACCAAAGCCACCCTTCCACTCCTTGCGGATCTGTTGATCTTCTTGCTGAGTCCACCCGCGATAGATGTCGCCGGCCTGCTTTGTGTGGTGTTCGCAATACGGAAGGTGCCTGCTGCGAGGCTGGTTGCAGAAAATGTGACGGCCGAAGTGCCCCTTCACTTCGCCCACTGGCCACTTGCAGCCGACCAGATCGACCAACGTGCACGGCTTGCCTGTGCCGACCGTGATAAGCTCGCCATCGTATTTCAGCACCTTCACTGGTTCAGACTTTGCCTCAGGAATTTTGGGCATAGACGGCATCTGCCGTTCAGCGGCGGCGCGCGGCTTGTTGAGTGGACCTCGCGGGGTGGACTTTATGCCATCACGTTCACGAAGCCTGAACAGCTTGCCCGCGATGACATTGGGAGTCGTGTTGAGCTTTCGAGCGATTGCATTCTGCGTCAATCCGCTTGCCTTCAGTTGGCGCAACTCTGCCACCAACTCTTCGGTCCACTCCATCTTTGCCAAATGCACACCCATAGACATCTCCTTTCTGCTGCTTGCCGATTGAGCCAACGGTTCTCAGGCGCTGAGAGCGCGGAACAGCGGCAGCACTTCTTTCGCGGTTGGCGGGATGTCCTCGGGCCGCTGCGGAAAACGACGGACGCTCTTCTTCCAAGACACCCAGCGCAAAGGCACCTGATGCTTGACGCGCTTTGAGCGCTCGAAAATGAACCAGCAGAAAGCCATCGCGCCCTTGTCCAGCTTTGGACCCTCATGTCCATACTTGTGCATCATCGGCAGCCGCTCTCCGATCACATGAACGCGGCTGAGGCCAACACGCGAAAACCAGTTCATGCGTCCTTCGCTTTCCAGAAAAGCGAGGCGGCACAGAACGGCCACATAGGGGGCGAGGCTGACGCCGATCTCAACGAACTCCTCAGCCCTGTTGAAC
>Ga0315903_10005195_pt1 | contig 17042 bp, 18 predicted proteins | sample LakEriMetagenome_7_FD_203524 | JGI IMG/M metagenome (GOLD analysis project Ga0315903, IMG submission 203524) | Freshwater fungal communities from buoy surface, Lake Erie, Ohio, United States - Buoy 2 MA119 | ecosystem: Environmental > Aquatic > Freshwater > Lake | place: USA: Lake Erie, Ohio...
TCGACCATCACCCACTTGCCCTCGCAACCGTATAAATTGACGTTCATGCCAATTTCGTTGGACCCGCCAAGGGCGAGGAAGAGCAGTTCATTTTTTGGGGTCGTCATGAGTTACTATCTCTATTCCTATATAAAAGCGCTAGCCCCCGCAGCGTCAAATCGGGCTCTACCCGGTCAAATAAATGGCCATGTTGCTGAAACAAGATAGCCAAACCGCCGGTTGCAATGACCGATACTGGTTCGCCAATTTCAGCTTTCATCCGTGCGAGGATCCCTTCGATCATCGCCACATAGCCCCAATAGATGCCAATCTGCATTTGTCCAACAGTCGTTGTCCCAATGACGCTATCATTTGGTGGTGGTTCGATTGCAATTCGCGGTAACATCGCTGCCGCAGCATACAGCGCATCGAGAGACAAATTAACACCCGGTGCAATGCTGCCTCCGCGATACGAACCATCGGATCCAATATAATCAAATGTTGTGGCTGTACCAAAGCTGATGACGACTTTGTGCCCTTCGGCTAATGAATGTGCCGCAATAGCATTGACCGCGCGATCCGCGCCGACGGCATGCGGCTCCGCCACACGCAATGGAATACCCCAACCAACGGCCCCGCGTCCGGCAACCAAGGCTTCAGTTCCAAAATAACGTGTCGCGAGCAACTGCAGATTGTGCAAGGCGCGCGGCACAACGGTCGCAATAATGACCGCTTTTATATCTGTGCGGTGAAAGCCAGCCATCTGAATCAATTGATCCAACCAAACCGCATATTCATCAGCCGTACGCCGTGCGTCGGTCGCTATGCGCCATCGCTGCACTATTTCACCAGCGTCATTGACCAATGCAAATTTCACATTGGTGTTACCTGTATCAATTGCGAGCAGCATAGCCGTTCCCTGCTAGATTAGAAAAACATCGGCCGCGTGAATGGCACGAATTGAGCCATCCGCCAAGCGAAGGTGCAACGCACCATCATCATCTAGCCCAGCATATAGGCCATCGTCTTGCGCGCCATCAGGTAGTTTTGCCGACAAGGCTGTACCGAGAGGGTGAGCGTTCGCTTCCCAATGCCGGACAATGGAACCCAAGCCCGACATCCGCCAGACATCAAGATAGCGGGTGAACGCTTCGGCTAAGATCTCCAGTGCCGTTTGCGCATCGGGCGGCGTTGCGCCAAGCGTGCGCAGGTCGGACACCTTCCGCTCCAAATTTTGAGGGTGCCAGACAAGGTTCAGGCCAATACCCACAATAACTGCGTCAGACGCGCGCTCCAACAATATCCCGCATAATTTCGAACCATCATGCGCCATAATGTCATTGGGCCATTTCAGGAATATATCCACTTGCGGCGCCATATGTCGGACGGCGTCATAGGCAGCAACCGCGGTTACAAAAGCTAGCCCCGCGGGCGAAGGATCTGTGTCGCGCAAGCGCACAATAACGCTAGCAAAGAGGTTGCCCTTTGGGCTTTCCCAAATACGGCCAAGTCTCCCACGGCCACCATCTTGCGCGTCGGCACGAAGCCATAACCCTTCGGGAGCGCCTTGCGCCGCCCGTATCAAGAGATCCGCGTTCGTTGACCCAGTGAGCGCGACTTCTTCAAAGATGGGTGTCAGAACAGCGCCCTCGCGGCATAAGCCGTCCAAATGCCAAGCGCAGGTATCGTCAAATAGCCAATCGGTGAATTCGCAGCTGCCAAAACGCCGCCCGTCCAGACGAGAACCTTATCATCGCTTTCGACAATCACATCCGCCGCATCATCAAAATACATGACTTTGACGACCTTCAGATAATAAAATGCGCCAATCACCGATGCTGTAATGCCGATGACGGCCAGAGGCAGCAAGCCAGCAGCAACAGCGGCGTTAAATACCACAAGCTTGCCCCAGAAACCGAATAATGGCGGAATGCCAGCTAGGCTGAACATAAAAATGGCCAACGCGGCCGCCAAGGCGGGGCGCGTTTTGGATAGGCCGGATATGTCCGCAAACTCTTCACGATAGCCGCCTTCCTTATCCTTCAACTGCATCAGACAGATGAAGCTACCTAAGGTCATGGCAACATAGATGATAAGATACACCAGCATTGCTGAAATGCCCTGCTCCATTCCCGTCGCAAGACCAATCAGAATGAAACCAACATTGTTGATCGAGCTATAGGCCATCAGACGCTTTAAATTTTGCTGCCCAATGGCACCGACGGCGCCGATGATAATCGACATCAACGCAACGGCGATAATGATTTGCTGCCACACCAATATTTGCGAGCCAAATGCCTCAAGCACAATGCGGATAGTCAGCGCAATCGCCGCAACCTTTGGCGCGCTGGCAAAGAATGCGGTGACGGGTGTTGGTGCACCTTCATACACGTCCGGCGTCCACATGTGGAAGGGCGCGGCGCTTATCTTAAACGCAAGACCCGAGAGAATAAACACGATGCCGAAGATCAAGCCCAAGCCAACCTCGGTATCCATAGCCGCACCGATAGCCGCAAAGCTTGTGGATCCAGCAAAGCCATAAACCAACGATGCACCGAACAAGAGCATGCCACTGGCCAACGCGCCAAGAACGAAATATTTAAGCCCGGCTTCGGCTGAACGGCCATCAGAGCGTACAAAGCTTGCAAGGACATAGGCGGACAAGCTTTGCAGCTCTAGACCGATATAAAGTGAAATCAGGTCCGTTGCCGATACCATTACGGCCATGCCAATGCAGGACAATAAGATAAGCACCGGATATTCGGCGCGCATGGCACCGGCATTTTCCAGGAAGCGAGGCGCAATCATCAAGGAGATTGCTGCCGCAATGAAGATCAGAATCTTTGAAAAATTGCCAAATGTATCATTGATTAAAAGACCATCAAAAGCCGATGCATCTGTGGCATGCATCATTGAACTGATTACAAATGCAGAGGCTGCTCCAATCGCCGTAACTGCCAATATGCTAATCAAGCGACCGGCCTGCTCACGCCACGCAGCCAAAAGTAACAGCGCGAGCGCAGAGAAGGTCAAAATGATTTCCGGACGGAGTAATACGAGAGAAGCGTTCAGTTCCATTATCAATGGCTCCCCTCAGCCATGTTTTTTTCTGCATCGTGCACAACGCGGTAACGAGCGGTAGTTGGGTCGACTAATTTCAACTTGCTGTCACCAACCGGTGCAGCGCGTTCAATGCGGGCGACAATCGTTGCCACGTCGCGGCGGATGGGTGCCAGAAATGTTTCAGGATAAACCCCCATCCACAAAACCACGACAGCAATAGGCGCCAAAAGCCACATTTCGGGGCCATTCACGTCCGACATCGCAGCGGCATCGGCATTGACCTGTGGCCCAAATGCAATGCGGCGGTAGAGATACAGCATATAGCCAGCGCCAAAGATAATACCCGTAGTCGCAATGAATGTGGCCCAGGTAGAAACCTTATACGCGCCGGCGAGACTCAAAAACTCACCTACAAATCCGCTGGTGCCGGGCAAGCCAACACTCGCCATGGTGAACAGCATGAACATTAAAGCATATTTGGGCATGTTGACGCTCAGTCCGCCATAACGGCTGATCTCACGCGTATGCAGGCGGTCGTAGATGACGCCGACGCATAAGAAGAGCGCGCCCGAAACGAGGCCATGGCTCAACATCACGATAATTGCGCCTTCAATGCCTTGTTGATTGAAGGTGAACAGGCCAACAGTTACAATCGCCATATGCGCGACTGATGAATAAGCGATGAGCTTTTTCATATCCTGCTGCACCAAGGCAACAAGCGAGGTGTAGACCACCGCGACCATCGACAGTCCAAAGACCAAAGGAATCAAGTCGGCGCTCGCCTCCGGGAACATCGGCAAAGAGAAACGTAAGAAGCCATAGCCACCCATTTTCAAAAGAACACCCGCCAAAATCACGGAGCCAGCGGTAGGCGCCTGAACGTGGGCATCAGGCAACCATGTATGCACTGGCCACATGGGCATCTTTACCGCAAAGGATGCGAAAAAGGCGAACCATAGCCATTTCTGCGCTTCTGCAGGGAAATCAGTGTTCAGCAATGTTGGAATATCCGCAGTGCCCGCAAACTGGATCATCCACAGCATCGCGATCAGCATCACAAGCGATCCAAGCAGAGTATAGAGGAAGAATTTGTACGATGCGTAGATGCGGTCCTGCCCACCCCAGATGCCAATGATAAGATACATTGGGATTAGGCCAGCTTCAAAGAAGATATAAAACAGCAACAAATCCTGCGCTGCAAAAACGCCAATCATCAGCGTTTCCATCAGCAGAAATGCCGCCATATATTCGCCGACGCGTTTCTGAATGGATGTCCAGCTTGCACCAATACAAATCGGCATGAGGAACACCGATAACATGATCAACGTCAGCGCAATACCGTCAATGCCTAGGCGCCAGCCAATGGGCCCAAACAGGTTAGCGCTTTCGGTAAACTGCCACTGCGCGCCCGCTGGGTCATAATTGAGCCAGAGCAGTACACCAAGAAGCAGATTCAATAATGTTGCCGATAATGCAATGATGCGCGCAAGTTCAGCGCGTACAAAAAGGCACAAGGCAGCTGCCGCCAACGGAATGGCCAACATGATCGAAAGGACAGGAATATCTGCGGCGTTCATTATGCTCTCACCATCATCCAGCTAACCGCGATGACTAAGCCAAGAAGCATCACAAGCGCATAAGTATAAAGATAACCCGACTGCATCCGCACAGCCAATTTGCTGCCGAAGGACACCAAAGCAGCCGAACCATTGGGGCCAAAGCGGTCAATGATCCCGATGTCACCTTGCTTCCAGAACAGGCGGCCGAACCAGAATGCGGGGCGCACGAACAAGAAGTTGTACAGCTCGTCAAAATACCATTTGTTCAGGAAGAAACGGTAAATCGGCGCAAAGGTCGTGGCCAGACGTTGTGGTGCATCATTCGAACGTTGATACATGAAATAGGCCGTCGTCAGGCCAATGAGCATGGCCACGGTCGACGACAATTTTACCCATAACGGCACTTCGTGCATCGCATGCATCAAATGCGTGTTGAAATAGAGCGTGCTGTTTGCCCAAAATGCCGCGCCTGCCTCCGCATAGATAAACGCATGACGGAAGACAAAGCCAGCAAATACGGCACCTATAGTCAGCAATGCTAGAGGTATCAGCATCGGCCATGGGCTTTCATGCGGATGATAGCCCGCCGTTCCGTCACTGGACGTATCATGAGCATGAGCGTCATGTGCATGCTCATGATGTTCATGCACTGCGTGCTGGATATGCTCGGATTGCTCCCAGCGTGGTTTTCCAAAGAATGTCAGAAACATCAGGCGCCAGCTATAGAAGCTGGTGAGCAATGCTGCGATCACGCCGATCGCAAAGCCATACATATGATAGGTAGATTCACTCGCGAACGCAGCCTCTATGATGGCATCCTTAGAATAAAAGCCCGCAAAGCCACCAACACCAAGAATACCAACACCGGTAATCGCCAGTGTCCCGGCCATCATAGCCCAGAATGTCAGCGGGATATGTTTCCGCAAACCGCCATAATAACGCATATCCTGTTCATGATGCATCGCGTGGATGACTGAGCCCGCGCCCAAGAACAGCAGCGCCTTAAAAAAGGCGTGCGTGAACAGGTGGAACATCGCCGCACCATAAGCGCCGGTGCCGGCAGCAAAGAACATATAGCCCAGTTGTGAGCAGGTGGAATAAGCGATGACGCGTTTGATATCGGTTTGTACGAGGCCAACCGTTGCAGCAAATAATGCGGTCGTCGCGCCAACTATTGTAACCACGTCCAACGCGAACTGGCTCGTTTCAAACAAGGGCGACAGACGGCACACCATGAATACGCCTGCGGTCACCATGGTCGCCGCATGGATCAGCGCCGAAACAGGCGTTGGCCCTTCCATCGCGTCCGGCAACCATGTGTGCAGGCCCAACTGCGCGGATTTGCCCATCGCGCCGATAAACAGCAAAATGCACAGCAAGCTCATGGTATCGACGCGCAGCCCCAAAAAGCCGATGCTTGAACCGACCTTATCCGGTGCGGCCGCCAATATCTCCGGGATCGACACGGTGCCAAACAACCAGAATATGCCGAAAATGCCGAGCATGAAACCAAGGTCGCCAACGCGGTTGACGACGAATGCTTTGATCGCCGCAGCATTTGCGCTGGGTTTCTTGTACCAGAAACCAATCAGTAAATAAGACGCAAGGCCGACGCCTTCCCATCCAAAGAACATTTGCACCAAATTATTGGCCGTCACCAACATCAACATCGCAAAGGTAAACAACGACAGATACGCAAAAAAGCGCGGTTGATCGGGATCTTCCTCCATATAGCCCCAGCTATAGAGATGGACGAGCGCCGACACGCTGGTGATGACCACAAGCATGATTGCTGTCAGCGCATCAACGCGCAATTCCCAGTCAAAGGTCAGATCGCCAGACTGCACCCATGTCATCACGGGTTGTACATAAGCGGTTTCAGTGCCGTTCAGGAAACCAATGAAAATTGGCCAGCTCAGGAACGCGGCAATAAACAGACCTAGGGTGGTAATTGTCTTTGCTGCCAACGCGCCAATGAAACGCTGCCCAAGCCCAGCTATAAGTGCAGCAAGAAGCGGTAGGAAAACAATGATATGGATTGCGGTCACTGGATGTTACCCCTTCATCCGGTTGACGTCGTCAACGGCAATGGTGCCACGACCGCGGAAATAGATAACCAATATCGCAAGACCAATCGCGGCCTCACCCGCCGCAACGGTCAACACGAACATGGCGAAGATTTGACCCGTTAGGTCGCCCAAAAATACGCTGAACGCCACCAGGTTGATATTCACCGCAAGCAGTATGAGTTCAATCGCCATCAGAATGATGATGACATTTTTCCTGTTCAGGAAAATGCCAAGCACGCCCATCACGAACAGGATGCTGCTGACCACGAGATAATGTTCGATACCAATCACAGCTCAACCCCCTGCCCGCTGGGCTGATTAACATTGCGCGTTGCGTCTTCTGGACGGCGCTGAACCTGGCTGCTGATATTTTGGCCGCGTGTGCCGTGGCTGCGGCGGTGCGTCAGGACGATGGCACCAACCATCGCAACCAACAGGATCAAGCCTGCCGTTTCGAATAAGAAGACATATTTGCTATACAGCAAGGCGCCAATCGCTTCGATATTCGGCACTGTCGCTGATACGGAAGCTGCCCCAGCCTCAGGCGTGCCCAGCTTCACAGCACCAGCCTGATACGCACCGATACCCAGCACCAGTTCAGCCACCAATACGATTGCCAGTAACAACCCAAGCGGTACATTTTTGATGAACCCGGCGCGCAATTCGGCGAAATCAATGTCGAGCATCATGACGACAAACAGGAACAATACCGCAACCGCGCCAACATAGACGATGACCAAGAGCATCGCGATGAACTCGGCCCCGATTAGGACCATAAGACCTGCCGCGTTGAAGAAGGCGACAATCAGCCACAGCACGCTATGCACCGGGTTACGCGCGAAAATGACCATCGCTGCCGACGCGATGACTATGCTTGCGAAGATATAGAAGGCGACAAGTTGGATCATGATGCGAGCCCCTTAACGATAGGGTGCATCGGCGGCAAGGTTCGCGGCAATCGCCCGTTCCCATTTCGCACCGTTGTCGAGGAGCTTGGCCTTGTCATAGAGCAATTCCTCACGTGTTTCTGTTGCGAACTCTAGGTTCGGACCTTCTACAATGGCATCGACCGGGCATGCTTCTTGGCAAAAACCGCAGTAAATGCATTTGGTCATATCAATGTCATAGCGCGTGGTCCGACGGCTGCCGTCGTCGCGTGGTTCAGACTCGATAGTAATGGCCAAAGCGGGACAAACCGCCTCACATAATTTACACGCGATGCAGCGTTCTTCTCCATTGGGATAACGACGCAGCGCATGCTCGCCACGAAAACGTGGGCTCAACGGGTTCTTTTCAAAAGGATAGTTGATCGTCGCTTTACGCTTGAAGAAATATTTCAAGGTCAGCATGTGTGCCTTGACGAATTCCCACAAAGTGAAGCTTTTGATGAGATGCGTGATCGTGGTCATGCGAAATGTCCTGTGAACATAAGATAGCCGCTCACCAGGAATACCCAGAAGAGCGAGATTGGCAGGAACACTTTCCAACCCAGACGCATCAGCTGATCATAACGGTAACGCGGTACAGTCGCCTTTACCCATGCAAAGATGAAGAACATCAGCAGGATTTTGGCAAAGAACCAGATAATGCCTGGGACGGCGTACAATGGCGCCCAGTCAACCGGTGGCAAATATCCACCCCAGAACAGGATCACATTCAGCGCGCACATTAACAGAACGTTGGCATATTCACCCAACCAGAACAAAGCAAAGGCCATGGAGGAATATTCAGTTTGATAACCGGCAACCAGCTCGCTTTCCGCCTCTGTCAAATCGAACGGCGCACGTGCCGTTTCCGCCATCGAACTGATGAGAAACATCACCGCAATCGGGAACAACAAGGGGTTAAACGCATAAGCGTTGATAAAGTCAAAAATGTGTCCTCGTTGCCCCTCGACAATACCGCCGACGTTGAACGTACCCGCCCAAAGGACGACGCAGATCAAGATGAAGCCAATGGACACTTCATAGGAAATCATCTGCGCAGCGGCGCGCATAGCCGAATAAAATGGATATTTGGAGTTGGATGCCCAGCCCGCAATAACCACGCCATAGACACCAAGGCTGCTGATCGCGAGGATATAGAGCAAGCCAACATTGATGTTGGACAGCACCACGCCGTCGGCGAACGGAATGACGGCCCAAGCCATCAAAGCGACGGTGAAGGTGATGATCGGCGCGATCAGGAACAAGCCACGGTTCGATGCGCTTGGGATAATGGTTTCTTGCAAGAACACCTTCAAACCATCGGCGAAGGATTGCAATATACCGAAAGGTCCGACGACATTGGGCCCCCGACGCAGTGCGAAAGCGGCCCATAATTTACGTTCCGCATAAATGATAAGCGCGACGGCCAGCATCAGCGGCAATGCAATAAGCAAAATGCCCGCAATAGTCGCAGTGAACCATGCAGCTTCGTAACTCATGCCAAGGTTTTGGAAGAAGGATGTCATTCCGCCGCCTCCAAAAATTGCGTGCCGTGCACCAATTCCGCAGAGCATTTCTGCATCGTTTCGGACGCGCGGCAAATGGCGTTGGTCAGGTAAAAATCCTTGATCGGATAATCAGCAATCTTGCCACTTACCTCAGAAGGCAGCGATGGCTCCGACCACCCATAATCTGCAAGTCCTTCAACACCCAAAGCGGGTACAGCCTTCGCCATTTCCGCGCGCAAAGCATCCAGGCTGTCAAATGGAAGGCGCTTGCCCAACACATCTGACAAAGCCCGGAATATGGCCCAATCTTCGCGCGCATCGCCGGGCGGGAATACCGCGCGCTCGCCACGCTGCACGCGGCCTTCCAAGTTTACATATGTGCCCGATTTTTCGGAATAGGCTGCGCCTGGTAATATAACATCGGCATGATGCGCGCCATTGTCACCATGGTGACCGACATAGACTTTGAAACTGTCGGCAAACAGGCTGTAATCCACCTCGTCTGCGCCAAGGAAAAACGCCAGCTTCGGCTTCTCAGCGGCTAGTTTCTTGATGCCGCCATCATGCGCATAGCCGAGCATGAGGCCGCCCATACGGGCTGCGGCAAAATGCAAAACGTTGAAACCGTTCCAATCATCGCGGACCAGTTTATATTTTTTAGCAAATGCCAACGCCGCGCCGTGGACACCAGCATAACGCAGCGCACCACCGCCGACGATAATCGCTGGACGTTCCGCCGTCTTCAACGCATCCGCCAAAGCCTTCGGCGCTTTAGTCAGCGCGCTCAGATCATCACCGAGCCACTCTACCTTATAGGTCAGATCGGTCACGGGGCCGATGGCAAACACCTTTGCCCCACGCTTGCGAATGGCCTTTTGAATGCGCGTGTTCACCAATGGTGCCTCACGGCGCAGATCGCTGCCCACGAGCAAAATCACGTCGGCATTTTCAATGCCGGCAATCGTCGTGTTGAAATTCACCGCCGAAAGCGAGGATGTATCATAGGCTAAGCCCGTCTGACGACCTTCTAACATCGACGTCCCAGCCAGCTCCCGCGCAGCGAACATGGTTTCGCAATCGACCTGATCACCCGCCAGTACCGCAGCTGCGCCAGTCCAGTGCGGCTTGATGGCATCAAAAGCTTCAACCCAACTTGCGGCAACCAGCTTTCCATCCTTGCGGATATAGGGCTTGTCCAAACGGCAGTGCGTCAGGCCATCAACGGCATGGCGTGTTTTATCCGACGCCCATTCTTCGTTCACATCATCATTAATACGCGGCAAGGCTCGCAATACGGCCCTGCCCCGGCTGTCAAGCCGGATGTTGGTCCCAACGGCGTCCATCACATCGATGCTTGGGGTCTTTTTCAATTCCCACGGCCGCGCCTCAAAAGCATGTGGCTTCGCGGTCAATGCACCCACAGGGCATAGATCAACGACATTGCCCGAAAGCTCGCTTTGCATAGCATGCTCAAGATAGGTCGTGATTTGCATGTTTTCGCCGCGACCAATCGCGCCAACTTCTTCGATACCAGCGACTTCTTCGGCAAAACGGACGCAGCGTGTGCACTGAATGCACCGCGTCATCGCCGTTTTGACGAGCGGCCCCATATATTTTTCCGTAACCGCGCGCTTATTTTCCTCAAAGCGCGAAGCACCACGCCCATAAGCAACGCTTTGGTCCTGCAAATCGCATTCGCCACCTTGGTCGCAAATCGGGCAATCGAGCGGGTGGTTGATGAGCAGAAACTCCATCACCCCTTCACGTGCCTTTTTGACCATTGGCGTATCGGTACGGATGATCTGACCTTCCGTGGCTGGCAGTGCACATGATGCCTGTGGCTTTGGCGGACCGGGCGCAACCTCGACCAAACACATGCGGCAATTGCCGGCGATGGACAGCCGTTCATGATAGCAAAAGCGCGGAATTTCCTTCCCCGCCATCTCACACGCCTGCAACACAGTCGCGCCTGCAGGGACTTCGAGTTCTAATCCGTCTACGGTGACTTTAGGCATGTTTACTCCGCCGCCTCCAGCATATTGTCGCCCTTGGCGTCGTTAATCCGGCGCTCCATCTCTGGCCGGAAATGCTTGATCAGCCCCTGGATCGGCCAAGCCGCAGCATCGCCCAGCGCGCAGATGGTGTGACCTTCGACCTGTTTCGTCACATCGTATAATGTGTCGATGTCGCCAATGTCGGCATCGCCGGTGCGCATCTTTTCCATCACGCGCCACATCCATCCTGTGCCTTCGCGGCACGGTGTGCATTGGCCGCAGCTTTCATGCTTGTAGAAATATGAAAGTCGCGAAATCGCGCGCACAATGTCGGTGGACTTGTCCATAACGATAACCGCGGCTGTGCCGAGGCCAGAGCCGACTTCTTTACAGCCGTCAAAATCCATCGGCACATCCATCATCATCGCTGCAGGGACCAATGGCACCGATGAACCGCCGGGAATGACAGCCAAAAGATTGTCCCAACCACCTCTTATACCGCCGCAATGCTTCTCAATAAGTTCGCGGAAGGGAATGCCCATTTCTTCTTCGACAACGCATGGTTTTTCAACATGGCCGGAGATTTGAAACAGCTTTGTGCCGTGATTGTTTTCGCGACCAAAGCTTTTGAACCAAGCCGCGCCGCGCCGTAGGATCGTTGGCACGACCGCAATGCTTTCGACATTGTTGACCGTCGTCGGGCAGCCATATAACCCTGCACCTGCTGGGAATGGCGGTTTAAGGCGGGGTTGCCCTTTTTTTCCTTCTAGGCTTTCAATCATCGCGGTTTCTTCGCCGCAAATATAGGCGCCCGCACCACGATGTACAAACACGTCAAAGTCATAACCAGACTTTGCTGCGTTCTTGCCCAACAAGCCTGCGGAATAGGCCTCCGCAACCGCCTTTTCGAGCACTTTGGCTTCAAAAATATACTCGCCGCGAATATAGATATAGGCTGCACGCGCGCGCATCGCGAAACCGGCAATCAAAGCGCCTTCAATCAACTTATGCGGGTCATGACGAATGATCTCGCGATCCTTGCATGAACCGGGCTCGGATTCATCGGCGTTAATAACGAGGAAATTCGGTCGCTCTGGCGTCGGCGATTTGGGCATGAAGCTCCACTTCATTCCCGTCGGGAAGCCTGCGCCACCACGACCACGCAGGCCGGAAGCTTTGACTTCCTCAATAATCGCATCCTGCCCGATCTTCATCAGGTTAGCAGTCTTGTCCCAATCACCGCGTTTCTGCGCCGCTTTCAGGGCAAAGTCCTGATAGCCGTATAGATTGGTAAAAATGCGGTCTTTGTCAGCGAGCATCAGCCCAAACCTCCAAGAAAAAACCAAGCTGCTCCAGCGATGAGCAAACCAATGACGGCGAGCTTAATGACGCCCTTGAGCAATTTCCACGCGACGAACGCTGCGATGAGGATGCCAATGAGGGAAAGAAATTCCATTAGATCCACCCCCCAAGCGCACCAAAACACGCCACGTCGCTCCAGCGAAAGCTGGTGCCTATCTCGCCTGTCGTTCGTGACTTAGAGAGGTGATGGGCCCCAGCCTGCGCTGGGGCGACGGAGTTGGATGCGGCAGAGGCGAACATCAATATTCCCCCCGATAGTCATGGTTTTTATCAACCATCGCATGAAGGGTCGTTGCGCCACCATAAGGTTCTACCGTGTGACGCCCTGGCAATTGTGTTCCAATTTTCGGTTGCTTGCCCTCAGCCAAGTCGTTGAGGATCGCGGTCATGCTGCCATAATCCAGATCTTCGTAATTATCGTCGTTGATCTGAACCATCGGTGCAGACGCGCAATTGCCCATGCACTCCACCTCGTTCAGCGTGAACAGGCCGTCGGGTGTTGTAGCACCTTTCTTAAGGCCACGCTTCTTGCACGCGGCAATGATATCATCCGACCCGCGCAACATGCATGGCGTCGTCCCGCACACTTGCACATGATAGCGGCCCACGGGCGCGAGATTGTACATGGTGTAGAAGGTCGCGACTTCATAAGTGCGCATATAGGGCATGCCGAGGTAGCTCGCGACATATTCGATTACCGGCACTGGCAACCAACCCTGTGTCTGTGTTTCTTCGCCGACCTGACGCTGCGCCAAGTCCAGCAACGCCATCACCGCCGATTGCTGACGTCCGGCGGGGTAGCGACCGACATACATCTCGGCCTTTGCTTTATACTCAGGTGAAAAGGCAAAGCTGCCCCATTTGGCGCGGGATTCTGCCTCATCCGGGATGTTTACTGCGTCAGCCATGTGCTTCTTTCCGTCCCCAAATCCGCCCGATATATGCGCCAAACATCATGGCTGCAGCGGTCGAACCCACTTCCTTTACCGACACCTCGGCATGAAACAAATAAAGATAGGCCGCGACCAACGCGACCGAACCAAACGCAGCCGATGCCAAAAACATAAGCTCGCGGGTCATCAGCGGTCACACTCCCCGAACACGATGTCGAGCGCACCTAAGATAGCTGTCGTATCGGCCAGCATGTGTCCACGGCTCATAAAATCCATCGCTTGCAGATGCGAAAAGGCCGTCGGGCGTATTTTGCAACGATAAGGTCTATTGCTGCCGTCTGCGACCAGATACACGCCGAACTCACCCTTCGGGCTCTCCGTCGCCACATAGACACTGCCTGCAGGCACTTTAAAGCCTTCGGTGTACAATTTGAAGTGATGGATCAATGCTTCCATCGATTGCTTCATTTCAGCGCGCTTAGGCGGCGCGACTTTGCGGTCATCGCTGCATACCGGACCATCGGGCATCTGTTGCAGACACTGCTTCATGATGCGGACCGATTGACGCACTTCTTCGACGCGGACCATGAAACGGTCATAGCAATCGCCGCGAGTTCCGACGGGGATGTCAAATTCCATGCGGTCGTAGACGTCATAGGGTTGGCTCTTGCGGATATCCCAGGGAATACCTGCGCCACGGATCATCGGGCCGGAAAAGCCCCATTTGATAGCGTCTTCTTTTGAAACAATCGCAATGTCGACATTACGTTGTTTAAAAATACGGTTGTCGACCACCAACGACATCGCATCCTCGAATAAGCGCGGCATGCGGTCATCAAGCCATTCGGCAATGTCGGTTAAAAGTTTCAACGGCACATCTTGATGCACACCGCCGGGGCGGAACCATGCCGCGTGCATACGCGCGCCGCTTGCACGCTCATAAAAAGCCATGATGTCTTCGCGGATTTCATACAACCATAATGGCGGCGTCATTGCGCCAACATCGATAATGTGGTGCGCGATGTTTAACGTATGATTCTTGATACGCGTCAGTTCAGCGAACAATACCCGCAGATATTGCGCACGTAGCGGCACTTCCAAATCCAAAAGCTTCTCGACGGCGAGCACATAGCTGTGCTCCATCGCCATGGGTGATGCGTAATCCAACCGATCGAAATACGGCAAAGCCTGCAAATAGGTTTTATATTCGATCAGCTTTTCGGTGCCGCGGTGCAAAAGGCCGATATGCGGATCAAGCCGCTCGACGATCTCACCGTCCAACTCCATCACTAGACGTAAAACACCATGCGCTGCGGGGTGCTGTGGTCCGAAGTTAATCGTGTAATTCTGGATGACTTCATCGCCAGTGGTTGGCGCGAGATCTTGTTGCATGCTCATGCCTTATCCCCCGTCACCTTTGGCTTGCGGACCGTGCGCTTGACCGCTTCTTTATTAGCATCCTTGCCTGCGCCAGTCTGTTTTGCGACATCGGTCGTTTTGGGCGTTGCCTGCTGCGTTGCAACCTCATTGGACTTCTCATCGCCCGGCAGGACATAATCCGCGCCTTCCCATGGGCTCAAGAAGTCGAAATTGCGGAAATCCTGCGCCAATTGCACTGGCTCATATTTCACGCGCTTTTCTTCTTCTGAATAGCGCAATTCAACATATCCGGACAGCGGGAAGTCCTTACGCTGCGGATGCCCCGAGAACCCGTAATCAGTCAATATGCGCCGCAAATCCGCGTTGCCGGAGAATAATACGCCATACATATCAAACACTTCACGCTCCAACCATCCGGCCACTGGCCAGATGCCGGTGACCGATGGCACAGGCTCATCGTCATTTGTGGTCAAATGCACGCGAATACGGTGGTTTTTGGTAAGGCTCAGCAGGCAATAGACAATCTCAAAACGCGGATCGCGTTCGGGCCAGTCTACGCCAGCGATTTCCATGAGCTGCTGATATTCGCAATCATCACGCAACCGGATCATGCATTCAACCAAAGCATCGCGGTGAATGTGCACAGCAACTTCGTGATTAGTTTCTTCAATAGAAATAAGATGCTTACCAAGCGCTTTTGAGATCGCCTTTACAGTGCCATCAGGCGTTTGGATGTGGGGTGCAGAGTGGCTCACCGTTCGATCGTCCCTGTCCGGCGGATTTTACGCTGCAGTTGCATAATACCGTAGAGCAAGGCTTCAGCGGTTGGCGGGCATCCGGGTACATAAATGTCTACAGGCACAACGCGGTCGCAACCACGCACGACGCTATAGCTATAATGATAATAGCCACCGCCATTGGCGCAGCTTCCCATCGATATGACATATTTGGGTTCAGACATCTGGTCATAAACCTTGCGCAGTGCAGGCGCCATTTTGTTGCAAAGCGTGCCTGCGACAATCATCACGTCCGACTGACGCGGTGACGCGCGTGGCGCAATGCCAAAGCGTTCAAAATCGTAACGCGGCATATAACCATGAATCATTTCCACCGCACAACATGCCAGCCCAAAGGTCATTGGCCATAATGAACCCGTACGCGCCCAATTAAACAGGTCTTCGGTAGATGAGACAACAAAACCTTTGTCGTTCACCTCGCTTTCAATATCCTTGAAAAACGCAGTATCCGGCGCTTGCACGTCAGACAGTGATGGTGTGATTACTCCCATTCGAGTGCTCCCACTTTCCATGCATAGATAAACCCGATGACCAATTCGAAAAGGAACAGCATCATAGTGCCCCAACCGATCCAGCCTGTTTCACCTAGGCTGACCGCCCATGGGAATAAAAAGGCCGCTTCAAGATCGAAAATGATAAACAAAATTGCAACGAGATAAAAACGGACATCAAATTGGCTTCGCGAATCTTCGAACGCTGGAAAACCGCACTCATACTCGGTGAGTTTTGCCTCGGTGGGTTTGTGCGAACCCGTCAGTCGCGAGACACCCATGGGCAAAAACACAAATGCCGACGACAATGCGAGCGCTATCACCAAGAAAAGCAGTATGGGCAAATATTGCGACAAATCAGTCATATCAGACTCGTTTCCGAAACCCCGTAAGTTGCGGCGCTTTTAGGCAGAAGAGTCCAGACCTGCAAGGCCAAGAATCGGCATTTTTTCTCGCATTTTCGACGATTATTTTATGGCGCCAACCAACAGCTTATGCAGCTTGCTATGTAATATGTCGTTTGCCGCCAAAACCTGTGCATCTGCGATATGTGGACTGCGTCCCCGATAGTCGGTTACAAAGCCACCAGCTTCGCGCACGAGCAAGCAGCCAGCAGCCGTATCCCACGGAGATAGATCACTTTCCCAGAAGCCATCATATCGGCCAGCGGCCAACCATGCGAGATCAAGGCTTGCCGCACCAAATCGCCGGATACCCGATACCGAAGGTCCTATAGCACCAAAAATCTTGGCCCATTCTTCAAAATCGCCATGGCACTTATACGGCGTGCCCGTAGCAATCAGCGCCTCATTAAGCTGCCGGCGTGCAGAAACCCGCAAGCGACGGTTACCAAGCCAAGCCCCCTTGCCGCGTTCGGCCCAGAAGCTTTCGTCAGTGATCGGGTTATAAACGAGGCCTGCAAAAATATCACCCCAGCCAGAACCATCAGGCTTGGGATCCTGCACGGCAATTGAAATCGCGAAATGCGGGATACCATGTAGGAAGTTGCTCGTTCCATCGA
>Ga0315903_10005197_pt1 | contig 17040 bp, 16 predicted proteins | sample LakEriMetagenome_7_FD_203524 | JGI IMG/M metagenome (GOLD analysis project Ga0315903, IMG submission 203524) | Freshwater fungal communities from buoy surface, Lake Erie, Ohio, United States - Buoy 2 MA119 | ecosystem: Environmental > Aquatic > Freshwater > Lake | place: USA: Lake Erie, Ohio...
TCTAGATTCTCCCCATTTTGGGGAACAGATTTTGATAACAAGGTTGCCTACGTTCTTGGTTACACCGGCCTTGGGGTTGCCTCCACTAGATTTGGCGCCTCAACCATGCTTGATCTACTAGATGAAATAGAAAATGAAGCAACATCGCTTCAGATGGTTAAGCACAAACCAATTCCATTTCCTCCAGAACCATTTAGACTTTTATTTATTCGCCTAACTCAATGGTCAATAAATAGAGCTGATCAAAATAAGGGAAAGCGAAATCTTTGGCTAAAACTTTTAGATCGAGTTGGATTGGGTTTTGATTCATAATAAATGTGCACCCTCAGGGATTCAAACCCTGAATCTTCTGATCCGTAGTTCGCTGAGGCCTATTGGCAAAAGTACTCAACAGTTACTAGAGATTCAATAAAATTGGATTATGAACCTAAATTTAACCGAATCTTTGACTTATTTGACTTAAAAAATTTTTACACCCTTTTTAATAAATTCAAATAGGCTCAACAAATTCTGAAACATAATATTATTCTAATTCTAATATAGGATTAAGAAAGAATTTATTGTAAAGTATGGTTATATATATTTTGTTTACTATGTTTTTCAGGTCTAAACACTCTTAGTTGATATACAATTTCGATATGACTGGAGATAAGATGAAAATTGTTGCAATAATTGAAGCAAGAACTGGTTCATCGAGACTACCAGGTAAAGTGCTGCTTGAGTGTAATAATAAATCAATGATTGAGCGGTTATTAATCAGACTCCAATCGGTAGATTTATTTGATGACATAATTGTGGCAACAACAAAAAATTCTCTTGACGATAGATTTGTAGAACTTCTTAATAGTTTAGGAATAAAATATTTCAGGGGTGATGAGGAAAATGTTTTTGATAGAGTTATCAAATGCGCAGAGTTTACCGGCGCACAGGTCATAGTAGAAATTTCTGGTGACTGTCCAATAATTGATCCAAAAATTATTAAAGAAATGATAAAACTTTTTTTATCTACTGATGTCGATTATTTGTCAAATTGCGAAACACCGACTTATCCATTGGGGATGGCAGTCGAAATTATATCTTTGGAAGCACTTAAAAAGAGTTATTCTATGACAACCTCTAAATTGGATAGAGAACATGTGACTCTTCATATTCGTAAAAATCCAAGTATTTTTAAGATACTAAATGTTACTGCTCCAGAAAACCTTTATCATCCAGAACTTAGCGTGACTCTTGATGAACCAAGTGACTTTACTGTTATTTCAAATGTAATTCATTACCTTGAGCCACTCGATTCTCTATTCGATTGCGAGCAAATAATAAATTTTTTGATAGAAAACCCCCAAATTGCCAAATTAAATTCAAGCGTCATTAGAAAAGGTGACACTTGAAAAAGAAATGTGGAGTAGTGTGTCATGATGCTGGTGGAGCTGAAATAATTTGTAGACTATTAAAAACAATGAATTATGATTACCTATACTCACTTAAAGGCCCAGCAATTAAGATTTTTTACAACTATCTGGGTGTTATTAATAACCAATCACTATACCAAGTAATTCGGCACTCTGATTTAGTTATTTGCGGAACAAGTTGGCAATCAACTCACGAGAACGAAGCACTTGTTTTAGCCCAAGAAATGAACAAAAAGGTTATTTCTGTGATTGACCATTATGCCTTTTATGAATCGCGGTATATAAAGAACGGATTTAGGATCGTTCCAAGTGAAATTTGGGTAACTGATACAATTGCACAAAATTTAGCTCGAGAATTTGCGCCTAAGGCTAATGTAAAAGTCATTGGCAATCCTTACTTGTATGAATTGAAGAAAGAATTTGCTAAATTTAAAATTTCGCGAAATATCCAATTTAACAATTTTCTCTATCTGTTTGAACCATTTAGTGAACAAGCATTTTTACAGTATAACAATAGAAGTTACTGGAATTTTGACGAATACTCAGCTTTTAGTTTCTTTCTCCAAAATATATTTAAACTTACAAATTCAAAGGATATAAATATCTTTATAAGACCGCATCCTTCCGAGGATCCAACTAAATACCAAAATTTGCTTGTTTCAAAGGATAATTACAAAATTAACCTTGATGTAAATACCGATCTCTTACTTTCTATGTCTTTAGTTGATTGCGTCATTGGAGTTGATACAATTGCTATGATGTTAGCTAGCGAGTTAGGAATTCCAACATACTCTTCTCTACCAAATAACGTATCATACGCGCCCACTATACCTGGGGTGCGTATTAATTATATAAGGGACATTCCATGAAAATCACGCTTTTATGATTAATAATCCAATTACAGTAACAATAGTTGGACTCGGAAATATAGGGTCAGGCTTTGATCACAACAATGCTCAAAAAAATCTAACACATGCCAGCGCCGTTATGAATCACGCAAAGTTTAAACTTATTGGTGGTGTGGATATTAATCACTCAAACAGAATTAATTTTGAAAAAAAATACAAAGTTCCTTCGTTTACAAATTTAAATGATCTAACTAAAATAGAGATGCCGGACATGGTAGTAATAGCAGTTCCAACTATCAAGCACATAGATATTATTAGAGAATCTCTAGAATATTCTGAGGTAAAAATAATTTTATGCGAAAAGCCAGTAACACTAAATCTTGAATTACTTACTGATATATTAGAATCAAATACAATATTAAAAGATAAAATCTTAGTTAATTATAATTTAAGAACGAATGAGTCCATCAGAGATATCAGGAGAAAAATATTAAACAATGATTTTGGAGATTTCTTAGGGGGAGTAGGTAAATATAGTGGCGGCTACTTTAACAATGGTTCACACATGCTTGATTTAATAGAATTTTTATTGAATGATAAAATGACATTTGCTGCTCGTATTAATTTAAAAAACTCAAAAGACGATTTTTTTACAACTCTAGGATTGACTATAAAAAACGAAATATTTTATTTTATTTCCATAAATAATAAAAATACTTTCTTTTTTGAAATATGCCTCTTATTTGAAAATAGTCAGATTCGTATAAATCAGGGAGGGTTAAAAATATTTATTGACCCAATTAATGAAGATTTAGACTTTCCTATGTTTAAATCAATCGATTATCAAGAGAGCTCATCTAACATAAGTCAAGGCAATTCATTTATTAACGTTTATGATGATATATTTAATTACATGAGGGTTAGAGAAACAAATTTACCTAGTATTAATGAATCAGCTCAACTGATCTATCGCATGAAGAGTTTCATAGAAAATGGGCTAGCACAATGCTAGCAATTAACGGTGGCGTGCCAGAGATCAGAAATAAATTAGCTCCATACAAAACTATAGATCAAAATGAAATAAATGCAGTGGTAGATGTGATGAAAAGTAATTGTCTTTCAAAATTTGTTGGTGAATGGGGTGAAGATTTTTTTGGTGGTCCTCAAATTCTTGCATTTGAAAATGAGTGGGAATCTATGTTTGGAGTCAAGCACGCAATCGCGGTGAATTCCTGGACTTCAGGATTGACAGCAGCAATCGGCGCCATTGGTATTGAGCCAGGGGATGAAATTATTGTAAGCCCCTGGACGATGGCAGCAAGCGCTACCTCGATATTACATTGGAATGCAATACCAATCTTTGCAGATATTTCAATAAATGATTTTTGTTTAAATCCAGATACTTTAGAAGAGTCCATTAGTCCTTTTACAAAAGCAATAATGCTTGTAGATATTTTTGGCAGATCGGCAGACATAGACAAGTTTATACCTATTGCTCAAAAATATAATTTAAAAATAATTTCAGATACTGCTCAATCTCCTGGTGCTCTATATAAAGGTGCTTTGGCAGGGACTTTAACCGACATAGGGGGGTATAGTTTAAACTATCATAAACACATTCACACGGGTGAAGGTGGAATTGTTGTAACAAATAATGATGAATTCGCAGAACGAGTACAACTAATAAGAAATCATGCAGAAGCAGTATTAATGAAAAAGAAATTCAATTCTTTAAATAATATGATTGGGTATAATTTCAGACTCGGTGAAATTGAAGCTGCTATTGGTCGAGAGCAATTAAAAAAATTACCAAGCCTTATTTTGTCAAGACAAACAGCGGCAGAAAAAATTATTCAGTCCCTGAAAGAAATACCTGGCGTAACACTGCCTGAAAGTGACTTAGTTAGATCTAATGTATACTACGTGTTACCAATAATCTTAGATTTGGATCAATTCACTGTTGATAGGCATGAAATATTTCTTGCTCTAAAGGCTGAAGGGCTAGAAGGATTATCCGAAGGTTATATGAACCTTCATAAATTACCGATGTATGTTAAAAAAATTGCTTATGGGTCAAAGGGATTTCCGTGGATAACAGGTGTTGCGCATCGTGATATTGACTACACTAAAGTGCAGTTGCCGATTGCTGAAAAATTACATTCTGAAACATTTTTAGAATTTGAAATATGTAAATTTGAACTTAATGAGCACGATATACAAAAAGTTATCAACGTGTTCAATAAAGTACTTAAGCATTACAGTAAAAAGTAATGATATTTTGATCCTTTTGAGCCCCAAGTTCTTAAGCATACTTGCCTTTTAACAAATAGATTTTTAGGAATCTTGATATTATTGGCACTCCTCAAAAGATTATATGAAGGAATAATGGTTAAAATCAATTGTAAATTAGTTCCTATGACAGAATCCCTTATAAATACTGAGTATTTAGAAACCCTAAATGATAAACACTATATGAAATATAGTAGACAGTCATTGATTAACCATAGTCTAGAAAGTTCTCGAACTTTTATACATGAAACTTCTGTTAACCCTCAAAAAGATTTTTTTGCATTTTTAAACGAGTCTGAAATTTTTTCTGGAACTTGTATTATAGACTCTGATCTAAAAAATAAAGTTGCTAACCTTGGTTTTTTAATTTTAAGAAGATATTCTGGAAAAGGCTACGGATCAAAAATGTTTCAGCTAATGGTTCAGGAACTATTAAAAAGATCCGAAGTAGAGTTTGTTGAAATTGGGACGAACCCAAACAATTTAGGAATGCTTGCCATTGCAAAAAAAGCACAAATGCCTCTTGTGAATACATCAGAAAATCTTTTCGGTGAACAGAAATATATTTTGTATAGGGATTCTGTGGTTAATATTAGAAAAAACATGTTGATAAATTAAAGAGATAGTAGTTTAGATTATAAATACTGCTCGATAAACTTTTAATAATTATTTAATTGATCTAATTTATTGTGTAAAATATTTACAGTTTTACTGTGCGCCCGCAGGGATTCGAACCCCGAACCTTCTGATCCGTAGTCAGATGCTCTATCCGTTGAGCTACGGGCGCAATTGTATTCAGCGTTGGAAAGTCTAGCGATTTATTAGTTCGTGCCCAAACTTATTAGTCGCTTCCAATCAACCTCTTTTATGCGGGGCTTTCCTGCTAACTCACCAGAGATTACCTCTGAGGCATTAATTTTTTCCCAACCTACTTGATCAATAATTTGGTGACCTGATTTTAATAATCCTTCAATGCCAGAAGCATTTTTAGGCTCAGTCAAGGAATCAATGATTAAATCCACCACATCTGCTGAGTCGCTCTTATTTGTGCCAATAACTCCTACTGGGCCACGTTTTGCCCACCCAGTTACATATATATTGTGTTCCACATGCCCGGCAATATTAGCAATCCGGCCATTTTCAATTTTAACTCCTGGGTATTGAACGCAGTCATAGCCAATTGCAGAGACCACTAATCCAGCTTTGATTGAAAAAGTATTACCGCTGGCAACAACTTTGCCATCTTTTACCTCATTGAGTGCAAAAACTATCTCTTCAACTTTATTACTACCCTTAATCTCAATTGGAGTAACCAAAAACTTTATTTCCAGCTTTCGCTCCACACCTTTTTTGCTATGCTCTGCAATTAATCGCATCGCCTCTAAATTATTTTTTAAATCTTTTTCTACCTCACCCATTTGCTCAACCCGTAAGTTGGCCTCAGTTATTTGAGCCTGATCAATATAAACATCGGTGTGCTCTAGCCTTGGTAGATCTCTTAATTCAGGGGCTGTAAAGGCGGCATGCTCTGGGCCGCGCCGGCCACAAATTATTACCTTTCTAATCTTGCTGGATTTAAAGACAGCCAGAGCATGCTCTGCAGTATCGGTTGGGTCTAACTCCACTGGATCTATTGCCAGCATTCTAGCTACATCCATCGCCACATTACCTGCACCAATTACAACTGCAGTATCTGTATCAAGATTAACCTTTACGTCGGTAAAATCTGGATGAGCGTTATACCAAGGAACAAAATCGGCTGCAGATAGGCAATTAGGAAGCTCCTCTCCCTTAATCCCAAGCTTTCTACCAGTAGTAGAGCCGGTGGCAAGAACTACTGCGTCATATGCCTCACGTAAATCTTTTAGTAATACATCTTTGCCCAACTCCACATTGGCAAATAATCTAAACCCATCCTCTTTGGCAATCTTTTCAAATACTTTTGAAACTGTTTTTATCTTTGGATGATCAGGGGCCACCCCACTTCTTACCAACCCCCATGGGGTAGGAAGGCGTTCAATCAAGTCGATAGAAAAGGTCAGCTCTTCATTTTGTGCTTTTTGAAAGGCTTGGGCGGTGAAGAAGCCAGCAGGACCGGCACCAACAATTGCGATCTTGTAGTTAGGCAACTTCCCCCCAAGTTACTTATCGAGCTTTCTTACTAATGGCTAATGCTACTGCTACTGCTTTTTTAGTGTAGCCGGGCTGTTTTGATCCGGACGAACACAAGACCGCTTCAATATGAGTTTTCAACCTAAAGAGAAATTCTACTACGCCAAATCCTCTGCCTTAATCATCCCTTTTTGTGATGTGGCCAGCAGATCTACTGCCCTTACTAGCAAGCTATAAAGTTGGCATTGAAATTTGGCATCTAGTTAATCTCTATGCATTATGAAGCCACCTCAAAAGAATATTTTATACAAACTACTTTGGTATTAAACCTTGGTGAAGAATTAGTTAACCAATTATAGAAAAATCTTTGCTGCACCTTTCTGGGCCATTTAATACTGATCCAGCATGCTCAATTCTTACTAATTAGATAGTTTTGTCATACGAAAACATTAGTATAATTAGTTAGAATACATGATTAGTAGTGGTGAGAGAGTAAAATATTAATAAAATAAACCTTAAGACTGCCGGATTATAGATCATATTGAAAGTCATCCGGGTAATTTCTAGTCTGGGTGTGCTGACCAGCTAAAAGTTAGCCATTTGATGTCTAGGCAATTTTAAGGAATGTATGAAGATATTTACTTAAGTTCATACTCCAGCAAATTTATCATTCCGGTTTAAATCTTGAGTATTTCATCGACTATTCGAGTGACCCCTTGCAAATCGAATACCCCTAGTGAATTTTTCATTAATTTTTCTCTAAATTTTTTAAAATGAATCATTTCCGACATTTTCTTGTCATCTAAATTCCATCTTCCGTTACTAAATTTGCCTATTTGAGCGGCAACTCCAGCTTGAGCGAGCGATTCATAATAGTCCTTCTGATTATCTACCGCGCATCCAATCCCTACGGCTGTTCCCCTCGCAATGAATTCTAAACTTGTTGTGCTTGCAGTCGTAAAAACAAGTTCTGCTGAATTTGCGTACATATCCAATTCAGGGCCGATTGATACACAAGTAAATCGGGAATCGAGTTCAGCCAGCGAGAAGTTATTCGAAAAAAGTCGTGCACAGAACTGACCTTGAATACCCATTAAGTTCTTGGCGATTGCCTCTACAAAGTTAAATGGATCGGTACCGCCCCCTACAACCAAAATTTCTAGAAGACCAACATTCATTGAAAAACTCTTTAACTTAATAATCGATTTTCTAAATGGAGTATAACTCGGCCCTATTAAGAATTTTGCATCCTGAGCCGGCACCCAATTTTCTGATATCCCAGGGTGAATTATCAGATTAGCAAAATATGAAGGAGTTTGCTCATCCGAAATCGTAACAACTCTCTTCCAGTTACCAGGTTTTATAAACGCATCATCAACAGGCAAAGTGTAAGAGTCTAGAATCAATATATCTGAGGCTGGATCCGGGAAAAATTCACTAGAACTTTGAAAGATTTGAGAAAACCCAAGTGTATTGATTCTTGTGGCTAGCCAAGGAAGTTCTGCAAACTGACCAATATAAATAACGGTTTTGCCTCGTGTAATCAATTCCTCTGCAATTGCAGATAAGCGCATTACATGCCCTGATCCAATTTTAGGAGAGGAATCAGCCCGCATGATGTATCTCATGAAGGATAAGGGTATGCTCCTTTTGTTAAATTATGGTTACACTGCACAGACTTACGGGAGGAAAAATGTCTATTTTAGACGATACTTCTATCTTAATAACCGGTGGAACCGGTTCATTGGGCGAATCACTTGTTGAATACTTACTTAACGAAACCAAGGTGCGGCGGGTCGCTGTTTTATCTCGTGACGAATTAAAGCAACAGCAACTCCGCAACCAATTCAAGAATGATTCAAGACTTCGTTGGTTTTTAGGAGATGTTCGGGACTATAACCGCCTTGAGCGAGCTTTTCACGGGGTAGATTTTGTAATACATGCTGCAGCTTTGAAACAAGTAGATACTGGCGAATACAACCCGATGGAGTTTATCAAAACCAATGTGCTCGGAAGTCAAAATGTTATTGATGCCTCTATTAATGCTGGAGTGAGACGTGTAGTTGCGCTCTCAACCGATAAGGCTTCATCACCCATTAATCTCTACGGCGCCACAAAACTAACAGCAGATAAATTGTTCGTCGCTGCAAATAATTATAGCTTCACATATGGAACGACATTCTCGGTAGTTCGTTATGGAAATGTGATAGGGAGTCGTGGCTCGGTAATTCCATTCTTTCGACATATTGCTGCACAAGGCAAACCATTGCCAATTACAGATTTACGAATGACAAGATTCTGGATAAGCATGGAATTGGCAGTTAAGTTTATAATTGATTCACTAGAAATAATGACGGGTGGTGAGCTTTATGTTCCAAAAATTCCAAGTATGAAAATTACCGATTTGGCTCAGGCAGTAGCCCCTGGTGCAAAGATGGTAGAAGTAGGAATGAGACCTGGAGAGAAACTTCATGAAGAAATGATTTCTGCTGATGATAGCCGTCGAACAACTATCCTAGACAAACGTTATGTTGTAAACCCTATCGTTGCAGAATGGGGTTATAAACTACCAAAAGGAACGACCATGCCCGAAGGGCAAGCGTATAAGTCTGATACAAATGACTTATGGATTTCAGAATCAGATATTAAGAGTTTAATCAAGAAGTTCTAACTGACATGATTCCATATGGTCGCCACTCCATAAATGATGAAGATATCGAGGCAGTTGTCGCTGTACTTAAAAGTGATTGGCTTACAACAGGGCCGCTCGTTGAACTATTTGAAGAAGATTTAAAAAAAATTGTTGGAGCGCCGTGTATTACAGTTAGTTCTGGTACTGCCGCTTTACATTGCGCATATGCAGCAATTGGCCTAGCGCCAGGAGATGAAGTTATTACTCCGCCGATCACTTTTATAGCTACCCAAGCAACAGCGGCTTTATTTGGTGCAACAGTCGTTTTTGCCGATGTGCAGCCTGATACCGCGAACATTGATCCTCAAGCGGTAGCAGATGCCATCTCCCCTCGCACAAAAGCCATTGTGGCTGTTGACTACGCTGGCCATCCTGCAAATCTAGAAGAACTCAGGGGATTAGCAGATCGGCACGGGATATATCTGATAGAAGATGCATCTCACAGCATTGGTTCTATTTACAAAGGTCGACCCGTTGGATCGATAGCAGATATAACAACGTTTTCTTTCTTTCCGACCAAAAACTTAACGACAGGTGAAGGTGGTGCTGTCGCATCGATCCACCCAGAGTTGCTTGAAAGAGCTAAGAGATTTTCAAGACAAGGGTTGGTTCGAAATCCAAATGAGTTTAGGATTCCAAATCAGGGAGCTTGGCATCAGGAAGTTCACGAGTTTGGATTAAATTACCGACTACCGGATATTTTATGTGCATTAGGAATTAGTCAACTAAAGCGACTTGAAGATTTTAAAGCTAAAAAGAGAGCCATATTTTTAACTTACGTTCAGCAGTTAAGTGACATAAAAGGAATTGAAGTCCCAAGTGAAAGTTTCGACGTCAGTGTTAATTGGCACCTTTTTCCCGCTCGTGTTGACCCTCATAAGCGGACAACGATTTACTCGAGTTTGAGAAATGCGGGAATTGGCGTACAGGTGAATTACATGCCAGTATATTGGCACCCAGTTTTTCAAAATATGGGTTTTAGAAAAGGAATGTATCCAAATAGTGATTTATTCTATTCTAGAGAAATTTCTTTGCCAATGTATTCTTCTCTAGGTAAAGAAGAATTAAATAAAGTTATCTCAACCGTTAAAGATTTGTGTGTATGAAAAAAATTGTTTTATTCATAAATGGTGAACTCGGTTTGAAAGTATTGCGCTTTGTGATTTCTCAGAAAAAAACAGAGATTTCGGGAATTGTGCTCAATTCTATACAAAAAAGGAGTTCTTTCTATCTTGATAAAATCAACATCGTTTTGAGAGAATATGGTAAAAAAATTCTGATCTTATCCTACGAAAATACTATAAATAGTAACCAGTATTTGAAGGAAATTCTTAATATTTCAGATTATGGAATATCTGCACTTTTTGGGCATGTGTTGCCATGGACATTACTAGAGAATTCTGGCTGCGAAATAATTAATCTTCATCCCTCACTTCTACCGATTGGTAGAGGGGCAGATCCAATCCCTTGGTCAATAATTGACCAACAAAAACAAGGAATAACAATACACATCATCAATTCGGGCCTCGATACTGGGGCAATACTTTCTCAAAAAGAGATTAAAACAAATTTCGGAATGAATTCCGGAGAAATCTATGAAATTGCGACAAATATGTTAATTACAGAGTTAGAAAGTATTTTCTATACTTGGACAAATCGGAGTATAAAAGTTTTGGGGCAGTCTGAGTTTTCAGGCTCGATACACAAATCTAAGGAGCTTGAAAGTATTAGAGTTATGAAATCAGATGAGCTTGGTACATTTGGAGAATTCCTGCGAAAACTTCAGGCTCTGACTTTTTCGGATGGTCGAAAACCATTGTTTATCGACGATTCTGGTAAACTTTGGCAAATAAACATATCTCTCTCCCCTTTCAGGGAAGAGATTTAAAAGGATAACTGTGATGACAAATGTAGTGAATCCGATGTTTATAGCCGAAATTTCAGCCAATCATCTTGGTAGTTTTGAACGAGCAAAAGCTTTGGTCTTGGCCGCTATAAAATCAGGCGCTTCAGCAGTAAAGTTTCAAACGTATACCGCAGCAACAATGACTCTTAATCTTGAAAAACCGGAATTCAAGATTTCGGATGACCACCCTCTTTGGGGGGGGCAAAAACTTTTTGATTTGTACGAGGATGCCCATACTCCCTGGGAGTGGCATGCTGATTTATTTGAAATGTGTAGACTTCATCAGGTAATACCATTTAGTAGTCCATTTGATGCAACTGCAGTTGATTTTTTAGAGGAACTAAACGCTCCGATGTATAAAATTGCTTCGATGGAAACAGGGGATATTCCTTTAATAAAAAGAGTTGCTGAAACTGGAAAACCGCTGATAATTTCAACAGGCGCTACAAAGTGGGAAGAAATTGAGGAAGTTGTTGCTGTAGTTCGAAAATCTGGAAACAAAGATTTAACACTGCTGGTTTGCACAAGTTCATACCCTTCCGATCCAACCGATGCCCATTTAAGCAGGATGGCAACCCTAAGCAATCATTTTGGAATAAAAGTTGGGCTATCAGACCACACTCTAGGGATTGGTGTCAGTATTGCTGCCATAGCTTTGGGGGCAACTGCAATTGAAAAGCATCTAACATTACGTCGCTCAGATGGTGGGCCAGATGGCGCCTTTTCGATGGAGCCTGAGGAGTTTTCATTACTGGTGAAGGAGGGTAGGTCAGCTTTTAAAGCTCTTGGGGAACCCCATTGGGTTATCCAAGATTCGGAGAAAGAATCGAGAAAACTTCGTCGTAGTTTGTATATTGTCAGGGATGTTAAGGCAGGAGATGAAGTGACAAATGAAAATGTAAGAGCAATCCGCCCGGGAGGTGGATGTGCTCCTAAGTTACTGGAACAAATGATTGGTCAAAATTTTTCTGCAGATTTCGCAGCAGGTACTCCGATGTCTCCGGAGTTGATAGGGACGATTCTGTAGACTATGAGTATTGCAGTCATTCCAGCAAGAGGTGGAAGTAAAAGAATTCCGCGAAAAAATATCAAGCTTTTTAACGGATTGCCTGTAATCTCATATGCAATAAATGCCGCCAAAGAAAGTGGTGTTTTCAGTGAAATATTTGTTTCTACAGAAGATGAGGAAATTGCAGAAGTAGCAAGAAGTTTTGGCGCAACGATCCCTTGGATGAGACCCAAAAATTTGTCTGATGATAACTCCACAACTGTAAGCGTCATGCAAGATGCGGTTACGAAACTCAAACCTTGCTTCAATGATCTTGAATATGTTTGTTGCGTCTATCCTGCCACTCCATTATTGCAACCAAAATTTATCCGTGAAGGATTTAAAGTTATACAGGATGGTAATTGGGATTACACCATTTCTGCATCACGAGCAGAAGCCCCTCCTCAGCGTTTCTTCTCATTGGATTCGGCGAACAGGGTGCATATGCATTTCCCAGAAAAACAAGAAACCCGAACTCAAGATTTTTTACCTTCATATCGCGATGCGGGCCAGTTCTATTTTGGTAGAAGTTCTTCATGGGAACTAGGATTAGGCATTTTCTCAAGTAGCTCAACAATCATTGAAATTCCGCATCAATTGTCTGTTGATATAGATACCTTGAACGATTGGCACTACGCTGAGCTCCTATTCACTATGCATATAGGGGAACTAAGTGAGCAGTAAATTCAACTCACCACAGGAAGAGTTCTGGGCTGGTGAGTTCGGAGACGCATATATTTCTCGAAACGAAAGCGAAAATTTATTGTCTTCAAATATCGCGCTCTTCGCTGATATTTTCTCATCACTTGATAAATTACCAACTAGTGTCATGGAGCTAGGTGCAAATATCGGAATGAATATAAGGGCGATGCAAAAACTTTTACCTAACGCTCGATTTACTGGAATTGAAATCAATAAACTAGCTTCCAAGATTTTATCTGAAACTGGATGTGAAGTTATACAGAAATCAATTCTAGATGTTGTTACTTCAAAAACATATGATCTTGTATTTACTAAAGGGGTGATGATCCACTTAATGCCAGATCAACTAATTTCTACATACAAAAAAATGTATGAATGGTCTAACCGCTTTGTCTTAATTGCAGAATATTATAGCCCTACTCCGGTTTCGATACCGTACCGAGGAAATAGCGATCGGCTTTTCAAACGTGACTTCGCTGGAGAATTTCTAGATTTATTTCCAGATGTAGTCTTAAGAGATTATGGGTTTGCTTACCATAAAGGTACACACCCCCAAGATGACATAAACTGGTTCTTGCTAGAAAAAGTGTCGTACCAATGATTTCTTATTGCACAATTTGTTTTCTACCCTCAACAAAACCAGATCTATATTTTGATAAGAGTGGGGTATGTGCGGCGTGCATTGCTTACATGGGTAGGAAAGAAATAGACTGGAAAAGTAGAGAGATTGAGTTTAAACAAATTATTACACGAATTAAATCAAAAGGCAGTAGCATGTGGGATTGCATTGTACCGGTTTCAGGTGGCAAGGACAGCACTGCTCAAGTACTAAAAATTTTGGAGCTTGGTCTAAAGCCACTGTGTGTAAATTCAACAACATGTGATTTGTCAGAAATTGGCCGCAAAAATATAGAAAACATCAAGCAATTAGGTGTTGATTACGTGGAGTTTTCGCCGAATCCTCGGGTTCGAGCCAAATTGAATAAGATTGGATTGGACCAAGTAGGTGACATTTCTTGGCCTGAGCATGTCGGAATATTTACAATTCCTGTAAGGGTTGCCGTTCAATTTGGTGTTTCGTTGATTATTTGGGGCGAAAATAGTCAGAATGAATATGGGGGGCCAGCAAGCGCAAGCCAGAACAATGTACTCAACCGACGTTGGCTGGAGGAATATGGTGGCTTATTGGGGTTGAGAGTATCTGACCTAGCTGATACCTATGGAATTAGCGAAGCAGACTTGGTGCCGTATACATATCCTTCAAATGATGAACTAACAACCGTTGGGGTCACTGGACTATTTCTTGGATATTATTTCCCATGGGATGGGTTTACTAATTACTTCCTTGCTCAAGCTCATGGCTTCACCACATATGGCCAGGTAATTGAAGGTTCGGTAGTCGACTATGAGAATCTAGATAATCACCAAACTGGTATTCATGATTATTTCAAGTTTCTAAAGTACGGCTTTGGAAGGGCAACAGATTTAGTATCTGTTGCTATTCGGCGGGGAAGGATTACACGACCTCAAGGTCTAAAGTTAATTAAACTTCATGATGGTAAATATCCATGGACGTATTTAGGTAAACCTTTGGCAGAAATCTTGAATCGAATTGACCTAACCATTAAAGAATTTGATGAAATATGTGAGCGATTTACAAACAAAGAGCTATTCTTGAAGAATAATGATGGAAAGTTGATTCGTGACTCCACAAATAGCCTCATAAAGGTAAATTATGAAAATTCAGAAAGATAGTTTGTGCTTGTTAGTATCATTGATTTAGGAATAAATAATTTAACTTCGGTCCAAAGGGCATTTCTAATGCCTCTAAAAACTGATGACAAATTAACAGTTATCGAGGATGACTTAAGATTGAATCGACCCGACCTCCTTATTCTGCCAGGTTTAGGCTCCTTCGGAGCTGGTATGGCGGCACTGAAAGAAAGAAGGCTAGTAGATAGAATCAAGATTTGGAGTAGCGAGGGCACTAAAGTCGTTGGAATATGTCTAGGAATGCAGCTCCTTGCATCACAAAGCCAAGAGTCGCCAGGCGTAGAGGGTCTAAGTTTAATTCCCTCTAGCGTTGAACGACTCAAGGATAACCAGAACGAAAGAGTTCCTCATACTGGCTGGGCTGAAACTAAATGTCCTATGGCCTCGAAGATATTTCCATCTCTGCAGTCACCAGGAGACTTTTACTTCGTACATTCTTACCACTTGATTCCTGCAAATACTGAATATATCTTGGCGAGAACACCGTTTGGAAGTACCAGTTTCGTTTCTAGCGTGATTGCGAGAAATATACTAGGTGTCCAGTTTCATCCAGAAAAAAGTGGAGGGAAAGGTAAGAACCTCATTTCAGAGATAGTTCAGTGGGCTCGCCATGAAGATTAGGATAATTCCAACAATCTTGACTGATGGACTCACGGTAGTGAAGGGTGAACAATTTAATAATTGGCGGACCGTTGGAACTGCTGAAGCCTCTGCCAGGCTATACGCCAGCAAAGATGTAGATGAGTTGTTGTTTTTAGACGTAACGGCGCGTTCACGTAAAACAATAATTGACAAAAGGTTACTTATCCGATTTTCAAGTGTGCTAGATATTCCTTTCACTGTGGGCGGTGGCATTTCCAATATAGAAGATGCAAAAATGTGTTTCAGAAATGGTGCTGAAAAAGTTGTACTTGGGACATCTGCCATATTAAATCCTAGATTAATCACGGACATAGCAAATATTTTTGGAAGTCAAGCTGTTATTGTTTCAGTTGATTTTGATAAAGATGATAGTAATGTAATTCGTATCATGTCTGGGAAACTGAAAAGTGATGTAAGCAGCTTTGATTTTATTGAAAAATTAGAAGGTTTTGGTGCTGGCGAAGTACTATTACAATCGATTCAACGAGATGGGACCCTTGGTGGCATGAATTTTGATCGTATTTCCAAGGTCTGCTCTTTAACTAAGCTACCCGTAATTGCTTCCGGTGGTGCAGCATCGGTTGAGGACTTTGTTCACGCTGTAAAAAATGGGGCATCCGCCGTGTCAGCGGGAGCGTTATTTCAGTTCACGGAAATAACGCCAAGGAAAGTTCGAAATTTTTTAACTTCAAAAGGAATTAGTACCAGGGTTTTGGGATAAATTCAAAAAGAAATTCATATTATTTTTGTTTATATATCTATATTTAAAAATAGATACAGAAGCATACAGGCAATATTTATTGTATGTGTTTTTGCCAACATTCCTGACGGAACATTGAGAACATCGAAATTAAAAAGTTTTAATAAGTCGAGTTGATGCTCTTTGTAATCTTACGTAAAGATATCAAATGAGGAGGCAACTTAGGAGTACATCATGACGAAATCTATCCACTTCATGAATTAGTAATTAAATTGAGATGTAGTTCGCAAGTCTTATTTCATTCAATGGTTGAGCTAAGAAGTATCAAGCGTTGCTCCTAAAGTTAAGATTGAGGGAATTACTCAAAACTTTTCAACATCTTTCAATCTACTTCTCAATCCAGAAGAATGCAAAGAAGAAGTCAGTCTACGCGATATTGTTTCTAAAGCTTTTAAACCCAAGGCTCTATTGACCATTTTTGCCCGTGGTATACAAAAAATCTAATTGAGCTATGCAAGTTTATTTAGCAATTACGTGAATTGGCGGAGACGAGAGGATTTGAACCTCCGAAACCCTTTAGGGGTTAACCTCATTAGCAGTGAGGCGCACTAGACCGGGCTATGCGACGTCTCCAACAAGAAGTAAGGTTACTGCCCATCTTATCGGTAGCCAATTTAGGCTTAATAAGTAGGCTATCGGTATGAATTTGGCGAATAACTCACAAGATAAGACAGGTCAACAGATAGATCCATTGCGCACACATGATCTGCCAACACAAGATGCGATGAGTGAGTTTATGAAAACTGGCTGGGCAGCAGATGAAGAGGAGATTATCTCCGCCCACCCAGTAACTGCACATACAAAGTTGCGTAGAGAAAAATTATCGAAAAAATATCTAGGTAAAAGATTAATTTTTCCA
>Ga0315903_10005201_pt1 | contig 17035 bp, 17 predicted proteins | sample LakEriMetagenome_7_FD_203524 | JGI IMG/M metagenome (GOLD analysis project Ga0315903, IMG submission 203524) | Freshwater fungal communities from buoy surface, Lake Erie, Ohio, United States - Buoy 2 MA119 | ecosystem: Environmental > Aquatic > Freshwater > Lake | place: USA: Lake Erie, Ohio...
GTTTCTTTCATATTTGTTTTTTCAATGCCGAATTGTACTAGGCTTTGGCGCTAGTAGAGCTCAATCGCAAATGAAAAATAACAAAAATGGTTACAGCGATTAAAAACATAGCTCCGGCTTGATGCAACACCCCCCAAAACACCGGAATTTTGCCCACGCAGTTCATCACTGTAACGATGCCAATTAGCGCTTGAATGAGTACCGCTAATGGAAATAAATTTAAACCTAATGAAAATGTTTTGTCAGCCGAAATGCCTTTTGATTTAAGCATAAACCAAAAAACTAATACCACTAGAATGTAGGCCGTAGTGCGATGAATAAACTGAATAAAAGTGCGCCCCCAAAAGTCTTGTGCGTTGTATTCTACAAAGCCGGCAATAGTAGGTTTTTCGGTAACCAAGGCTGATGGCAAGAGTTGTCCATTCATGTCCGGCCAAGTCGGAAACGCCAGTCCTGCTTTCATGCCCGACACGATGCCACCCAAAAATATTTGCACAAACAAAAGTGCCAAAATGGTCAGCGCCAGTGGATATAAACCTTTATTGGAGTTATTGGTCAGCCATTTGTTTTCTCTGCCCCGCCAAACGGTGAGTGTCATCCAAACCAGATAAGCAAACAAACCAAGAGCGAGGAAGAGATGAATACTCAAATGTACGGGCGGTACGTACATACCCGTCAATCCGCTTTTCACCATTATCCAACCATACAAGCCAATCAAACCGCCCCAAACAAATAGCACGCCAATCTGCTGAAAGAAAAGTTTGTCTAGCCATTTTTTGGCTACAAAAAAGGCAAAAGGTATAATAAAGACAAAGCCCATAAACCGAGCCCAAAAACGATGAAAATATTCCCAGAAATAGATCCATTTAAACTCACCGAGGCTCATACCTTCATTGATAGTTTTGTACTGTACCATTTCTTTGTACAAGTCAAACTCAGCCTGCCATTCAGCTTCATTCATAGGCGGCACAATGCCTTTGAGTGGTTTCCATTCTGTGATAGATAAACCGGATTCGGTGAGGCGAGTTACGCCACCAACAATCACTTGAAAGAAAACCATGCAGCAACCAATAAATAACCAAGTGCCAACTACTTTGCGGATTTGCGGAGACATAAAAACGATATGATTAATAAAGAATGATAACTCAACAAATATGTGCTTAGGAAAGTTGAATTACCAAATAAAATTTCCTTAAGTGTTATTGCTTATAAAAAGTGTGGGTACATTGATAGCTTCCCCCATTGAAGGTGTAGTTAAGGTTAAGGGTCAATTGATTGAGTAAAGGGTCAAATGTGCCACTTCCTGAAAATAATAGTGCGCCTTGGGATTGGTTGGGGATTTCTATGTAGTTGCCTTGATTAGATTGGTCGGTAAAAATTAATGCTGTGGCATTTGCTCCAAGCCCAAAAAGATTATTGATGTTTATGCGATTAGCATAAAAGGGGTCGCTATTGATGCTGCAATTGTAAAAAGAGAAATTGGATGATGAGCCAAAACAATTTTCATTTACCTGATAATTTCCAATATATTTCTGATTGCTAAAAGTTTGGCAATCGGTGCCTTCATAACCATCCACACAAAAACATTGACCGCGCGAGCATTGTTGGTTAACTCCACAAACCACATCTTGACACGATTTTTGATCGCAACCTGAGCAATAAAACAGTACTATTGCTAATACTAATGAGGCCATTTTTGAAATCATAATGTACAATTTTGACATGAACAAATTTAATAAAATATGTGTGGGTGTCTTACACACCTTTCTGCTTTTAACTAATGTAAACTTGTTAATGGCGCAAAAGTTTGATGCCGCTAAACAACCTGCTGCATTGGATTACAGCAAGCCTTTGAGTTGGAGCACTTTGCCTTTTCGTCAAGATGCGGCAGACTTTATTCCGGAAAGTGAGCAATGGGTGAATGACTCGCTCAAGGATGTTGATGTATTCTACATCTACCCGACCATTTACATGAACGGGAAAACTTGGAACGCAGATGCTACAAAGAAAAAACTGAATAATAAGATTGATAAGTATCCGGTGAAATATCACGGCTCGGTGTTTAATGCTTCTGCTCGAGTCTATACTCCGCGCTATCGGCAAGCCATTATCAAAGCTTTTTATCAGGAAGAAGAAGGCACAAAAGCGCTTGCTTTTGCATATCAAGACGTGAAAAAAGCTTTTCAATATTATTTAGAGCACTACAACAATGGCCGCCCAATTATCATTGCCTCACACAGCCAAGGCACGTACCATGCGCGCACACTTTTGGGTGAATTTTTTGACACCACGAACCTGCGCCATCGCTTGGTGGCAGCTTATACTATTGGATTTGCCATGTATGATACTATGTATACCAATCTAAAACCTTGCACCAACGAAAAGCAAACCGGTTGTTATATTACTTGGGCAAGCTATAAGAAAGGGATTAAACCATTGCTTACTGATTTGGCTGGAGATGTAATTATTAATCCACTCACTTGGACGCGAGATGATGTAGAAGTGGATGCTTCAAAAAGCAAAGGCGGAATTTTGTTGAACATGAACAAGAAGTATTACAACGGAGCGCAGATACATGATAATGTGCTTTGGGTGAAAACCAAAACTCCTATTATTCGGTCTATGACCAATATGCACGTGGCAGACTACAATTTATTTTGGTATGACATTCGCCAGAATGTACAACATCGAATAAATTTGTTTTGGAAAAAATAAAACAGCAAAAGTATATGACAGAAAATTTAGGCGTGGGTTCACGCATCGAGCATGCAAAGTTTGGCAAGGGAGTGATTGTGGATATGGACGCAGAGTTTTATACGGTTTGGTTTCGCGAGGGCGGTAGCACACGCGGGATTGCCCGTAGCTATGAAGGCATTCAAATTCTTGAAGCTACTACGGCAGATTTCACTCCGCTTAGTTTAGATGACATCAAAAAAGCTTTGCACGAAGTACTGGACGAAAAGAGCGATTTGCAACAAGTGGTGACACTCGCCAGTCGATGGAATGGTGGCACTTTGATTATGAAACCGGAAGATAATTCACTGCAACCCAAAGAAGTGCCGATTGAAACATTCTTTCATAAGATAGTGATGCTACGCGACCGACTGCGCGTGATGGAGCAGAAAATAAACGCACACAGCAAATTAACAGACGAAGAAAAAGTAGATATGCAGCAATACATTACTCGTATCTATGGTTCGTTGACTACCTTCAACATTCTGTTTAAATACTCCGAAGATCAATTTAAAGGCGCATCTAGTGAAAAGTAAAACTTTAATAAAAACTCTTAAAACGAATCGTGTACTGCGAAGCTAACATAGCAGCAGTTTGCGATGTAAGGTCAAACTGAGGTACTATCGAGATATATTTCGGTAGTACCTCAGTTCAATTACATTTTCTTATCGTCAATACTATTTAAGTAAGTTTCAATTTCTTGAAATAACGGACCAAAAACATCAACTTCAAAAGGTGATTGAAGATTGGCTAGTTTGACCAAGCCTAAAAACGAATCGCTTCCTCCGGCTTGGCATAGGCGTAAATAGTCTTGCCAAGCAGATTTGAAGTCATGGCGAGATTTGCTCCAAAACTGGAAAGCACAAACTTGCGCCAAGCAATAGTCAATGTAATAAAACGGGGAGCGGTAAATATGCGCTTGACGCTGCCAAAAGCCTCCGCGTTCTAAGTAATCTACACCATCATAATCCATCCATGGGCGATATTTTTTCTCCATCTCGAGCCACACTTTTTTGCGCTCTTCTGGAGTCATTTCCGGGTTTTCATAGATGATATGTTGAAACTCATCTACCGCCACGCCATAAGGCAAGAACAAAATGTTGGAAGATAAGTGAACGAATTTGTATTTGTCGGTATCATCTTTGAAGAAAAGCTCCATCCATGGATAAGTTAAATTTTCCATGCTCATGCTATGGATTTCACATGCTTCGTAGGTGGGCCAAAAATATTCTTCGATTTCAAAATTGCGTGATTCGAAACACTGAAAAGCGTGGCCGGCTTCGTGGGTTAATACGTCAACATCACCTACGGTACCGTTAAAATTGGCGAAGATGAATGGTGCTTTATACTTTGGAAACATGGTGCAGTATCCGCCACCGGCTTTCCCTTTTTTATTCACCAAATCCATCAATTCGTTGTTCACCATAAAATCAAAAAACTCCTTGGTTTCTGGCGACAGTTCGCTGTACATTTTTTGTCCGTTCGCTACTATTTCTTCCGGTGTTCCTTTTGGGGTTGGGTTGCCGGAGTTGAAGTTGTGCGAAAGGTCATAGATTTTTAATTTGTCTACACCAATGCGCTCTCGCTGACGCTCGCGAAGTTTAGAAGCTAATGGCACCACGTGTGTCAATACTTGTTGGCGAAATGCAGCTACGTTTTCAGCGTTGTAATCAGTGCGCGACATTCTGTAATAAGCCAACTCTACAAAGTTTTTGTAGCCCAACTTATGTGCAATACTCGTACGAAGTTTCACCAACTTATCGAAAATATCATCAAAAGCTTTTTCGTGTTGCGCAAAGAAGGACCATTTGGCTTCGCCTGCTTTTTTTCGCAATGCGCGATCAGTGCTTTCTGAAAAAGCATCTAATGCGCTGAGGTTCATTTTTTCGCCATTAAATTCTACTTCTGCGCTTGCCATCAACTTCGTGTATTCTGTGCCGAGTTTGTTTTCTTCTTTCAAATCTTCCAACACACTTTGGTCGAAGGTCTTGAGGCTTACATCGGCTAAGTTGAATAATTGATTGCCAAATTTTTGTTTCAACTCTGCTTTAAAACGACTGTTGCCTAAGGCTTTGTAGAAACGAGTGTTTAAGTCTTTCATCAAGGGTTCGTTGTTATCAAAAAACTCTTGTTCCGTTTCGTAGTAAGCATCTTTGGTGTTTATGGAATTGCGCACAGAGGCGAGTGAGGCGTAGGTAGAAAACTCGCTGCGAAGTTGGTTGATGTTTTCTAAAACTACTTTTTGTTGATCTACCGATTCGGCAGCTTCAAATTGTTGTATAAATTCTACAAACTTAGATTCCACCTGCTTGATGTCAGGGCGTTTGTAATTCATTTCACTGAACTTCATGGGAGATTGTTTTTTAGAGATGTAAACGTAAAAATGTTTTGTCAAAAATGGAGTAATGGCCAATACTAAATTGAGACTAAAATTAGTCTTCTAGCATGTTGCCCATTTTGTAATTATATAGCTGCCACCAAGCTACTATCAATCGTAAGTTAAAAAGCAAACACATCACAATAGCTCCGGTATTGAAAAATACAATTTCATTGTATAGATATTTAAAAAATCGTTCTTTGACATCATCATACATAATCACGCCTTGTTTGATAAAGCCAAAATCTTCAACATAAAAATTGTCTATAAATCCAAGAAATTTTTGCTCTTGCTGCGCAAAAACTAAAATCAATACGGCATTAACAACAAACAAAATAAATCGGATGGCCACCGGTTGCAAAAATGGTAAGGTGCGAATAAAAAGTGTCCACCTAAAATAGGTGAGCGTGATGAAGATGAAGATGAAATTTATGTTGAAATAGATGTAATCTATCTGGCTGGTGATGGGATACAAAATTGCCACCGCCACACAAGCTGTGATTAACCACCAAATTAATTCTTTGATAAAGTGGAGTATGTTTTGAGTAGAAAGAAATGTTGACATAATAGGGTAGAGAATTAGTATTTATTGTTGGTGTAGTAATCAATTAGTTTTCTTTTGCCGGCTAATACTTCTGCGAAACCGAGCGTGTCTCTTAGTCCCAACTCTTTAGCTTGTTGAAATAGGTTTTCGCTTCGTGTTTTTTCTCCCAACTGGTTCATTACATAGCTAATGCCTGCATAAACCGGAGCGGTAGGCAATTTTTGCAAAGCTGAATCGGCTAAAGCTGAGGTGGCAGTCTTGCTAGAGTCAAGTTGTAAGTACATTAACGATAGGTTCATATAGGTGTAAGCCGATGAGTCATTATGAATAATGGCTTGGTTTAAATAATAAATAGAAGAATCCGACTTTTCTAGTACACCAAAAACAGCCCCTGCTCCTGAGTACCCTTCTGCCATGTCTGGGTTCAATGCGATTGCTTTTTGATAGGCCGCGATAGATTGCTCGTATTGCTTTAAGTCAAAAAAAACTCTGCCATAAAACGCCCACGCTCGCGCGTCTGCAGAAAAAGTTTTGATGTATTCATCCAAAGCTAACTTAATGCTATCTGTTGAAGCAACTCCGTATTTTTTTACAATTTCGTTGTATTGCGTATACTGTAAATACAGCTTGTCCTCACCTTTTTTTTCTTTTCGTTTGCAAGCGGTAAACGAAACTAGTACTAGTAAGAAAAGTAATGCCTGTTTCATAGATTCAAAATATTTAGCGAAGCTAATAACCCCAGCCATTAAATGCAGAATTAAAGGCATGTAATTTTAGTTTTCCTGCTTTTCTCCTACTTTCATGCGCTGAATGGAAGTGTTTTCAATATTTATTGCCTTGTTGCTTATTGCCTTTTTTTCGGGCATTGAAATAGCTTTTGTGTCAGCCAACAAACTCAGGGTCGAGTTACTCAAAGAAAAAGGTTCTTTATCCGCTAAAATTATTTCCGGCTTCAATAGCAATCCTTCTCGTTTTATCAGCACGATGCTCATTGGCTTAAACATTGCCGTAGTACTCTTTGGTAGCATTGCAGAGACTTATTTTTCGCCAGAGCGACTTGGTTTTAGCGAGGTAAACCCGGTGAGTTGGTTGATAGTACAGACGGTAGTGACTACATTTATTATTCTAATTTTTGGAGAGTTGATACCTAAAATTCTTTTTCGGGTTAACTCTGACCAAACTTTGCTGCTTTTTGCTTATCCGGTTAAGCTAGTGTATGTGCTTTTATCGCCTCTTACCAACTTGTTCCACTCTTTAGCTCGATGGATTTTGCAAAGACTTTTTAGCATACAACTACGCGAAGGTGGTCAAGATTTTACAGAGGAAGACTTGGAGTATTTGGTCAAAGAAACAGCCGTAGAAGAAAATGACACTGACGAAGCGGACCATTTGAATTCTGAAATATTTGAAAAGGCACTGTATTTAAAAGACATTAAAGTGCGCAACTGCATGATACCAAGGCCTGAAATTCAATCATTTGAGGTGACGGATAGTTTAGAGGACCTGCGCAAAATGTTTATTGAAACTAAGCTTTCGCGGATTATTGTTTATGATGAAATGATTGACAAAATAATGGGTTATGTTCATCATTTTGATATGCTGAAAGAACCTAAGGCAGTTCGAACACTCATTCGCCCCATTTTGACGATTCCTGATAGCATGACAGCTCGCGATTTGCTTTTGCAGTTTATCCGCGAACGCAAAAATATGGCTTGGGTGGTGGATGAATATGGCGGCACAGCGGGGATAATTACGCTCGAAGACTTGATGGAAGAGATTTTTGGCGAGATAGAGGATGAGCACGATGAAGAAGACTTGACAGAAAAAAAGGTTTCGGCTAATGAGTACGTATTTTCGGGTCGTTTAGAGATAGATTACTTGAATAATGAATATGATTTGGATATTCCGGAAGGTGATTATGCCACACTCAGTGGATACATTATCAGTAATTTTGAAGATTTGCCCGAGGCAGGGACGGAGATAGATATGGACCATTTTCATGTTAAAATACTTCGTGCTTCTGAAACCAGAATAGACGTTGTAAGCCTTGTTTTGAAGCCTGAGAAATAGCTGCTTTTCAAACATGAGCTAAAAATCCTTTCTTTTTAGAACTTTTTCCTTTTAATTTGCCGACCTTTTGAAAAAACACCGCAATTGCGAGTGGTTTCAAAATCAAACTAAAATCTGATAAAAATGGCAGTAATTGGAACAATCCGTCAACGTTCAGGACTTTTAATTTTCCTGATTGGTTTATCTATCATAGGATTCCTATTGATGGATGCTACTAACTCTCAATTTGGAGCGTTGCGCAGCAGAAAAGATTATATTGGAAAAGTAAACGGTGAAAAAATACCACAGTTGGCTTTTGAAAAGAAGTTAGATGAAAATATAAAATCTCAAGAGGAGCAAATGCGCGGTCAACCAATGACTGACGATATGCGCAACTATTTACGCACCCAGACTTGGAATGAATTAGTAAGCGAGGTTATTTTTAAAGACGTTTATGCAAAAACAGGTATCAATGTAACAGCCGATGAGATGACCGATTTGGCCACGAGCGAAGAGTTTGCATCACCTTACTTGCAACAAGACCCATCATTCAAAAACCCGCAAACTGGTAAATTTGATGCCAACATGGTTCGCATGTTTTTGCAAAACTTGGATAAAGATCCGCAAGGAGTTGAACCGGGAACAGTGCGTAAACAATGGATGCGTTTCGAAGGATTGTTGAAAAAACAACAATATACCGACAAATACAATAACCTAATCACCAAAGGTTTAGCTATTCCCACTTGGATGGCCGAAATGAGTTACAACGATCAAGCTCGTACTGTTGATTTTAAATATGTAGCCTTAAACTTGACCGACATTAATGATGCCGATGTGAAATTGACAGATGATGACATCAAGAATTACATCAACAGCCATAAAGTATTGTTTAAGCAAGAGCTAGAAACAAGAAAACTACAGTTTGTACAGTACGACATCATTCCATCTTCTGCTGATACATCTAGAACACTTCGCGAATTGACAGAAAAAGCTACAGAATTTGCTGCCTCAAAAACCGCTGCTGAAGATTCTATTTTTGTTCGTCTGAACTCAGAAACTGCATTTGATGAAGTTTATTATACCAAAGACAACCTATCAAGCAGTGTTAAAGATAGTTTGTTTGCAGCTCCGTTAAAATCATTGGTTGGCCCATATATCGAAGGCAAATCATTGAAAATTGCAAAAATTACTGATCGCAAAATGATTTCCGACTCAGTGCGCGTACGTGAAATCAAAATTTCTTTCAACGATGTGAAAACACAAGAAGAAGGTGCGGCTAAGTTTCAATTAGTAGATAGTATTTTCAAATCCATCGATTCGTTGAAAGGCGATTTCAGTGCCTTTGCAGCTACTTTTTCAGCTGATGAAGCTTCTAAAGTTAAAGGTGGAGATGCTGGCTGGGTTAAACAAAATCAAAGAAGTAAAGAGTTTAATAATTTAGTCTTCTATCGTGCGGTGAAAGGTAAGACTTATCGTTTGCCAAGCCAAGAAGAAAATGCTTGGTATATTTTCCAAGTGGTTGAAGATCGCCCGAGCAAACAAGCCGTTCAAGTGTCATACTTGAGCCGCGAGATTGTGCCAAGTGCGGAAACACAAAGCAATATTTACGAAGCAGCTTCTATTTTCTCTTCAGACAATCAAGGTGAAGAAAAATTCTTAGCAGCCGCCAAAAAGAAAAACGTGAAATCTGTAGAAAGCATCAGCAAAGAAGATTTCACTGTTCAGGGAATTGGCTCAGCTCGCTCTTTTGTTAAGTGGGCATTTGAAGCATCGAAAGGCGAAGTTTCTGCACCAATCACCATCGGCAACCAACACATTGTTGCTTTAGTAGAATTAGTTAGACCAGCCGGTTTGTTAGATGTGGCAGCGGTTAGAGCTGACGCTGGCAAAATAAGCTTGATTACTAAAGAGAAAAAAGTGGAATTGTTGACAAAGAAGATAAAAGATACAGGTGCAACAACCATTGAGGCTTTAGCTGCTAAGCTAGGCAAGCCGGAGCAAACAGCGACTGCTGTTTCTATTGGCAACCCTTCGTTAAATGGTTCATTTGAACCCGTAGCTGTTGCTGCTGCGATTGGTGCAGGCAAAGGCAAAGTTTCAGCACCTGTAGCTGGCAATTCGGCTGTGTTTTTGGTTCAAGCTACCAACATTACTGAGCCTCAAAAAATCACTGATTTCACGATGTTTGCCGCTCAGTTGAAACAACAAGCACAAAGCAAAACTCGCTTCGCACAAGAAGCACACAAGAAGTTAGCTAAAATAGAAGACGATCGTTTTGATTTCTTCTAAATCGAAAATCAGAATATTTCTAAAAACGCTCTACTTCAACCTAGAGCGTTTTTTATTTTGGTTATATTCAACAACCATTAATTGATAAATACCTCATGGAAACAAAGCCTTTAATCAACAAAGTAGCGCAGAAAGCGCTTGTTACACTCGACTTGGAAGAGTTGTTTCCGAAAGAGAATGACATTGCTACGATTGATCTCAAAGATTATTTATTCAAAGGATTGATACTTCGCGAAGCAGATTTTCGAACAGCTATTACAGCTACAGATTGGTCTATTTATAAAGATAAATTAGTAACTATTTATTGCTCGGCAAATGCTATCGTGCCGATGTGGGCATATATGGTGATTAGCGCAGAGCTGGCTGGTGTTGCTAAAGACGTGGCGCAAGCATCGCCCGACCATGCAGCGGAGATATTTCTTTATCGCCAAATTGCGCAATTAGAAATGACTAAGTTTACCAATCAACGCGTGGTGGTTAAAGGCTGTGGTGATCGTCCGATGTCGGAAGCAGCTTACGTTCAAATTGCTGCACAATTGGCCAAAGTAGCCCGTGTTATTATGTATGGAGAACCGTGTTCCACCGTGCCTGTTTTTAAAAAAGCTGTAGACTAAACGTCATAATGAACAATAAAAGGCAAATTTATTTGGTGGTTGTGGCTTGTGTGATGCTGGTTATCCTTGTGTCCGCCAGTTTGTATGAGCGCTATAATTATTTCATAAAAACACCCATAAATGTTTTGGCTGAAACGGCAGGTTCTTGTAATGATATTGTGTTGACCCATTTGATTGACTCGGCTCAAGCGGTTTCACCTATTACGGTTTCAGGCAATTTATACTTTGCCGGTGAACGTGTGCCTATCGAAGATTCTGACGTGCGGGAGCGCTTAGAGCGCGAGTTGCAACTAAACGTGTATTGGCATTCTAATACGTTGATGAATATGAAAAACGCCAATCGTTATTTTGGTGAGATTAGCGCCATTCTAAAGGAGCAAGGTGTGCCGGATGATTTTAAGTATCTCGCATTGATTGAAAGTGGTTTGCGCAATGAAACATCGCCTGCGGGAGCGGTTGGGTTTTGGCAATTGCTGAAAGAAACCGCTAAAATTTATGGTCTGGAGGTCAGTGCAGAGGTGGATGAGCGTTACAATATAGAGAAATCAACCCTGGCGGCTTGTAAATACTTAAAACAAGCCAAAGAACAATTAGGCACATGGTCAACAGCTGCGGGTTCCTACAATATGGGCATTGCGGGTATCAGTGTTCGTGCTCGTGACCAAAAAACCACTAATTACTACGATTTGTACCTAAACAGCGAAACTTCGAGATATGTGTTTAGGATTTTGGCAACTAAGATAGTTTTCAGCCATGCGCAGGAGTTAGGGTTTAAGGTAAATCAAGACGAACTTTATCAGCCGTTTAATTATACCTATGTGGAAGTGGACAGTAGTATAGGCAATATCGCAGATTTTGCGAGCAACTACGGCCTGCTATATAAACACATCAAAATTCTCAATCCGTGGCTACGAGATGCCAAATTGACTAATAAGGAACGCAAGAAATATCAAATAAAGATTTTAGAAATCAACTAATTGATTTGTAAAACTGTCGGAGAATTCTATTTTTGTCGTCCAAAATTTGAGTTAAGAAATTAATTTAAAAAAGGTTTGGTAGCTCAGTTGGTAGAGCAAAGGACTGAAAATCCTTGTGTCGGGGGTTCAATTCCCTCCCAAACCACACATAAAACCCTTGTTTCTAAAATGAAATGAGGGTTTTTTATTTGTTCCTTTGGGACACTATTTGGGACACTATTTGGGACACCGTTTCTATTGTTGCTCCATTTATTGTATCTAGATAAAACTTACTTTTACATAAAAAATCCTATGAAACACATCTTATTCGTATTATCCTTTCTTCTTGTTTGCATTGTAAAGGGACAAGATTTAGCTAAAACCCCAATTTGCGATATAGAAGTAAAAGTCGATTCTTATACAGGGGAAAAGAAAATTCAATCCCCTTTTACTTATTTTAGTGGTGGTGTATATAAATTAGAGAAAATAAAAGAAGTTCCTTACCTATGGATAAAATTAGAGAGTAGTGTTGTTCTTACCATTCCTGAGGGGGAAAAGTTGTATATTAAATTCAGTGATAGCACTGTTATAAACTTTCCCATATTAAAAACGTCTTTTTCTGACTACCAAAGTTCTAGTAAAAATTTCACAAACAGTTTCTTGTTTTCATTGACTGGAACTAATCTAGAGCAACTCAAAACAAAAAAGATAGCAGGGTTTAAGTGTTACATAAATGAATACCCGTTGTATTACTCTTATGGGGACATTTTTTTTGACATATTACATTGTCTTCTCAAAACGAAATAGTGTAATCAATGTTTTCACACAAACCTCCAACACTATGAAAGTATTTATCCTAGTTTGTTTTAGCACATTATCGGTCTTATCCTTTGGGCAAAGTGTAGGCAATGACACTATCTATCTTTAAGACAAAACTAGCTACATAGGGAGAATGGTTAACGAGGAATGGAAAAATTATCAATTCGTTATTGATGGGACTAAAAAAATAGTAGATATTTCCAAAAGTGACGTAGTAAGGTTGGCACAGAAACCTAAAATGGCAAAGTCAATTAACCCTAGTCAGTTAAGGATTTTAACCAATAGTTTGTTAGATAGCACCAATGTCGACAAACTAGAATGGGATATTTATCAATCTGATTTGTTTTCAGTTGGTGTAGGAGATACAGTTATATTTGGAAAGGCTAGTAGTAATACATCAGATAGATATAATTCAATCTATTATAGCACCTATTCTAATATCATGGCAATTTTCATTACCTCCGCTCTTGGTGGAGGTGTGCCAATTCAACCAGCAAACTCAAGAGAAATAGCAGGGAAAGAGTATGTAGTTAAGTCTATAATGACAAGGGGAATAAAAAGAAATAGAGCAGTTGCTATTGACTTTGAAAGTTCTAAAGGGTTAAAGGTTTGCACTATGGATGGACGACAATCCATCAATTTGGGGGAATTCTATTTAAAAGGGTTTATGACTAGAGAGATTGCTATTAGTAAATTGAAAGAGTATAAGGACTTACTAGAATTAGGTGTGATACAACAAAGTGAGTTTGACGCAAAAAAACCGAATTGATTAAGTACATAAAGTAGGTGGTTGTTAGAATAAAAACATACCTCTGAAAATCTATTGATTAGTAAAATAGTTGAAGAAGTTGTTTTGTCAAATTTGCTTAAATCAACTTTGACCTACATTTCTTGTTTTACATTTATTTATGCGTAAATTTAATTTACCCCTTTTTTTATTAGTTATCGCGGTTATCTTTTCATCTATAAGTAAAAGTGGAACAAATAAGTTTGTGACCAATAAAAAAATATCAAACATGAAATTTAAAGTAGAAATCTGGAGCGATGTGATGTGTCCATTTTGTTATATTGGTAAGCGAAAGTTTGAAGCTGCATTAGCGCAATTTCCTGGAAGAGATAATGTAGAAATAGTATGGAAAAGTTTTCAGTTGCAACCCGATATGAAAACAGACCCTTCGAAGAACAGCATACAATATTTGGCCGAAAGCAAAGGGTGGACGATGGAGTATACGCGCCAAGCAGTAGCCAATGTAGTCAACATGGCCAAAGAAGTAGGGTTAAATTATGACTTTGATAAAGCTGTTGTCGCCAATTCATTTGATGCGCATCGTTTATCACATTATGCACACAGCCTTGACAAAGGAGATGCAATGGAAGAAGTGTTGTTTAAAGCCTATTTCGAAGATGGGAAAAACACTGCCGATCATAATGTGTTAACTGTACTTGCTATCAGCATTGGATTAAATGAAACGGAGGTGCGCGAAGTGTTGCAAAGCAATCGCTATGCCGATGAAGTAAGAAAAGATATTTATGAGTCTACACAAATCGGTGTTAGCGGAGTACCTTTCTTTTTGTTTAATGACAAGTATGCCGTGAGCGGTGCGCAAGATAGCAAAGTGTTTTTGCAAACCTTGACTAAAGCTTATAGCGAATGGCAAAGCATAATTAGCAAAGACACCATAGATATAAAAGCCGGTGCTGTCTGTACACCAGAAGGTAAGTGTAAATAATCCTATTCGTTTTTCACGCAAGCCTATTATACTTGCAAAATGAAATTTGAAAATACATTAGCTTTTGCTCGGCAGTTAGATAAGCAAGACACATTAAAATCATTTCGTAAACTTTTTCATATACCTAAAGTAAATGGTAAGGATGCCATTTATCTTTGCGGCAACTCGTTAGGGTTGCAACCTAAATCGGTGCAGAGGCATATTCAGCAAGAGTTGACGGATTGGGCCAACTTAGGTGTAGAAGGACACCTTCACGCTAAACACCCTTGGCTGAGTTACCATAAACTTTTTACAAAATCTTTAGCGAAACTTGTTGGCGCGAAACGACACGAAGTAGTCGCGATGAATCAACTGACTGTCAATTTAAATTTATTGCTCGTGTCGTTTTATCAACCTAAGGGCAAGCGCAATAAAATATTGATTCAAGGTAATGAATTTCCCTCTGATTATTATGCATTTGAACAACAAGTGAAATTTCATGGACTCGACCCTAAGGAATGTATTATTGAAGTGATGCCGCGCGAAGGTGAGTACAATTTGCGCACCGAAGACATAGTTGCAAAAATAAAACAACATAAACATGAACTAGCCTTAGTGATGTTCAGCGCAGTGAACTATTACACGGGTCAGTTTTTTGAAGTGAAAAAAATTGGTGAGGCATGTTGTAAGTACAAAATAACTTTTGGTTTAGACTTAGCGCATGCCATCGGTAATGTGCCATTAAAACTTCATGAATGGAACGTAGACTTTGCTACTTGGTGTAGTTATAAATATTTGAATAGCGGACCAGGCGGAGTAAGTGGAGTGTTTATACATGAGCATCATGCTGATAATTTTTCCTTACCGCGTTTTGCCGGCTGGTGGGGAAATGAAGAAAAAACACGATTTAAAATGGAAAAACATTTTGTGCCGCAGCGTGGCGCAGAGGGTTGGCAATTATCCAACGCACCCATTTTGAGTATGGCAGCACACAAAGCATCACTCGAAATTTTTGATCAAGTCAGCATACGCGACTTGCGCAGAAAGAGTGAGTTGCTCACTGGTTATTTAGATTTTTTATTGGCCAGCAATACCAAAGGAGAGTTTACACATTACAGAGTAATTACCCCTGCTAATAAAGCTCATCGCGGTTGTCAACTTTCTATACAAACATCACATAACGGGAAAAATATATTTGATAAAATTGTAAAGTGTGGTATAATTGCAGACTGGCGTGAACCAGATGTAATTCGCATTGCTCCGGTACCGTTGTATAACAGTTTTGAAGATGTTTATCGTTTTGCACAGATACTAGCTAACAGCTGTTAATTTGGATATTTGATAAAATGACATTACATTTGCCTAGCATTTTACGCTTTGGTAAAACTATTGCTACATATCATTGTCATTAGTTGCTGTTTCCATATCGCTCAGGCGCAGGAAATTTGTATCGCAACAGGAGCTGCTTCTTACTACGCTAATAAGTTCGAAGGAAGAAGAACGGCTAATGGTGAACGCTTTCGTCAATCAGAAATGACTTGTGCACATCGCACCTTACCATTTGGCACCAAACTCAGAGTGACTAATTTACAGAATAATAAAACAATTATAGTTCGCGTTAATGACCGTGGCCCATATGTTAAAGGTCGAATAATTGATTTATCTTTTAAAGCAGCTAAAGCACTAGATTTTGTAAAAAATGGACATGCCAAAGTTAAGATTGAATTGAATAATCAAGTTATAGAGGGTACCACTTATATTTTTGCTGAAGCCAAACCTTCGTTTAACGATTTTATACATTTAGATAGTATCAATGCATATACAATAAAGTTGGGTATATACAATGAGGATAAAATGCTTTCTGCTGTTGAACAAATAAAAGCAGAGTTGGATTGCGAACCTTTAGTACAAAAAATGGATGACACCAGTAATGCTTACTACAGTATTTGTGTTGGCGAATTTTATCGAAAAGAAGATGCAGAAGGGTTACTAAGTCAAATCAAATCATATTACCCTAATAGTTACATTCTTGAGCTAGAAGCAGCAAAGCAGCACTAAACAGATAGACCAACGGCAACTCTCGGACATCGAAGTGTTGAAGAAAAAGGGTGAATGCTACCGTGTTAAAAATAGCTACTCCGAAACCTTGAAAAAATTGCAACCAAAACAAATTTTTTACCAACCAAGCTTCCTCTGTTCTGATGTTTAACAGTTTTAGCATTTTTGTTTTCATTGGGCAAAAAGTATTGAGTTAGAAGTTATTTTATACTGACAAACTTAAACGAACTTACATTTTCTAATCGACAAACTAAATTATCTGTAGGGCATATTTCTTTGCACACATATAATTCTCTACTTTCACGCTTGTGTTAAATAAATCGTATTTGCGCAGTTTAAGTGTGGTGTTGATTGCCTTGTTGCTTTTGCAATCGGTGATTAGTTTGTTCGTGTATGATATTAAACTAAAACAAATAAAGCGAAGCGTAAAATGGGCTTATTTAAATCAACGCAGCAACGATGAGTTGGTATTGGTTAAAGTAGCCAAAAGTTTGGAGGCGAGTAGTAATACTTTTTTCAGCCGAGTACATGGTAAAGAGTTTGAGTTTTTAGGCGAGATGTATGACATTGTTCGTAAGTCAGACAAAGGCGACACCACTTACTATTATTGTTTTCACGATCGAGAAGAAACTCAGTTGGCTCAAAAAATTCATGAGCAACTAATTAACTTGTTAGCACAAAATAACTCCACTTCAAAGCATGAAAAAAAAGCTTGGGATTTTTATCAGCTCAAATACTTACCTATAGACTATTGGCAATCAGCCGCTATTCCGGTTTCAGAGACTAAATTAAAACTTAATTGTTCTTATATTACTCTTTCGGGGTTCTTCTCGACTGATTCTCCACCACCCGATTTTGTTTAAATAGATAATGTAATTAAACTGTCA
>Ga0315903_10005205_pt1 | contig 17026 bp, 16 predicted proteins | sample LakEriMetagenome_7_FD_203524 | JGI IMG/M metagenome (GOLD analysis project Ga0315903, IMG submission 203524) | Freshwater fungal communities from buoy surface, Lake Erie, Ohio, United States - Buoy 2 MA119 | ecosystem: Environmental > Aquatic > Freshwater > Lake | place: USA: Lake Erie, Ohio...
GGAGCCCGACGTTCGTAACCTGATCAAGTTGAAAGCGATTTATGAAATCCTCGAGAGCGTGACTGATCGTTGCGAGGATGTCGCCAACATTGTCGAGGGCATTATTGTCGAGAACGCCTGATCCGGCTTACCCGAATCATCTCGCATCAATCGATCCATGCAGACCCTCAATATCAGCCTGTACACGCTGGCGCTGTTAGTCATGCTGGCACTGCTGTTCGATTTCATGAACGGCTTCCACGATGCAGCGAATGCGATTGCCACCGTAGTCTCTACCGGCGTCCTCAAGCCCCATCAGGCTGTCGTGTTGGCCGCTTTCTTCAATTTCATCGCCATCGCCGTGTTTCAGTTGAGTGTGGCCACGACCGTCGGCAAGGGTACGATCGAGCCATCCATTGTTGATCACTACGTCGTCTTCGGCGCACTGGTCGGCGCCATCACATGGAATCTACTGACCTGGTATTACGGCATTCCCTCATCATCGTCGCACGCGCTGATCGGTGGCTTGGTCGGCGCAGCAGTCGCGAAAGGTGGAACCAGCGCGCTGATCGCCTCCGGACTCATTAAGACAATTACGTTCATTGTTTTGTCGCCGACGCTGGGCTTTCTTTTCGGGTCCTTGATGATGTTGCTGGTGTCTTGGCTGTTCGTGCGTAGTCATCCGCAACGTATCGATAAGTGGTTCCGACGCATGCAATTAGTTTCTGCGTCGATGTATAGCTTGGGCCACGGCGGCAATGATGCGCAAAAAACTATGGGCATCATCTGGATGCTACTGATCGCTGCAGGGATGGTAGCTGCTGAGGATGCAAGTCCACCGACTTGGGTGATCGTGAGTTGCTACCTCGCCATTAGTGTCGGCACCTTGTTTGGTGGATGGCGTATTGTGAAAACCATGGGTCAGCGAATCACTAAGCTCAGACCAGTCGGGGGCTTCTGCGCCGAGACAGGCGGCGCGATGACGTTATTCATGGCAACGGCGCTGGGCATTCCGGTGTCGACCACACACACCATCACTGGCGCCATCGTTGGTGTGGGCTCATCGCACAAAATGTCAGCAGTGCGCTGGGGCATCGCGGGCAACATCGTATGGGCGTGGGTGTTTACGATCCCTGCCTCGGCTTTTGTGGCTGCTATTGCTTGGTGGGTAGGGCGCCAAATTCTGTAAACGCGCCAAGGAAATGAGCGTAGCTGTCTTTCAGAGCACCTCACTCGCGTGATCCGCCAACCGGGATCGTTCGCCACGCGCAAGCGTCACATGCCCACTGTGTGACCAACCTTTGAATCTATCAACCACATAGGTCAAGCCACTCGAGCCCTCGGTGAGGTAAGGCGTATCGATCTGCGCGATATTGCCCAAGCAGACGATCTTGGTGCCGGGGCCGGCACGTGTCACCAACGTCTTCACTTGTTTCGGCGTCAGGTTCTGAGCTTCATCGATGATCAGGTACTTGTTGACGAAGGTACGACCGCGCATGAAGTTGAGCGATTTGATCTTGATCCGCGAGCGAATCAATTCCTGCGTCGCTGCACGTCCCCACTCACCAGCGTCTGAATCCGATTTGTTGAGGACTTCCAGGTTATCGTCGAACGCGCCCATCCAGGGCCCCATTTTTTCTTCTTCGGTACCTGGCAAGAAGCCGATATCTTCGCCAACGGGTACGGTGACGCGGGTCACGATAATCTCGTTATAGACCTTCGACTCCAACACTTGTGCCAAACCTGCAGCGAGTGCGAGCAAGGTCTTGCCGGTACCAGCTTGTCCGAGCAGAGTAACAAAGTCGCACTCGGGATCCATCAGCAGGTTGAGCGCGAAATTTTGCTCGCGGTTACGAGCGGTGATACCCCAGACATTGTTTCTGCTATGACCGTAATCGCGCAGGGTACGCAGGACGGCGGTCTTACCGTTGATCTGTACCACCTGACCATTGAACGGCGCCTCTCCATTTTTGGGTTCGGTGTAGACAAATTGGTTTACCAGCATCGCCGGCACTATAGGACCAGTGACTCGGTAATAGGTTGTGCTAAACCCGTGACGGTTTTCTTGCCACGACTCCATGCCCTTGCCGTGCTTGACCCAGAAATCGTCGGGCAGCTGCAGGATGCCACCATAGAGCAAGTCGGTGTCTTCAAGCACATGGTCGTTGAAGTACTCTTCAGCCGGCAGGCCGAGCGCACGCGCTTTGATCCGCATGTTGATGTCTTTCGACACCAGTACCACCGGACGCCCCTGCTGGGATTGCAGCGCGCGCACGACACCTAGAATCTGGTTATCTGCCTTACCCTCGGGAAGGCCCTCAGGCAGCGCCCAGTTCTGCAACTTGGTCTGGAAATACAAACGGCCACCAGCATCTTTGTTGCCCAACTTACTGAGCGGGATGCCGCTATCAATCGCACCCTCAGACACGTCGGCTACCAGCGCATCCAGCGAGCGCGACACTTGACGGGCGTTACGAGCGACCTCGGACATCCCCTTTTTGTGGTTATCTAACTCTTCCAGGGTGATCATCGGCAGATAGACATCGTGTTCCTCGAAACGGAACAGTGAGGTCGGGTCATGCATCAGTACATTAGTGTCGAGTACGAACAGCTTAGTGATGCCGCGCTTGTCGGCGAGTTTGCTGGTCTGTGATTTACCGGCGCTATCCGACCGTGCTTTGCGCTCGGCGGGTTTTTCAGCGGCAGGCAACTCGGTCTTGGCCTTCGCCACCGGTGTGTTACTCACCAGCGCGATCGCTGGTCGGACGGTTCTGCCTTTTTCTGCCTTCGGGTAATCAGCCTGAGAGAGTAATGCTGCGGGTTTGCTGGGCATTTTAGGCAGTGGCATCAGAACCTCTTTCTGAAAATAGACGCTGGAAAATAACCGGTGGTATTTGAATACCGTCCGGAAAAAAAGAAAGGCTGTTCAAGCCGAAGGTGAGTCACCTTCTTCTCAAACAGCCGCTTTTGTAAATACTTTATAAGTTTCAATGGCTTAGATAATCTCAGCCGAGTCCCTCGATGAATTCAAGCACCTCATCAACATGACCCGGAACTTTCACTCCACGCCATTCTTTCACTATTTTGCCGTCAGCGTCAATCACGAATGTAGAGCGCTCAACGCCACGAACTTTTTTGCCGTACAAAGATTTCATGACGATGACATCAAACATGGTGCAAACTTTTTCATCGCTATCTGAAATCAACTCGAAAGGTAGTCCGAGTTTTCCCTTGAAGCCATCGTGCGAGCGCAAGCTATCGCGACTGATACCGAAGATTTCGGCGCCTGCACGGGTGAAGCGGTCGTGCAGATCGCGGAATTGCAGGCTCTCGGCCGTGCAGCCGGGGGTGTTGTCCTTCGGGTAGAAATACAAAACTACTTTTTTGCCCCGGTGCTCGGACAGGCGAAAGCCATCGCCGCCCGTCATTTCAGCGGTGAAATCCGGCACGGTCATGTTCAGGATGGAGGGACGGTCGTTCATGAATACCCTTTACGTCATTAGTTCTGTTGGCCGCATGATCAAAGCCAGTGCCACCTTGCGACCCTCGGTCATCAAGATGTTATAAGTCCGACATGCTGCCTGATTGTCCATGCATTCCACCCCGATACCGCGCTTCAGAAGTCCGGTCATCAGTCGGGGGTGGGCGAATCTCTGCTTCTTTCCGGTCCCAAGAATAAGCAGATCGGGCGAATGCGCCGCGATCGCTTCCAGATCGCTGGCTTCCAAGGCCTCGAAAGACTTCACTGGCCAGGCCATGGGCGCGATCTCTGGCAAGACGATCAGGCTGTAATCAAAACGGATCGCATTGATCTCGATCCAGTCATCGTCGTAGCCGGTGACCGTCTGGTATTGCTGGGTCGATGTGACGTGAAGCTTCATGGCAGGGTGGATTTTATCCCGAACCCAAGTATCTGCATGGAAAAACGAGCCAACTTGGGGCAAAATGGCTGTTTACCGTCCGGCAGCGCAGTCGCCCGGCCGGTCCATTCCCTTGAAGAGTCGGCAGTGAAAACAATTCAGAAATCCCTCAAGTTGGCAGACGTCTGCTACGACATCCGCGGACCGGTGCTGGAGAAAGCCCGCCAGATGGAGGAAGAGGGCCACAAGATCATCAAGCTCAACATCGGCAATCTGGCGCCCTTTGGCTTTGACGCGCCCGAAGAGATTGTGCAGGACATGATCCGCAACATGGGCAATGCAGCGGGCTACACCGACTCCAAGGGTTTGTTCGCACCGCGCAAAGCGATTATGCAGTACTGCCAGGAAAAGAAAATCGCCGGTGTCTCGATCGACGATATCTATCTGGGCAACGGTGCGTCCGAATTGATCGTCATGAGCATGAATGCCTTGCTGAATAGTGGTGACGAGGTGCTGGTGCCGGCGCCCGACTACCCATTATGGACGGCTGCAGTCAGTCTCTCGGGTGGTAACCCTGTGCATTACCTGTGCGATGAGCAGGCCAGCTGGTATCCCGATATTGACGATATCAAGCGCAAGATCACGCCGAACACACGCGCGATCGTCGTTATCAACCCAAATAACCCGACAGGTGCGCTGTACCCCACCGAGGTCCTGCAGCAAATTGTTGAACTCGCGCGCCAGAACGAGCTGATTATATTTGCCGATGAGATTTACGATCGCGTTCTATACGACGGCAATACCCATACCTCAATCGCTTCGCTGGCAGATGACGTGCTCTTCATTACCCTCAACGGGCTCTCAAAAAATTATCGCTCCTGCGGCTACCGCGCTGGGTGGATGATCGTCTCGGGAGAAAAACGTCTGGCGAAGGACTACATCGAGGGCCTGAACATGCTGGCGTCGATGCGGCTATGTGCCAATGTGCCCGGCCAGTTCGCAATCCAGACCGCACTCGGCGGCTACCAAAGCATCAATGATCTGGTGGCGCCACAAGGTCGCTTAACCCGACAGCGCGATTTGGCTCACAAGCTGTTGACCGAGATTCCGGGCGTCACCTGCGTCAAGCCAAAGTCAGCGCTGTATATGTTTCCCCGCCTGGACCCGAAGATTTATCCGATCGAGAACGATCAGCAGTTCGCCTACGATCTGTTAGCCGAGGAGCGTGTGCTGATTGTGCAGGGGACAGGGTTTAATTGGCCGAAACCGGATCATTTCCGCGTTGTGTTCTTGCCGAACGTCGATGATCTCGAAGTCGCTTTTGGCCGTATCGTTCATTTTCTAGACGGCTACCGTCGGCGCCACGCGCGCTAGAGGGCCATGACATGAAAGCATCTGTGATGAAACCGATCAGAGTCGGCATACTGGGTATTGGTACCGTAGGTAGCGGCACCTTCAACGTATTGCGTCGTAATCAGGAAGAGATACGGCGTCGAGCGGGCAGGGCGATCGAGGTAGTGATGGTGGCTGATCTGGATACCGAGCGCGCCAGGCAGGTCACCGGTGGCTCTGTTGAGATCGTGAGCGATGCGCGGCTGGTTGTTGCTCATCCCGACATCGATATCGTGATCGAATTGATCGGTGGCGATGGTATCGCCCGTGAACTGATGATGACGGCGATCGCCAATGGCAAGCATGTCGTGACGGCGAACAAGGCACTGTTGGCCAAGCACGGTACTGAAATCTTTCGCGCCGCTGAAGAAAAAGGGGTGATGGTCGCCTTCGAGGCGGCTGTCGCGGGGGGTATTCCGATCATCAAAGCGCTGCGTGAGGGCTTGACTGCGAATCGCATACAGTGGATCGCCGGCATCATTAACGGCACCACCAACTTCATCTTGTCCGAGATGCGCGACAAAGGTCTCGACTTCGATGTCGTGCTGAAGCAGGCCCAAGCACTTGGTTATGCCGAAGCCGATCCGACCTTTGATATCGAAGGTGTCGACGCGGCGCACAAGGCAACCATCATGTCCGCCATCGCTTTCGGGGTGCCGGTGCAGTTTGACAAGGCTCATGTCGAGGGCATTACCAAGCTGTCAGCAACCGACATCCGGTACGCCGAGCAACTCGGCTATCGAATCAAACTGCTCGGCATTGCACGTCGTGTCGAGGCCGGGATTGAGTTGCGAGTGCACCCCACGCTGATCCCGGCGACTCGACTGATTGCCAATGTCGAGGGCGCCATGAACGCGGTACTGGTACAAGGCGATGCGGTAGGCGCGACACTCTACTACGGCAAAGGCGCTGGTTCAGAGCCCACCGCATCTGCGGTGATCGCCGATCTGGTAGATATCACCCGCCTTGCCACTGCCGATCCTGAGCACCGGGTGCCCTACCTGGCCTTCCAGTCGAATCAGATGGCAGATACGCCGATTCTTCCGATGTCGGAAGTCACCACCAGCTACTATCTACGAATGCGGGTCGCAGACAAACCGGGCGTGCTGGCTGACGTGACCCGGATCCTGGCAGATGCCTCGATCTCAATCGATGCCATGCTGCAGAAAGAAGCAGGTGAGGGCGAGACCCAAACCGACTTGATTATCCTGACGCATGAAACGAAAGAGAAGCAAGTCAACCGCGCCATCGATGCAATCGAAGACCTGAGCACAGTCGCTGGTAAAGTCCATAGGATCCGGCTTGAGCACCTCGGTTGATGTGACGAGCCAGTCAGCGACTCAACCAATTTTTGCTGCGACGCCTTTCAGTGAATCAGACATTTCTTTAATAATGTTGGCGAAAGTCGTCGCAGTCACCGTATACCGGGCAATCAGATACTGCAAACGAAGTAACTGAGCGGTCGTCACCTCGCTGCCATCGTTGATGGCGCCAAGCTCTGTTCGTAATAAATCTTCGTTATCCCGCATCTTCGGGTCAATTTTTTCGTAGATATTCTTCAGTCCGGTACTGGGCAGTGACATGATTTCCTCCGTTGGGTGATGGGTGTTGACGAATCAATGACGATCGTCTTGGCGTCCTGCGTGATATAGCTGCATCGCCAGGGCTGCAGCCTGTACCGCTTGTCGTGCTGCACTTAGCTGTCTGTGCTGCTCACTTGGTTTCATTTCACGGCCCTGTTGCTCAAGTCGACGTTCGAGTCGAGCAAGCGTGTCGTCTATCCTCTTGGGTAGTGACTCAGCATTTTTTTCAGAATCCTTACTTCCGTCCAAATAATGCGCCAAATCGGCGACCATATCGTCGGTAACGTCGACATAGTCGGTAGATTGGTTCATGTTTGCATTCATGGTCGAACCTTTCAATCATTCATCGAGGTAATCGATAACGAAGCGTGCCATCAAAAATAACCTCATCATCCCGAATGGCAGTGATGGTGTGGCCATTGGCTTCGCCACCCACGCCAAGTCGTTGGCCGGTGTCAGTAATAACAAAAGGCATCGCACCACTGACGACAGTTTGAATATTGATTGGAGGACGTTTTTGCTGCACAGTGATCATGGCGCGGATAGGCAATAGTTGACCGAACTCTTCATCAAACTGAACTAGTAGTTTTTCCCAGCGTCGTAATTCCTCCTCGGTCAGACTGCCTCGTACCGTAAATTCGGGTTGCTTCGACAAAATCTGAAATTTTTTTGATAGGTCAGCAACGTTCAGTCGATCAGAAAGCAGTGAGGGTAACTCCTCAGTGGTTTGAAGTGATGCATCAACACTTCTCAGTCCGGGCACTACCGATCGTAAGTTTTCAAGTAGCTCATCTCGTGCTACTTTCGAAACCACAACGCCACGAAGGTTGGGTACGCCATTTTTCAGATCGACTATCTGCACCATGGCGCGCGTGCCTTCTTGGCGGTACTTTTGTACCACCGTAGTTGCACTTTCCAGCATCGCATCATCTTGGTAAATCTGAGTGACCGCTGTGTTGTCATATTTGCGAATCAGCATCTGCATGCGATTAGCCATGGCTTTATCGCTTGCATAGGCAGTCACTTGAAGTACGCCACCATTTCGGGAAGTCACTCGTATTTCTCGGCCAGGGAAAGCCTCGGTCAGGCGCTCACTAAGCGTGCCACTAGCGTTGGACTCAGTGTTTTGTGCGACAAGCTCGTTGTCACTATGCGCAGGCTGATTGACCAGCCATAAAGCGCCAGCAATACCAAGAGCAGCAATGGTGGCGAGTCCGGTCAACGAGAAAATCAGTACGCGCCTTGCCCGTGCACGTTGCGATATGAGATCGGTCTCTTCTTGCGTAAGTGGCGCTTCATGAAACGTTGCCGCTGAGGTTTCCGCTACCGCGGGTGATGCTGGCGCAGGACTCGGTTGGGGAATCAGCGCCTCAGTCGATGGCCATGGTGCATCCACCTCGTCGATACTGATCCAGATGCCACCCAGTTCCACCGGCATGCCGAGCGCCAGTGGGGCATCCTCAGAAATCGGACTGCCATGCGCATCGAGCACACCACCATCAACAGGGCTAATGGATGCCAGATCACCGTCGATTTTGAGTTTCGCGTGCGTGCCCTTCAATCGTGGGCCAGCGAGCATCACATCGCATTCATCGTCGGTACCGAGCAGATACTCACCGACAGAGAGAGTCAGGCGGCTACCAGATTGCGGGCCATGTAGCACCCGCAATTCCAGTTGAGGCAGCAAAGTCTCTAGATGTGGCTCAATTTTCATAAGCCTCCAGCAAGAACTTTCGTCTTTGACACGCTACAATCCCGGAAACAATGAAAATTCTTTATTTGCATGCACATACAATCTGAATCGCATGGCACCCTCTTCGTTGTACGACCCGAGGGTGACATCAGTAACGCGGCGGCGACAGAACTCGATGAACTGCTCGAGGCAGCCATTGATGATGGCGCGCGACTCATGGTGTTTGACTGCACCGGGCTCTCGCATATTTCCAGTGATGGTTTGCGGGTATTGCTGAAGACTCTACGCCGCTTGCGTGATACCGACGGTCGGGCCGTGCTGGCTGCAACGGGTGACAAGGTTCGTAGTGTTCTCGAGGTAAGCGGCCTGATGGCACTGATTGAAGAATACGATTCCCCTGAAGCCGCTGTCGCCGCGCTGACCGGCGGGCACGGCCATCCGAACGCGCACTGACCCTGGCGGTCGTTTTCCACAGAAACATGGCGATCCGCCCAGTTCACAGTTCGACCCTCGCAAGCGGTTGGATATTGACCTCCGGCGTTAACTCCTGATACGAGAGTACCGGCAACTCGTACAAGTCTTGTTCTATCATCTTGCGCAAATAATTTCTCACCATGTTCATCGCGATTCCAAACAGCCAGGTAGATAGTTTCGAATCACCGCGGAAAGTGGCAATCGTTCGGGCCGCTTCAGCAAAGGCTTGCTGCGTGATATCCGCCGCATCATCTGGATGATCGATGTACTTGATCACAAAGCGGTAGAGCCGCCGCTGATGTTGAGCGATCAATTCTCTGAACAAAGCCTCCTGATTTAGCTGAAATGGTGCCAGTTCGGGAGAGGACTCGAGGACAGAGGGTTTGGATGGAGAAGCAACTGGTTCTGGCTGAACTTCGGTGTCGATCTCTGCGGAGTTTTCATCCAACGCAAATTCGTCCGGTTCCTCTTGGTCTTCATTGTTAAAAAGATCGAAGTAGAAAACTGACTCGGCTTGTGCGTCGATTGTCTCGGTTTGAATCTCGTTCATTGGCAAGCTCCTTCGCGCGGGTGATCGGCCGTCAATCCCATGAGTCGGATGTCTTAGCTGATGCCTCAGGTAACCACCCGAACGAGACGTCAGAATTGGCGTATTGCCTGAGAGAAAATTTGCCAAATCGAATTTTTTGGCAGTGAATTCCTCAAAAAATGCGCAAACTACCTAATTCGTGGGATTGACAGGCGGAGCGTAGGTTGGCAGGGAAAGTGAGCAAATTGACATGCCAAAAGAACCACCCTTAATGCGAAAAAGTCATTTCTTAGGGTAGGGCGGTATCCGATTTACCTGAGGAAATAGGTGGGCTCGTATAATTGAAGGCTTTGATCCGTTGAAACCACGCGCAATGCGTTACTTGTCGACTCGAGGCCACCCCTCCACCCCCGGTTTTTCTGACATCCTGCTTGGCGGCCTTGCCCCGGACGGCGGTCTGTATCTGCCCGAGCGTTATCCGCAAGTATCTGGGCAAGAGCTAGACGCCTGGCGCAAGCTACCCTATGCGGCACTGGCGGCGGAGGTGCTGAAAAAATTTGCTACCGACATCCCACCCGCTGATATTGAAGCGCTGACTGCCAAGACCTACACGGCAGCGGTTTACTGCAATGGCCGCCGCGATGAGGATGCCAGCCAGATCACACCGCTTCGCCTGCTGGAGCAAAATGCGGGTCGGCGCTTGCTCCTGCAGTCGCTGTCGAATGGTCCGACGCTCGCGTTCAAAGACATGGCGATGCAATTGCTCGGCAACTTGTTCGAGTACACATTGAAGCGTCAGGCAGTTGAGCTGAATATTTTCGGTGCTACCTCCGGTGACACCGGTAGCGCCGCCGAATACGCCATGCGTGGCAAGCAGGGAATTCGGGTGTTCATGCTGTCGCCGCATCTGAAGATGAGTTCGTTCCAGACGTCGCAGATGTTCAGTCTGCAAGACCCGAATATTTTCAATATTGCGGTCAATGGCGTGTTCGATGACTGCCAAGACATGGTAAAGGCAGTGTCGAATGATCTTGATTTCAAAGCCAGGCAAAAAATCGGTACGGTCAACTCGATCAACTGGGCGCGTGTCGTCGCTCAGGTCATTTACTACTTCCGTGGCTACCTGGCCGCGACGCAGCATAATCAGCAGCAGGTCTCTTTCACCGTACCGTCCGGTAACTTCGGCAATATCTGCGCTGGCCATATTGCGCGCATGATGGGTCTGCCAATTCGCAAGCTGATTGTTGCGACCAACGAAAACGATGTACTGCATGAGTTTTTCCAAACCGGCAGTTACCGTGTACGTAAATCTTCAGAGACGCTGCATACGAGTAGCCCAAGTATGGATATCAGCAAGGCCTCGAACTTCGAGCGTTTTGTCTACGACCTGCTTGGGGGCGATGCAGCGCGGGTTGCCGCGCTGTTCAAGAAAGTCGAGACCCATGGCGGTTTTGATTTATCGGGTCGCGCTGGCAGTGATGGTGATGAGTTTTCGCGTGTAGATCAATTTGGCTTTGCTTCTGGCAAGTCCACTCACACAGATCGATTGAATACGATTCGCGACGCAGATGCGCGCTACCAGATCACGATCGATACACATACCGCTGATGGCGTGAAGGTCGCGCGTGAGTACTGGGAGCCTGAGGTACCCATGATCGTGCTGGAGACCGCTTTGCCGGCGAAATTCAATGAGACCATCCGTGAGGCATTGGGCCGTGATGCCGAGCGCCCGGCAGGCTTTGAGCATATTGAATCACTGCCGCAGCGTTTTGATGTCATGGCACCCGATGTCGCCGAAATCAAGCGCTATATCGCGCAGCATACGGGTCTCTGATCTGAAGTTACAATCGTCGCCGAGACAAAATTAAAGCAAAATAATGACGACGAAACAGCCCATGTTGAGCGTGCAAGAAGCGCTCGATTTTCTGTTGCAATCCGCACGCGTGGTAGAGGGCACCGAACTGTTGCCAACGCTTGATGCTACCGGTCGAGTGCTCGCTGCTGATCAACAATCTCAGCTCGATGTGCCGCCGATGGACAACACCCAGATGGACGGCTACGCCGTGCGCGCAAGCGATTGTGAGTCTGGCGCGGCCACGCTGCTCGTCTCGCAGCGTATACCGGCAGGTCATGTCGGTACGCTCCTGCAGCCGGGTACTGCTGCGCGTATCTTCACCGGTGCGCTGATTCCCGACGGTGCCGATGCGGTGGTCATGCAAGAGCAATGCGCCTACGACGAAGCCTCAGGCAAGGTCACGGTTCAGCACTCGCCGCGTTCCGGTGAATGGGTACGTCGACGTGGTGAAGATATTCGTGCGGGTAGTACGATCTTGGCGCGCGGTACCCGCTTGCGTGCGCAGGAGCTAGGGCTAGCCGCATCGGTGGGCCTAGCGTCTTTGCCAGTGTATCGTCGGCTGAAGGTTGGGGTGTTCTTTACGGGTGATGAACTCACCATGCCGGGTGAACCGCTGAAGCCAGGTGCTATCTACAATTCAAACCGTTTCATGCTGCGCGGACTGCTCCAGCAGTTAGGTTGCGATATTGTCGATCTGGGCAACGTGCCCGATTCACGCGAGGCGACGCGCGCAGCGTTGCGCGAAGCAGCTGCCGGTAACGATCTGATCATCACATCGGGCGGCGTCTCGGTCGGCGAAGAGGATCATGTCAAGCCCGCAGTTGAGGCGGAGGGCATGCTCAACCTCTGGCAAATCGCGATTAAACCCGGCAAGCCGCTGGCATTTGGTGAGGTGCGGCGTTCGGTGCAATCGACACCGGCTTTCTTCATTGGGCTTCCCGGTAACCCAGTCTCGAGTTTCATTACTTTCCTGATTTTCGTCCGTCCGTTTATTCATGCATTACAAGGTGCACAGCCCAGGCCACCGCAGCGCTACCCGATGCGGGCCGACTTTGCATGGGACAAGCCCGACCGGCGCAATGAGTTCTTGCGCGCGCGCGTGAACGAAGCGGGGGGGCTTGCGCTGTTTCCGAATCAGGGCTCCGGCGTTCTGACCTCCACCGTCTGGGGCGATGGCATCATCGACAATCCGCCCGGACAGGCAATCAAGCCCGGTGATACCGTACACTTCATCCCGTTTTCCGAACTGCTCAACTAGCATGCAGATTCAACTCAAATTTTTTGCAAGCCTGCGCGAAGCACTGGGTACCAGTGGCGAATCAATCACGCTACCGACCGACGTCAAAACCGCCGGCCAGGTTCGAGAGTTCCTGCGCGCACGTGGTGGTGTCTGGGCCGAGGCATTGGCCGACGGCAGGGCGCTACGTATCGCCTTCAATCAACAAATGGCAGACGCCGCGACCCCGCTGAGCGAGGGCTGTGAGCTCGCTTTCTTTCCGCCGGTGACCGGCGGCTGATACCAGGCTAGTCAACATGACAGTACGCGTCCAAACTGAAGACTTTGATCTCACTACCGAGATAGGGCAGTTGCGCATGCACACGCCCAAGGTCGGCGCGGTAGTCAGTTTTATCGGTACGGTGCGTGACTTGAACGAGGGCGAGCATGTCGCCGAGATGGAACTCGAGCACTACCCCGGCATGACCGAAAAAGCGCTTCAGGATATTGTTGATCAGGCCAAGTCGCGCTGGGACTTGTTCGATGCGCTGGTGATTCACCGCGTCGGACCCATGAAGCCGCTCGATCAGATCGTGCTGGTGGCGGTGACCTCGGCACATCGTGGAGAGGCTTTCGATGCCTGCGAGTTCATTATCGATTACCTCAAGACCCAAGCACCTTTCTGGAAGAAAGAACAGACGCCTTCCGGCGCGCGCTGGGTTGATGCGCGTGTCTCGGACGACGAGGCAATGGCGAAATGGGATCCATCCCGCTAAGTCTCGCTTCCATCGCAGTCGGCGCCACCTTGGGTGCTTGGCTGCGTTGGGGACTCTCGCTCTGGTTGAACGCCCGACTTGCCACCCTGCCGCTGGGCACGCTGGCGGCCAACTTGATCGGTGCCTACTTAATCGGGCTCGCGGTTGGCTTTTTCAACGACTGGCCGCAGCTCTCACCCGAATGGCGCTTGCTCGCCATTACCGGGTTTCTCGGCGGGCTGACCACGTTTTCCACCTTCTCGGCTGAAGCGGTGGCATTGCTGCAGCAACGCGACTACCTGGCCGTCATGCTGCACACCGGCATGCATTTGCTGGGTTCGGTAGCGCTTTGCATCGCGGGTTTGGCAACCTGGCGTTGGCTGAGCGCATGAATGGTGCAGGTATTGCCTTGAATTTCAGACCGTGGCCCCAATAATTCATGTCATTGCCATGATCCTCCGGAGCCCTTGACATGCGTGTCGACAAGTTCACCACCAAATTACAGGAAGCGCTGTCCGATGCCCAAAGCCTGGCCGTCGGCAATGACAACCAATACATCGACCCAGTCCACATGCTGGCTGCACTGCTCAATCAGGACGATGGTGGCAGTCGCTCGCTCCTGCAGCGTGCCGGTGTAAATGTTGGTGGGCTCGTCAATGCGCTGAAATCTTCGCTCGAACGACTGCCCAAAGTGAGTGGTAGCGGCGGTGAGGTACAGGTTGGTCGCGAGATGGCGGCGCTGCTCAACCTGTCTGACAAAGAAGCGCAGAAGCACGGCGATCAATTTATCGCCAGCGAGATGGTGTTGCTGGCGCTGTGCGATGACAAATCGGATGCCGGTCGTGTCGCACGCGAAAACGGCTTGAACCGCAAAGCGCTCGAAGCGGCGATTCAAGCGGTACGTGGCGGGCAACATGTGAATTCCCAAGAAGCAGAAGGGCAGCGCGAGGCACTCAAGAAGTACACCATGGATCTGACCGAGCGTGCGCGACAAGGCAAGCTCGATCCCGTGATCGGTCGTGATGATGAAATCCGACGCGCCATTCAAGTGCTGCAGCGTCGCAGCAAAAACAATCCAGTACTCATTGGTGAGCCAGGTGTGGGCAAGACTGCGATCGTCGAAGGTCTTGCACAGCGTATCGTCAATGGTGAAGTACCCGATAGTTTAAAAAACAAGCGCGTGCTCTCGCTCGATATGGCGTCCTTGCTCGCGGGTGCGAAATATCGTGGTGAGTTTGAAGAGCGTCTGAAGACGGTCTTGAAAGAATTGGCGCAGGATGAAGGGCAGACCATTCTCTTCATCGACGAAATTCATACCATGGTCGGCGCTGGTAAAGCCGAAGGTGCGATGGATGCCGGCAACATGTTGAAACCGGCCTTGGCGCGCGGCGAGCTGCATTGCGTTGGCGCGACGACGCTGGATGAGTACCGCAAGTACATCGAGAAAGACGCAGCGCTCGAGCGCCGCTTCCAAAAAATTCTGGTCGATGAGCCCAGTGTTGAGGCCACCATTGCCATTCTGCGTGGTCTGCAGGAGAAATACGAAGTACACCATGGTGTTGATATCACCGACCCAGCGATTGTCGCCGCCGCCGAGCTATCACATCGTTACATTACCGATCGGTTCTTGCCTGACAAGGCCATCGATCTGATTGATGAGGCAGCATCGAAAATAAAAATTGAAATCGACTCCAAACCCGAGGTGATGGACAAACTCGACCGTCGCCTGATTCAGCTGAAGATTGAACGTGAGGCGGTCAAGAAAGAGAAAGACGAGGCTTCACAAAAGCGCCTTGGCTTGATTGAAGAAGAGATCATCAAGCTCGAGCGTGAGTACGCCGACCTTGAGGAAGTGTGGAAAGCCGAGAAGGCGGGCGTACAGGGTAGCCAACAGATCAAGGAAGAGATCGAGCGTCTGCGACTACAAATGGAAGAGGCGCGCCGCAAAGGCGACTGGCAGAAAATGTCCGAGCTGCAGTACGGCCGTATGCCTGAGCTAGAGGCCAAGTTGAAGCAGGCCGACAAGGGTGAGCAAGACACGGGTAAGCCCAAGCTGCTGCGTACCCAAGTGGGTGCCGAAGAAATTGCCGAGGTTGTGTCGCGCGCAACCGGTATTCCGGTTTCGAAAATGATGCAAGGCGAGCGTGACAAACTGCTGCATATGGAAGACGAATTGCACAAGCGGGTGGTCGGCCAGCACGAAGCGATCACCGCGGTCTCGGATGCGATTCGTCGCTCGCGTGCAGGCCTATCAGATCCGCATCGCCCTTATGGCTCATTCATGTTCCTGGGGCCCACGGGTGTCGGTAAAACCGAGCTGACCAAGGCACTCGCCGCCTTTTTATTCGATACCGAAGAGGCACTGGTTCGTATCGACATGAGCGAGTTCATGGAGAAGCACTCGGTGGCACGATTGATTGGTGCGCCGCCGGGCTATGTCGGCTATGAAGAGGGTGGCTACCTGACCGAGGCGGTGCGTCGCAAGCCGTATAGCGTGATTCTGCTCGACGAAATAGAAAAGGCGCATCCGGATGTATTTAATGTGCTGTTACAGGTGCTCGATGATGGCCGGATGACCGATGGCCAGGGACGCACGGTCGACTTCAAGAACACGGTGATCGTGATGACCTCGAATCTGGGTTCGCACAAGATACAGTCCATGGAAGACAGCGATCCCCAACTCATTAAACTTGCGGTGATGGCCGAGGTACGCGGACACTTCCGGCCGGAGTTCATCAACCGTGTTGATGAGCTGGTCGTGTTCCATGCACTGGATGACAAACAGATTGGCGCGATTGCCAGAATACAGCTAAACACTTTGCAGCAGCGCCTGGGCAAAATGGAGATTGGTTTGACGATTAGTGACGCCGCACTACACAAGTTAGCCGAGGCAGGTTTTGATCCAGTGTACGGGGCTCGTCCGCTCAAACGCGCGATTCAGCAGCAGGTGGAGAACCCGTTGTCGAAGGCGATACTCGAGGGGCGGTTTGGTCCCAAGGACACGGTCGAGATCGACGTCGCCGGTTCAGAGCTGGGGTTCAGGAAGCGGGTATGAGCGCCAGCCCCTGCAGCAGCGGTGTCAGAGATCCGGCGTGAACTGGATGTTCACGCTGGGCGATCCGACGAACTTAGGATTGATGACACCTTGCTCCATATCGGATCTCAGAAGCTTGATCGCTACCGAGCACTTAATCGCGTAGTTATCGGGTCCCACGGGGGCTTCCGGACCCCGGCTAGTCTTGATGGGAATTGAGGTGGTGCCATCGGTCAATTCAGTGCCGCCGCGGTAATAATCCAGAGTGACGATGATGCTGCCGGTCCCGGGACTTATTCCTGGAATATCCCTGAAACCGTATTTAACTGATTCGGCAGGACGGCTGTCGGAAGATGCGTTTCTAAACACGCTGTGCTTATCCCATAAGGTAGCTCGCAGTTCGTTGAATTGGGCTGCCAAAGCTCGTTGCCCCACAACGGTTGTTAATACTTTTAATACGTTCTGATTTTCTACTTCCTGATCGCCTTTCGCGAGTTTCCGGAAGTTTTTTTCAATTCCAATCGCCCTGTCCTCCGGTTTGCCTTTGCCGCAACAAAACTCATCTGCCGACGATGGAGAGTGGAAGCTGAAGTCAGCGCGCTCGAAATCCTTTCGTGTCTGCAGGTGTATACCGTCTGCACCCATTTGCTTCTCAT
>Ga0315903_10005207_pt1 | contig 17020 bp, 14 predicted proteins | sample LakEriMetagenome_7_FD_203524 | JGI IMG/M metagenome (GOLD analysis project Ga0315903, IMG submission 203524) | Freshwater fungal communities from buoy surface, Lake Erie, Ohio, United States - Buoy 2 MA119 | ecosystem: Environmental > Aquatic > Freshwater > Lake | place: USA: Lake Erie, Ohio...
AATGAAAAGCAAATGGCAGTACCAAAAATGGCAGCATAATTTGAATCCGTTCTAAGAAATAATGCGTGTTGCGACTCCATAAAAATGTGACACTCATAAGCACAAAATAAAGACTCAGTAAAAGCAAATGAGGTGTTCGAAGAAATGACCTAAACTTCATAGTCAAATTCTTCTGAAATAATGCAGACATGAAAAGCAATATCATACCAATACTCATACATGCTCGCGAAAAGAACATCCCCACCAACAAAACTAAACAAGCAAAAGCAGATATATAAGGACTAGCAAGCAATGAAAGTATGGAATAGTTTTTTTTCAATAAGAAAATATTTTGACAGTGAGATTAATCTTATTTGTATCGGTATATTTGTCAACGCACGAATATAAACGAATAAATAGCTATCTTATTGTGAATAAGCCCCAAGAAATTATTTTGCAACTTGCTCAAAACAATTTTAGAAGCATTGCGCAGGCTATTACTTTGGTTGAAAACGAATTAGCAGGTAGCGATGACCTGCTGGCGCAATTGCGATTTAACCCTACCACTAAAATATTGGGAATAACAGGCCCCCCCGGTGCGGGCAAAAGCTCACTAATTAATGAGCTAATTCGCAAGATTTTACAACAAAATCTCAAAGTCGCGATTGTCTCTATCGATCCATCATCCCCCTTTAACTATGGTGCTTTATTGGGTGATAGAATTCGAATGAGTGAATTTTATTTACATCCTGATGTTTACATACGCTCCTTGGCGAGCAGGGGATCTCTAGGTGGATTGAATGCAAAAATAATTGAGGTTATAGATGTATTAAGAGCTTGCGATTTTGACTATATCGTTATAGAAACTGTAGGAGTTGGACAAAGTGAAGTGGAAATAGCAGGGATTGCAGACACAACAATCGTTGTGATGGTTCCTGAAGCAGGAGATGAAGTACAAACCATGAAAGCGGGTATCATGGAGATCGCGGATATTTTTGTCGTGAACAAAAGCGATAGAGATCATGCTGATATTTTTATCAAAAACTTAAAATTATTGTCGCACGAAAAGTTAAACGATTGGGAAATTCCTGTTATAAAATGTATTGCTACCGAAGCAGTAGGTATTGATGAATTACTAGAAAAAATAAATCTGCATCATGAGTACTTTAGCAAATCGAATGACAAAAGAGCGTATTTACTGTGTGAAAAAGCCTATCATTTGATTCAACAAAAAAGAATGTGCTCTATCGATAAAAAAAATTTATGGTTAGAAATTAAGCAACTTGTTGAAGCAGGTGAATTTAATATTTACAAATATGTCGCTCATTTTACTTAAACCCACAAATTCTTCCTCTTACATATTTCAAACTAGTTAGCCATGAAGAAATAAGGAGAGATGAGAGCTTCTTTTAATTTATTTTCCAATTTGGGTATAATTTATAATTAGACATGAAGCTATTAATTTCATGCTTCACCCTCAAGATAATATCTTCACTTTCAATATTCATCAATACTTCATTGATCCAATGCACAACTTGCTGCATATCGCCTTCTTTCATGCCACGCGTGGTGATAGCTGGCACGCCAATACGGATACCCGAAGTGATAAACGGAGACTTATCATCAAAAGGAACCATATTTTTATTGATCGTTATATCTGCTTTCACCAATGTATTCTCAGCTTTTTTACCACTAATATTTTTATTACGCAAATCAATTAATAGTAAATGATTATCCGTTCCACCTGACACAATATCGTAACCCAATTCTAGAAAAGATTTTTCCATAGCTTTTGCATTTAACAACATTTGCTTCGTATAAATCATAAAATCGTCTTGTAATATTTCATGAAAAGCAACTGCTTTTGCGGCAATTACATGTTGCAACGGACCGCCTTGGGTGCCGGGGAATACTGCCAAGTTGAGCAAATCGCTCATCATTCTGATTTCACCTTTAGGTGTAGTTATACCCATAGGATTCTCGAAATCATGTTTCATTAATATGATACCACCTCGAGGACCACGCAAAGTTTTATGTGTAGTAGATGTTACAAAATGGCAATGCTCGAAGGGTGAATTTAAATGCCCCTTAGCAATTAACCCAGCTGGATGTGACATATCACATAATACAAATGCATTTACTTTATCAGCAATTTCTCGAATGCGCTTATAATCCCAATCTCTGCTATAAGCTGATGCACCACAAATAACCAATTTAGGCTTCTGCGCCAAAGCCACTTGCTCCATCGCTTCGTAATCAATTAATCCGTCTTCTTTTTTTACACCGTAAAAATGAGCTTCATACAATTTACCGGAAAAATTGACTGGAGATCCATGAGTTAGATGTCCGCCCATACTTAAATCCAATCCAAGTATTTTATCGCCTGGATTCAATATGGCAAGCATTAGAGCCGCATTGGCTTGTGCACCCGAGTGAGGCTGCACATTTGCATATTCAACATTGAATATTTGCTTGGCTCTATCAATTGCCAATTGCTCGCTTTTATCCACGATCTCACAACCTCCATAGTATCTCTTTCCAGGATAACCTTCAGCATATTTATTGGTCATGACGCTACCCATGGCGCTCATAACTTGCTCACTGGTAAAGTTCTCAGAAGCGATGAGTTCTAAACCATGATTTTGTCTATCATATTCTTGTTGAATTAGTTCAAATATTTCTTTATCTTTTTGCATGTCGCTAATTATAGTTTTAAAGCGGTTAAAGATAAATGATATAAATTTGTTTTCTAAGTAAGTAAACTCATAAAAGTTTTTAGTTTCTATATCCGATACACACTAAAATTTGGTTTTATCAAAATATCGTACTGAAAGCCCAACACTTTTAAACCCATAACAATGAAAGTAGTAATACCTGTAGCTGGCGCTGGTGCTAAATTACGACCGCATACCTATACTCAACCGAAACCTTTAATACCTTTGGCAGGTAAAACTATTTTAAGCTTTATACTAGACCAATTAATAGAAGAGGGATTGAAGGACTTTGTGTTTATTATTGGATATTTAGGGGAGAAAATTAAAATTTACATCGAAGAAAATTTCCCAGACATTAATGCCACTTTTATTGTTCAAACCGAATTCTCAGGTACAGGGCATGCTGTTTATTTAGCAAAAGACGTAATCGAAGCGAACGAAGAAATATTAATTGTGTATGGCGACACCATTTGCGATTATAATGTAAAAGAAATAATAAACGCCAAGCAGAGTATGGTGGCGGTAAAAAAGGTGGATGATCCTCGCGATTTTGGTGTAGCTGAATTAGGACAAGCTAACAGAATCAAGAATTTGGTTGAAAAGCCCAAAATACCTAAATCGAATATGGCATTAGTAGGTATTTATAAAATTTGCGAAACACAAATTTTATTTGATACTATTGAGAAAAATTTTATTGATAATACCAACGAAGAATTTCATCTAACGAATGTACTCAATACCATGGTGCAACAAGGTGTAAATATGACGGCATTTACAGTGCAAAATTGGTTCGATTGCGGCAAAAAAGAAACCCTACTTGAAACCAATGCCCTACTGCTTAATAAGGTTGAATATGCTTCGGAAGAAATTCCATTTTTTGATAACACCATTATTATACACCCAGTAAGTATTGCCAAAGATTGTTTAATAGAAAATAGTATCATTGGACCACATGTAACCATAGGCGAGAAAGCCACGATTCGTTCTTCAATTATTAAGAACACAATTATAGGTTCGTACTCCGTAATTGAAAAAGTGGTTTTACATGCTTCATTACTTGGCAGCGATACTTCGATTTGTGGTGCTAGCCAAAGCTTAAATATTGGTGATAATACAGAGATAGATTTGAGTTAAGTTTGCTATTCACATTTAATTTTATACAATGCTTCATCCCTATTTTGGAAAATTTTCACTAGATAAAAATCGCTATGAAAACAGAATTACAGAATTATTCAACATTCAATATCCAGTCATTCAAGCTGGTATGATTTGGGCTTCGGGTTGGCGTTTGGCATCTGCGGTGAGTAATGCAGGAGGCTTAGGCTTACTAGGTGCCGGTAGCATGTATCCCGAAATACTCAATGAGCATATTATAAAGTCCAAAGCTGCAACACAAAAACCATTTGGAGTTAATTTACCGCTACTCTATCCTGATATTGACAAACACATTGATACAATTATTAAGCATCAAGTACCTATTGTATTCACATCAGCAGGAAACCCTAAAACTTGGACTAAAACATTACAAGAAAATGGAATCAAAGTGGCGCATGTGGTATCTTCATCAAAATTTGCTTTAAAATGCCAAGATGCAGGTGTTAATGCAATAGTTGCCGAAGGTTTCGAGGCGGGTGGTCATAATGGTCGTGAAGAAACTACTACCTTATGTTTAGTGCCACTTGTTCGGCAAACGATTGATATTCCTTTAATAGCTGCAGGTGGAATTGGTTCAGGCGCGAGTATGTTTGCAACCATGATATTAGGTGCCGAAGGGGTTCAAATTGGAAGCAGATTTGTAGCTACACCTGAAGCATCTAGTCATGCGTTATTTAAACAAAAAATAATTGAAGCACAAGAAGGTGATACGGAATTGGTATTAAAATCGCTAACACCTGTCAGGCTTTTAAAGAATAAATTCTTCCAACAAGTAAAAGAGGCCGAATCAAACGGCTTATCGATCGAAGAATTAGACAAATTACTAGGAAAAGGAAGAGCCAAAAAAGGAATGTTTGAAGGCAATGAATTAGAGGGTGAATTAGAAATAGGGCAAATTTCCGCAAGTATTTCAAAAATAAAACCAGCTGCTGAAATCGTAGAGGAAATTTGGACAGACTTCAAAGGTATTTTTTCTCAACTAAAAGAAATGAGTTAAATAATTTAGTTACTTTTGGCACCAATTCATGAAGCAATTAATTTTAATTATTCTTCTTTCACTTCCATTTTGTATTATGGCCCAGCAGCCAGGCACGCAAAATAATAGTGCAAATCCTTACAGCACCCAGCCTTATGCAAATCCATGGGAGTCTAATCCATACGGAGGTCCCCCACCTCCTACCACATCGCCTTCAAGTGACCCTTACACAGATGTTGGACAATACACAGAAGACGCAATTGATAAAATAAAGGATGAAAAAAAGCAAGGGAATTTGAATGGAAATTTCAATGAACCTAATTCCCAAAAATTAAATCTAGAGAATATTCAAGATATCAATAATTTTCAATATAGTCAACAAGATAAAGAGTTACAGTCCTCTTATTTAAACGACCCGCTCTATGCTAAGTCCTCAACTGAGTTCAATACATCTAAAAAAGATTCATTACTCAATAACGAATTAAAAAAAGATACCTCAAAAAAGAAAGTATTTGGAATGAGTTTTTTCACAAATAATGTTTTTGACTTATCAGACCGAGCACCTTCTACACCTCCTTTAGATTATCGGTTGGGACCTGGCGATGAGGTAATTGTTTCGCTATGGGGGAGCGCAGAATTGCAACAAACATATAAGCTTGCAAAAGATGGGTCGATTTTTCCAAAACTAGTAGGTAAGATTTATTTGCAAGGCTTAACCTTCGATGCAGCTACTGCTTTAATAGCCAATCGCTTCAGACGAATCGTACCTTCTAATTCTTCCATTGAAGTTCAAATGGGTAAATCTCGAACAATACGTGTTACCATTGTGGGTGAAGTAAAAAAGCAAGGCACCTACACAATGTCTGGATTTAATACGGCACTCAATGCTTTATTTCGTGCAGGAGGCTTAACGGAAATTGGTAATTTGCGACGTATTGAAATCAAGCGCGAAGGCAGAACTATAGATATTCTTGACTTGTACGAATATTTACAAAAAGGTAAGAATGGTAACGAAATATATCTAGAAGACAACGATTTTATTTATGTCGATGTCTATGAAAAATTAGTGCAAGCGACTGGTAAGTTCAAACGACCTATGTATTACCAACTCACTGAAGATGAAGGCTTACGCGATTTAGTAGAATTAGCAGGTGGCCCTGCCTCAGATGCCAGAAACTCGCTTATACATATAAAAACAATTATAAACGAAGAACAAAAATATATTGACATACCAGGTAATGATTATTTCGCTAAAGGTAACCAAGATGATTTTGTATTGAATGATGGGGACATAGTCAACATCAAACCGATTAATGAAGGTTTAAAGAATACGATTAAAATTGAAGGCGCTGTCAACTATCCTGATGAATATGAAGTCAGAAAAGGGGAAAGAATCATGGATGTTATCGAACGTGCAGGTGGTTTAGATAAAAATGCATACAAATACACCGTTTTCGTTTTTCGTGGCTCTAATAATATGAAAGCAGAAGCACTCAAAGTAGATTTAAATAATATTGAATCAAATACAGCAGACAATATAGAAATATATCCAAATGATAAAATTAGAATCTTATCAGAAAAAGAATTTGAAGAAAAATATAATATTGAAATCCAAGGCCTTGTCCGCAAACCAGGTAAAATTCCCTATTACAAAAATATGACCCTCAAAGATCTTCTATTGCTTTCTGGAGGTCTAAAACTCGATGCGGAGAGCGGGAGAATAGAAATTTCTAACATAGTAGATACAGTCACAAAATATACGTTACAATCTAGTGGAAGTAGTTCAAAAATTATTGCTATAAATTCTAATTTAGAGATAGATGAAGCTTCCGAAAAAACTATTATAAAACCTTTAGACAGAATTTATGTGAGACGAAAAGTTGAATTTTTAACACAACAAAAAGTTACAATTATTGGCGAGGTAAATTACCCTGGAGAATATGTTCTGAATGAAAAAAATGAAAGATTAATCTCAATTATTAACAGAGCTGGTGGGCTAACGAAAGAAGCTTATCCAGAAGGTGCTAAGCTAAATAGAAATAAAGTTGGTCCTGTGGTAATTGAGTTACTTGACGCATTAAATAAAAAAGGATCAAAGTATGATGTAACATTAAAGGATAGTGATATCATTTTTATTCCTGATGCAAACGAAATTGTCTCTGTGAGAGGTGAGGTACAAAACGCTGTAAATTTAAAATATGATAGTGAACATAAATCATTAACTTACTACATTAACTCTGCAGGAGGTTTCGGAGAAAGACCATGGAAAAATAGAATAAATGTGAAGTACCAAAACGGACGAATTAAGAATACTAAATCATTTCTTTTTTTTAGAAAATATCCTCAGGTCACACAAGGTTCTATCGTGAATGTGCCAAGGAAGCCTAAAAAGGAAAATCAAACTAAATTTACTGAAATATTCTCATACACAATCTCGGCAATCACAAGTATAGCAACACTTATCGTTTTAGCACGTTCATTAAAGTAAAATATAATTGAGTAACACATTAGAACAATTAAAGGCTTTTGGCAATGCCCTAAAAAAGGGTTTTATTCCATCGATAATACTCGCTGTCATTGTTGCGTGTATTACATTTTTATTCTACCGTGCTGATAAAGGTATATATAGCACTTACTCCAAAATTTTTCCATTATCAATCAATAAAGGGGGTTCTGCAAGCCCAATTGATGCAATTAAATCTCAATTTGGAATCAGCGATAAAAGTGACTTGGATAAAATGTACAATGTAAAAGAACTTGTTTCAAGCAGAACAATTTCGCGAAACATCGTAAAGCAAATACCTAAACATGCCAAGTACAAAAGCTATGCTGAATGGCTCATAGCAGAACATAATGCCAATTTGACTTTTGGTAGCAAAAAGAAAAAAATAAACGCTACAACTCAACAAGATAGTTTTTATGCGGCTGCCTCATTACTTGTGGCTTCAACAACTATTGAAGCGGATGCGAAAGGAGGCTTTACAACAATACGAACTTCTTCTCATGAACAGGAGCTCTGCAAGCAATTAAATGAAACCATACTTTCAGAAATTTCTAAGTTCTATATTAAATTTTCAACTGAAAAAGCCCAAACTGATTTAGTGAAAATAAAATCCCTCCGCGACTCTTTAAAAAGTCAATTGTATGGAATAGAAAATTCAATTGCAGGTGTTCAAGATGCATCACGTTTTTCGGTAAGATCAAGTGTAAACATACCACAGGCTCGGTTAATTCGAAGCCGAATTGAAGTGGAACAGCTTTACTCTGTTGCAGCAACGGCTTATCAAAATGCAAATTTCAAATTATTAAATGAAAGTCCTATTTTTCAAGTGCTTGATTATCCTGGAGCACCCTATGATTTTACAAAAACCCCAGCCTCAAAACATGGGGTAATAGCAGGCATTATTGCCTTCCTCCTCGGGTGCTTGATTGCTTGCAGAAAAGTATTTTGGTCTTTAATCATTGAAGAATTAGCCAAATCTTAGCTTTGCCTCATTGCTTTAATCAAATCCTTCCAATTTGGCTTTTTACCATACATTAAAATACCTGTTCTATATATTTTACCACTCAACCAAGCCATTGCTAAAAATCCAATAACAAGCAAAGCCATTGAAAGTATTAACTGCCAAGTGGGAACTTGATAAGGTAAACGTGACATCATCACAATAGGAGATGTCAAAGGAAATAAACTCCCAAATACAGAAATACCGCTATGCGGATTTTGCATACTTGATGACATAATGACAAAAGCTAAAATAATGGGCATTGTGATGGGAAAACTTAGTTGCTGGGCTTCTTGCGGATCCTCATTAACTAAACTACCAACAGCGGCAAACATTGAAGCGTATAAAAAATATCCCCCAAGAAAATAAAAAATAAACATCCCAATTATTAAAAACCAATTTTGAGATGCCAGCAAACTTAAAAAATGTGATATTTTACCTCCATCCTGAGTCAAGGAATTAGACATCGCTGTTACATTTGGGTCTTGCAAGGTACTTATACTTGCAGCACCTAAAAATGGCAAAGCTATCATCTGCAATACAAACATAATCACGAACCATAATCCAAGTTGCGTTAATCCGACCAACCCAATTCCAATAATTTTTCCAATCATTAATTGAAATGGCTTAACGCTGCTCACTATGACCTCTGCAATTCTATTTGTTTTTTCTTCCATCACACCACGCATTACGCCTGTTCCATAAATGAGAATAATAATATAAATAAGTACACCCATGACGTAGCCAATCATCATAGCTATTTCTGAACTTGTTTCTTGATTATTCTCCAAATCAAAACTTCTGACATTAATAGAGGCATCATAAATGCTATCTAAGGTGGTATTACTTAATCCAGCTGCATTCATCTGCTCTTGCTGATACAAATCGTTTAACTGTTCTTCGATGTATTCATTCGCTAAAGCACTTATACCGCCTTCTTTAAATAAATGCACAGAATCGGCTTTGCCATTTTTAAATGGAAAAATACGCATGAGGATGTCTGCATCTAAACGTTTCAAAAAATCTTGATTAGACTCATTTGCATGAGGCTTGCTATAAATGAATTTATAGGATTTCGACTTTGATTCTATTTGATGATGAAAATAATTCGAATTATCATCCACAATAATAGTCTGATTCTCTTTACTGCGCGATGCGATATAGCCCATAAGAATAGTAAATGCGAAAATAATAATTGGTATCACCAAGGTAGTAATAATGAAAGACTTTTTAAATACACGACTCGTATATTCACGCTTAATAATTGTCCAAGTTTTGTTCATAATTATATCTTTTAAGCTTCTCTTAAAATTGTGTAATAGCATTACCTTCTATCTCACGAATAAATATTTCATGGAGCGATGGCAAAATTTCGCGATACTCTAAAATTCTATTATGCTGTTTCAAACATGCATCTAATAGTTCCTTCTCTTGTTGAACTGTTTCGAATTGTAGTATATAATGTTTGGCATCTTGGCTTCGAATATTAGCCTCGAAACCTTGTAATGCATTCTCTAATTTTAATGAGAATAAATTCTGTTTAAAATTTTGCTTGATATCTTGTACATTGCCATTTAATATCATTTTGCCTTTATTGATTAAAGCAATTTCATTGCAAATTTCTTCTACTTGCTCCATGCGATGAGTTGAAAAAATAATACTTGTTCCATTTGATGCTAAGTTGAAAATTTCTTGCTTGATTACTTCACTATTTACTGGGTCAAGTCCGCTAAATGGCTCATCTAAAATCAGTAATTTCGGATTATGCGCAACAGTAGTTACAAATTGCAATTTTTGTGACATCCCTTTACTTAAGTCCTCTACTTTCTTGTTCGCCCAGGTCATCATATCTAATTTTTCAAACCAAAACTGAATTGCATTGCGAGCTTCAAGCATACTGAGTCCTTTTAACTGTGCCAAATAAATTGCTTGATCTCTTACCTTCATTTTTTTATAAAGGCCACGCTCTTCTGGCATGTAACCAATGTAGGCACTGTGTTTGAGCAAATCAAAATATTCTTGGTTGAACAATATTTCTCCCCTATCGGGATGAGTTATGCCTGTTATCATGCGCAATAAACTTGATTTACCTGCACCATTAGGCCCTAGTAATCCAAAAATTTCTCCCGCCTTAATTTGAAAACTTATATCATGAACAGCCACATGCGAACCATAAGATTTATAGACATTCTTTATTTGTAGCATACATTAAGAATTAAGACAGTAAATCTAAACCAATAATAGAAGAAATAAATATCAATTGTTACTGGCGGTGATACGCAATGATAAATTATTGTAAAGCAGCTGCCCCTAGAATTGCTGCATCACTACCTTGAAATGCAGATGATAAAATTTTGACCTTCCCTTTGTAGTTTATCAATAAATTATCATCCATATACTGCTGTGTGGGTTTCAAAATAAAATCTCCTGCCAGTGATAAACCACCGAACAATATAATCGCTTCTGGACTGGTTATTGCAACTGCATCCGCTAAAGTCTGCCCTAAAATATTTGCTGTATAATCGAAAATTTGAAGCGCTATTCTATCGCCTAATAATGCAGCATCATGTATAGATTTTGAAGTAATTGTATGAGCTTCTCGCAATAAGCTTGCTTCTTTTGATTGCATTAATATCTCATTCGCTGTAATTACAATGCCTGTGGCAGAAGTATAAGTTTCGAGACAACCTTTTCTACCGCAACCACATAACCTTCCATTTCTTATTGCAATTACATGCCCTAATTCACCTGCAAAACCATCGTGCCCTAATATCAGTTTCCCATTAGCAACAAAACCGCTACCTACGCCTGTTCCAAGTGTAACCATGATAAAATCTTTCATGCCCTTTGCCACACCATAAATCATCTCACCCATTGCAGCGGCATTGGCATCATTGGTTATAATTGTCGGTTTCGAAAATTTATTTTCTATCCACTTAGCCATTGGAATAATGCCTTTCCATTTCAAATTTGCAGCATGCTCTATATTGCCTGTATAATAATTTCCATTGGGTGCACCAATACCAATTCGACTAATTTTTTTCTGCATTTCTGCATCGATGTGAGATTGATAGGAATGGGAAATAGCATCTATAAATTCATGCGGTGTAGAATAAACAGATGTAACTATTGAATCTTGATAAAGAATAACCCCTGCTTCATCTACCACACCAAATTTGGTATTTGTTCCCCCAATATCTATGCCTAACGCGTAACTCATTTTAGTACAGTTCCAAAATTTTTACCACTAGACTTTCCTAATGTATGTCCTTTAAATCCGTACCATAAAATAAATAAGTAGGCAGGAATTAATATCCAATAAGCTTGTTGTGCCTTAGATGCAACTTCCAATGCATCAGAAATTGATGAAGTGTCAGCTAATTTACCATAAACTAGTGGCAAGATAGCACCACCTGAAATACCCATGATGAGTAAGGCAGATCCTAATTTTGTAAATTTACCAAGTCCTTCAATACCTAAAGGAAAAATAGCTGGCCACATTACAGCATTTGCTAAACCCAATATACCGACACACCAAACTGAAATTTGCCCAGGCATAACTAATATACCTACACTAATGAGCAATCCTAAAATACCACTCACGAATAAAGCATTTTGCTGAGAAATTAATTTCGGGATACACAAAATACCCACCACATAGCCGATTAACATGAATGCGATGGTAATGATAGGATAATATTTCGAACTATCTAATGAGATGCCTTGCGCTTTGCCATATAACGCAATGGTATCACCTGCTACTACTTCCACACCAACGTACATAAAAATAGCGATTGCTCCTAACAACACATATGGATATTGAAATATACTAGCTCGATCTTGGGTAGAAAACTCTGCAGGTTTCTCCAAATCTTCATCAATATTTGGCAAGGCAGAAAACCAGATTACAATAGCTGCTAAAAATAACAATGCAGCCAAAATAAGATAAGGATTAATGACTCTAGTGGCCAATTCATTTAACTTAATAGTCTTAGTAGCTAAATCCATAGTTTTTAATTCCTCAACCAATGAATCAGAATTTTTAAGCAACACGAAACCAAAAATAAAAACAGCAACCTTGCCCCCAACTTTATTAAAAATACCCATAATACTTATTCGTGAAGCGGCACTTTCGATTGGCCCAATCACGCTTACATAAGGATTAGCGGCCGTTTGCAAAATTGTAAGTCCTGTGCCAATCACAAATAAACCGAATAAAAAAATAGAATAATTTCTGGCTTGTGCAGCCGGAATAAAAAGCAAAGCCCCAAGAGACATGATAAGTAAACCCAATGACATCCCTTTCTTAAAACCAGTCAAACGCAAGACAGCAGATGAGGGTATAGCCATCACAGTATAAGCAATAAAAAAAGCTGTTGTTACCAAATAAGCTTGTGTATTAGTTAACTCACAAGCAATTTTGAGATAGGCAATGAGTGATCCATTTACCCAAGTTACAAACCCGAAAATAAAGAACAAGAATCCAACAATAATCATTCCTTTTAGCTGATCCTGTTTAGATAATGAAATTTGCGTCATACAGAAATTTATTAAGGTCTAAATGTAGTTAAAATTATTTTACTAGCCATCACCTTCAAGCATCAACTAGCAATTGAGAAACGAATACTTTATATTTGCCATCCAAAATAAAAAAATCATGCAGAAGCAAATTATTGAATGTGTGCCTAATTTCAGTGAAGGTGTCGATATGCAAATTATAAACGCAATTACCTCAGAAATAGAAAAAATAGAAGGCGTTACCTTACTTGATGTTGATCCGGGTAAAGCCACAAATAGAACCGTAGTAACTTTTGTGGGAGAACCACAGCCTGTCATTGATGCAGCATTTTTAGCTATTCAAAAAGCCGGCGAATTGATAGACATGCGAAAGCACAAAGGAGAGCATCCTCGCATGGGCGCAACCGATGTTTGTCCTTTAATACCTATAAGCGGAATTACGATGGAAGAAACAGTTGAATATGCAAAAAAGCTTGGAAAACGTGTTGGCGAAGAATTACAGATCCCTGTTTATTTATATGAAAATGCAGCGCAAAAAGACGATAGAAAAAATTTGTCGAATATCCGTGCGGGCGAGTATGAAGGCTATGCAAAAAAAATTACTGAAGCGAATTGGGCACCTGATTTTGGTGCAGCAACTTTCAATGAAAAAAGTGGTGCAACGGTGATTGGGGCACGTGATTTTTTAGTTGCTTACAATGTAAACCTAAACACAACTTCCACCCGACGAGCAAATTCTGTGGCTTTCGACTTACGTGAAAATGGAAGAGCGAAGGAAATAAATGGGAAAAAAGTACTTGATGAAAATGGTGTTGAAGTGCGCGAAATGGGTCTATTAAAAAGTGTTAAAGCAATAGGTTGGTATATCGAAGAATACGGCATAGCACAAATTTCAATGAATTTAACCAATGTAAGTATCACACCTTTACATATTGCCTTCGATAAAGCCGTTGAGCGGGCTTATGCAAGAGGTATGCGCGTTACAGGAAGTGAATTAGTAGGATTAGTCCCTTTAAAAAGCATTTTAGATGCCGGTAAATATTTTTTAAACAAGCAAAAAAGAAGTGTGGGTGTAAGTGAAAAAGAGCTTATAAAAATAGCCGTGAAAAGTATGGGTTTAGATGAGTTAAGTCCATTTGATCCGAATAAAAAAATTATAGAATATGTGATGAAAGATTCTTCTCAACGTAGATTAATTGAGATGAATCTTATCCAATTTGCAGATGAGACTGCAAGTGAGAGTCCTGCACCAGGTGGAGGAAGTATAAGTGCCTATATTGCAGCATTAGGGGCAAGCTTAGGAACTATGGTTGCCAATTTGAGCAGCCATAAAAAAGGGTGGGATGATAAAATTGATATGTTTAGCAATTGGGCTGAAAAGGGACAAGCACTCAAAGATTCATTGTTGCAATTAGTAGATGAAGACACACAAGCTTTTAATAAAATCATGGATTCATTTGGATTGCCTAAAAATTCTGATGAAGAGAAAACCTTAAGAACGAAAGCCATACAAGATGCAACGTTATTTGCCACGCAAGTTCCTTTACGAACTATGAAAACTAGCTTTGCATGTTACGAATTATTAGCGGCAATGGCTCAAGAAGGAAATCCAGCGAGTGTATCCGATGCAGGTGTCGGTGCGATTTGTATTCGAGCAGCCATATATGGTGCTTACCTAAATGTAAAAATTAATGCGGTAGGACTTAAAGATGTAACTCTTGCCAAAGAACTCATACAAGAGGCGGAAGAAATTTTAGCATCCTCACAACTGCAGGAAATAGAAATACTTAAAATAACAGAGTCGAAAATCTCTTAGCAAATTCATAAGGAAGAGCGAAAATTAAATCGAGATTTTGCAGTTTGCATTTTCAACTGCAAAATTTGTGTTGAAATACGAAAAACACCTTCGGATAACTATGCCTATTTCCGCAAAGCAAAAACTCTAAATTAAAGTTTTTAAGCTTCAATTGGTTTTTGTCGCATACGCTTGACTTCGCCTCTTATTTTTTTTACTTTAATTCGTTTTTCATGAATACCCCGTGGAATTTTAGTTGGAATACGCTTTTTTTCAATGTACAATCCTTTGGATATGAGGTGATGTAATTTCTTAAATGCTCTTTCTTTATTTTCAAGTTGCGTTCTTGTTTCATTGCAAGTAACAATTAATGTATGCATCTGATTAAGTCTGTTGGCCAACTTTGTTAAAAGCAATTCTTTTTGCTCGATACTAAGCAATTGTGAGGCATCAATATTGAATCGAAGCTCTACCTTGGTTTCCACCTTGTTTACATTCTGTCCTCCTTTTCCACCACTACGAGAAGTGCGAATCTCTATTTCTTTACTTAAGTCTAGCATGATATTTTTGTTATGATTATTTGCATACTTTGCAACAACTCTAATTTATATTTGACAAAAGTACACGAAACATGCGAGCCATCATACAACGCGTAAGTGAAGCCCAAGTTGTAATTGAAAATAAGATAAAAGGCAAAATCCAATATGGCTTTGTGGTGCTTTTGGGCATTGAAGAAATAGATACGAGGGATGATGTAATTTGGCTGAGTAGTAAGATTACTCAAATGCGTATTATGAATGACGATGCGGGATTAATGAATATTGCCTTAAAAGACATGGATGGGGCAATTTTACTAATTAGTCAATTTACTTTGTATGCTTCTACCAAGAAGGGAAATCGCCCATCATTTATTCAAGCGGCTAAACCCGACAAAGCAATTCCACTCTATGAAAATATGATTGTACAATTGGAAAAAGATTTAGGTAAAAAAATTGAGACTGGCATTTTTGGTGCAGACATGAAAGTACATTTGGTGAATGATGGTCCAGTGACGATTATAATTGACTCAAGACAAAAAGAATAATATGGAATTAAAAGCAGTGCAACTATCCGTGGATGAATGGATAAAAAGTTATGGAGTGAAATACTTTCATCCGATGACCAACTTAGGTATCTTGATGGAAGAAGTTGGTGAAATGGCTCGTATCATGACGCGAACTTATGGTGAGCAAAGTATGAAAGAAAGCGATAAAGAAAAAAATCTTGCTGATGAAATGGCTGATGTTTTGTGGGTTCTGGCAGCGTTAGCTAATCAATGTGATGTAAATCTAGAAGAAGCATTTGAAAATAATTTACGAAAAAAAACGAACCGCGATGCTAATCGTCATCATGAGAATGAAAAACTAAAAGAATAGAATTTCAGTCTTGACCATGAGTAGCTAATGCCACTCACTTTACTTTACGACCTTTCCAAGTAAAAGTGCCTTTTTGTCCCAAAGAACCCGATATCAATATATACAGTACATGTAGAGGCTGCAATACAATAAACTGAATGAGGCTAAATTTTTGTTTAAAAAACTTCATCAGTTGAAATAAAAAATAGTACTCAAACAAAGTTTTTGAGAAAAATAAGAAAAGGAACGTGGCGAAATTTGTCCATTTAAAAAACGCCGCGAAGCCTAACAGCAATAAACTCAAATTGAAAACAAAAACTAATAATAATACAAGCTTGATGTTTCTATCTTTGAAATGAGCTGATTTGGACGCCCAGCGAATTCGTTGATTGATAAAAGCTATAAAATTTGGCATAGCTTGAGTCGAAACAATTGCTTCATCACATTTAAAAAACTTAGTTTGTCCAGGAAATGATTTTTCAATTTTATTCATCAGCAACATATCATCTCCACTTGCTATTTCATCAATCCCTTGAAAACCATTTACTGCGTTGAATGCAGATTTCGTATATGCGAGATTGGCTCCATTGCACATGCTTCCAATTTTGTTATAAACTACAGCTCCTGTGATGCCTTGCATGGTCATGAAATCAATCGCTTGAAATCTATAAAACCAATTCAGTATCGGATGAAACATGACTGGCGCCGCAATAAACTGCGGATGATATATTTCATAAAACGAAACAATACTTAATAGCCAGTAAGCATGCATATTACAATCGGCATCTGTAGTTATAATTAACTCGTTGCTAGCCTGTGATACGCCATATTCAATGGCTTTCTTTTTATATGAATTTATTGATTTTCCTTGTGTTACATCTTGCATTTTTAGCAATCTTACACCTCGAAACTCTTGTACAATTTGAGCTGTCTTATCAGTTGAATGATCATCAATGACGATAATCTCCATGAGTCTTGTTGGATAA
>Ga0315903_10005209_pt1 | contig 17014 bp, 8 predicted proteins | sample LakEriMetagenome_7_FD_203524 | JGI IMG/M metagenome (GOLD analysis project Ga0315903, IMG submission 203524) | Freshwater fungal communities from buoy surface, Lake Erie, Ohio, United States - Buoy 2 MA119 | ecosystem: Environmental > Aquatic > Freshwater > Lake | place: USA: Lake Erie, Ohio...
TCACATCTTGAAACATCAGCGTATGTGTATCGCTTCCGCGGATACCCAACTTATTTTCCTTCGCTCCAACGATGAAACCCGGCATGCCGCGCTCCACGATGAGGCAATTGATTCCTTTATGTCCTTTCGCTGCATCGGTTTGCGCCATCACCAAATAGGTGCTCGCACTACTTCCGTTGGTAATCCAGTTTTTAGTGCCATTCAGCAAATAATGATCGCCCATGTCAATAGCCGTCGTGCGCTGTGACGTGGCGTCGCTGCCAGCTTCCGGTTCAGACAAGCAAAAAGCACCAATCTTCTCACCCTTGGCCAATGGCACCAAGTATTTCAGCTTCTGCTCTTCAGATCCAAATTCCTCAAGACCCCAGGTTACGAGCGAATTATTTACACTCATACACACCGAAGTTGAAGCATCAATTTTGGAAATTTCCTCCATGGCCAACACGTAGCTCAGCGTGTCCATTCCACTGCCTCCATATTCAGGACTTACCATCATTCCCATGAAGCCCAAATCACCGAGCTGCTTCACTTCTTCTGCCGGAAATTTCTGGTGTTCATCACGGTCTATTACGCCTGCTTTTAAAACGTTCTGCGCAAATTCGCGCGCCGCTTGTTGCACTGCTTTGTGCTCTTCTGATAATTCGAAATGCATTGTTCGAGATTTTAGGCCGCGAAGGTAATGAAGCTCAGCCAACGATATCCATAGAATCGATAGGATTGTAGGATTACAGGATTGTAGGGAAGGACGATATTTTTATTAGTTGAAGGTTAGTGAGTGCGCTCCAACAACTTTCAACCTTCAACAACAAACTGGATTGCCCGCATATACAGACGCTTCTCCCTGCAGTGCAATTCGCCACTAGTCATTTGTCATTTGCCACTAAAAAACGCCGCCCCGGCCTGCTAAACGCAAACCGGGGCGGCAATAAAACAAACAAACTAACTACAACTACTTCTTCATGAAGCTGCGTGTTACGCAGTCATTTCCATTTACAAGTTTCAATTGATACATGCCCTGGGCTAATGCATCTACCGCTAGTGTTGTTGTGGTTGTATAGATATTTCCTGATCCTACCAACTCACCTGTAATGCTGTATATGGTATATACAGTGGTGCCTGTCATAGAAGGCATAGTCACTGTCAACTGATCAGCAGCCGGATTCGGATAAACCATCACTGAATTCATGGTGGTTTCGTTCACAGATGTGCTCGGTGTAAGCACTGCGTTGATCACGTGCACCACTCCATTGTCGGCCATGATATCGGCAACGGTTACCTGGGCATCATTGATGAATACATCTGCGCCGGTAATCGATACAGTAACATTCTGACCTTGGAGGGTTGTGATGATTTGTCCATTTGACAAATCGCTAGATAGCGCTTCACCTGAAACTACGTGATACAACAATACCTGTGCAAGAGCGCCTGTTGGGTCTGCCAACAAAGCATCCAAAACGCCCGCCGGCAAAGCTGCAAACGCTGCATCCGTTGGAGCGAACACAGTAAACGGACCATCACCTGAAAGATCATCAGCAAGACCAGCAGCAATCACTGCAGTTTCCAACGTAGTGTGGTTCGGGCTGTTTACGATAATATCAACAACGGTAATCGGCTCAGGATCATTTTCCGGAACCAACACCGCATCAATTACGTGAACCACGCCATTATCAGCAATGATATCCGCAACGATTACTTGAGCATCATTGATGAATACACCATTTGCGTCGATCGTAACAGTGATGTCTTGACCTTGAATAGTAGTAATCATCATTCCATCCGTCAAATCAGTTGAAAGTGCTATTCCTCCAACTGCGTGATACAACAATACTTGTGTTAGAGCACCTGTTGGATCAGCAAGCAATGCGTCAAGCACACCAGCTGGAAGTGCTGCAAACGCTGCGTCTGTTGGAGCAAATACTGTCAAAGGACCTGCACCTGAAAGGGCACTCTGCAAACCGGCTGCAACTACCGCTGCTTCCAACGTATTGTGATTAGCGCTATTTACAACGATATCAAGAATAGTGTTGGTTGGCGGTGGTGGCGGTGGCAACAACACCGCATCAATTACGTGTACCACACCATTATCAGCAACAATATCCGCAACAATTACTTGTGCATCGTTGATGAATACTCCGTTACCATTTATTGTAACTGTCACATCTTCTCCAAGAAGCGTAGTAATCATTTGACCATCGCTTAAGTCTGTTGAGAGAGCAATACCGCTTACTGCGTGGTACAAAAGAACCTGTGCCAAAGCACCTGTCGGATCTGCAAGCAATGCATCTAACGCACCTGCAGGAAGCGCAGCGAAGGCATCATCTGTGGGTGCGAATACTGTGAACGGACCTGCTCCTGAAAGATCATTAGCCAGATCTGCTGCGATAACCGCCGTTTCGAGCGTATTGTGCACAGGGCTGTTTACGATTATATCCACGACTGTAGTCGGTTCAGGATTCAATTCAGGAATCAATACAGCATCAATTACGTGCACTACACCATTGTCTGCAGGAATATCGGCAACAATAACGTTCGCATCATTGATCATCACACCATCCATTGTAATAGTAACTGTGATATCCTGGCCAAGAAGCGTCGTGATCACTTGACCATCGACTAAATCAGTTGAGTAAGCAATTCCGCCTACAACGTGATAAAGAAGAATAGACGCTAAGTCACCTGTAGGATCAGCAAGTAATGCAGTGATCAAATCTGATGGCAACAAAGCAAAAGCTGCATCTGTTGGAGCAAACACAGTAAATGGACCTGTGCCTGAAAGATCGTCAGCTAATTCTGCAGCGATAACTGCTGCTTCCAATGTGTTGTGGTCAGGGCTGTTTACGATAATATCGACCACAGTATTATTCGAAATGATACCTGCACATGTGCAGTCAGCACCGAACACATCATTAATTGTCGCCGCTATTCCGTCGTCGCAGTTATCTCCGGGGAATTGGCAAGAGCCATTATCGATAATAGCCATCATATCGTAGTTACAAGCGGTCATGTCTGTGCAACCCAGCAATTCACCCGAGCAAACGCAGTCAGCACCAAGAACATCATTCAAGGTGTTTTCATTCATATCGTCACATGGCTCTCCGGGAAGAATGCATGAACCGTCATCGATCACAGCAGCTGCATCGTAATTGCATGCCTCGATTGCTGTGCAACCCTCTGCTGGTGGTGTCGGTGGCAACAATACCGCGTTGATCACGTGCACTACACCGTTATCAGCAAGAATATCCGCTGCAGTTACGAGTGCGTTGTTGATGATGACATTGCCATCAGCGATAGTTACAGTTACAGTTGAACCTTGAAGCGTAAGAACTACCATGCCATCCATCAATTCGCTGGAAAGCACAGAGCCTGCAACAACGTGGTACAACAAAACCTGTGTGAGCAATCCATTTGGATCGGCCAAAGCAGCATCCAATACTCCGGCAGGAAGCGCTTCGAAAGCAGCGTCTGTAGGAGCGAAAACAGTAAACGGACCTGTCGCAGAAAGTTCATCTGCTAGACCAGCCAGTATCACAGCTGTTTCAAGCGTGTTATGATCGGGGCTGTTTACAATGATATCTACAACTGTATTCGTTGAAATGATACCGGCACATGAACAATCGCCTCCCAGCACATCATTGATCGTGGCTGCATCTCCGTCATCACAGCTGCTTCCTGGGAATTCGCACGTGCCATTATCAATGTCTGCACTCATATCGTAGTTACACGCTGTCTCATCAGTGCAACCCAACAATTCACCCACACATACACAATCTGCACTAAGAACATCATTCAACGTATTGGCGTTGCCATCGTCGCAAGGCTCACCGGGTAGTATGCACGAACCGTCGTCTACTTGCGCTTCTGCGTTGTAGTTGCAAGCTTCGCTCGCTGTACAACCTTCAACCTGCGGAGCAGGGGGCAACAATACCGCGTTGATTACGTGAACTACACCATTGTCTGCAATAATATCAGCAACCGTTACAAGAGCATTGTTGATGATAACGTTTCCATCTGCGATAGTTACAGAAACTGTTGACCCTTGTAGCGTTGGTACAACCATGCCATCCATCAGGTCAGTCGAAAGCACTGAGCCGGCAACCACGTGATACAACAGCACTTGTGTAAGCAAACCGTTTGGATCAGCAAGGGCTGCATCCAGCACACCAGCCGGAAGCGCTTCAAAAGCGGCATCGGTTGGAGCGAATACAGTGAAAGGACCAGGACCGCTAAGCGTGCCTGCTAACCCTGCAGCGATCACTGCTGTTTCTAGTGTATTGTGATCGGGACTGTTTACAACGATATCTACGATTGTATTGGTAGGAACTGTTCCTGCGCAACCGCAATCAGCCGTGTAAACGTCATTGATTGTTGCTTCATTATTGTCGTCGCAGCTATCCCCTGCGAAGACACATGATCCGTCGTCAGCGACTGCATCCATGTTATAGTTACAAGCACTCATGTCTGTGCAACCAAGTAGTTCACCTGCACATACACAGTCAGCGCCAAGAACGTCGTTAATAGTAGCGTCGTTTGCATCGTCGCAAGGTTCGCCGGAAAGAATACAAGAGCCGTCTTCGATAGTGGCTTCGGGATTAAAATTGCACGCTTCCGAAGCTGTGCATCCTTCGACCTGAGGAGCAGGTGGCAGCAATACAGCGTCAATAACATGAACAACTCCATTGTCTGCTACAATATCAGCAACAATTACCTGGGCGCTATTGATAAATACAGCACCACCAATTGTCACAACCACATCAGCACCGTTGAGGGTGGCGATAACCTGACCATCTGATAAATCAGTCGAAAGTGCCGTGGCACCTACAACGTGATACAACAATATTTGTGTGAGTGCTCCCGTCGGATCAGCCAACAAGGCGTCAACCGTACCGGCCGGAAGGGCTTCAAAAGCAGCGTCTGTTGGTGCAAATACAGTGAACGGACCAGGGCCGCTGAGCGTCTCAACCAATCCGGCAGCTACAACCGCAGCTTCCAATGTATTATGATCCGGGCTGTTTACTATGATATCTACTACAGTCGATGTTTGCGCCGGAGGCAACAGCACCGCATCAATTACGTGCACTACGCCATTATCAGCAATAATATCGGCAACGATTACTTGAGCATCATTGATAAAAACACCGTCAGCATTGATGGTCACATTGACATCAGAACCCTGTACAGTATTAACAACCATTCCGTCTTCAAGGGCGCTTGATAAAACTGCGCCGCTTAGAACGTGGTATAACAGAATATCAACAAGCGCACCGTTAGGATCCGCGAGCAAGTCCTCAACTGTTCCTGCAGGCAACAAGTCGAATGCAGCGTCTGTTGGAGCAAAGAGCGTAAAATCACCGGCATTACCGAGCGTCTCATTCAATCCGCTTGCAACCAAAGCAGCCTCCAATGTATTGTGGTCAGCGCTGTTAGTCACGATATCCATAATCGTATTGGTAGGCATAACAGGCGGCAATAACACCGCATCAATTACGTGCACAACACCATTTTCAGTTGTAATATCAGCTGCAGTAACTTGAGCTTCGTTAATGAAAACGCCGTCAGCGTTGATTGTTACCATTATCTCTTCACCCTGCAGGGTCGTAACCAGCATACCGTCAACCAGATCGGTCGAAAGCGCCTGAAGACCAAGTACGTGATACAATAAGATATTCGTCAAGTCGCCTGAAGGGTCAGCCAACAAAGCGTCGACTGTGCCGGCAGGCAATGCGGCAAAAGCTGCATCAGTAGGAGCAAATACGGTGAATGGGCCGGGACCGGAAAGATCGTCGGCTAGCTCTGCAGCGATAACCGCAGCCTCGAGAGTATTGTGATCGGGGCTATTCACAATGATGTCGACCACGGTTTGGGCCTTCATCTGGAAGCTCACACACAACACCATGAATAAGTAAAGTAGTTTTCTCATGATTTGTTGAATTGATTTGGAAAAAATGAAAACAAAGCGTCTAGCTCAAAGTTCACGCATGCAAGCCAAAGGGAATGAATTTACATGATACGCTTGGATACCTAAATACAAAAAGCCCCGATTACCGTGCGGCAATCGGGGCTTATAGAAATAACTATTTTAGTTTTTCATGAAGCTGTGTGACACGCACTCAGCTCCATTTGTCAATTTCAATTGATACATACCCTGTGAAAGTGATTCCAAAGAAATGGTATTCGTCATTCCATTCATAGAACCCGACGACACCAATGTTCCTGTTACACTGTAAATTTCAAACTGTGTAGAACCTTTCATGTTCGAGATGCTTACGTTCAGCATTTCTGAAGCAGGGTTAGGATAAACTACCGCCGCCTGCATATTTGCCTCGTTCACCGAGCTAATTGGTGTAAGCACTGCATCTATCACGTGAACCACACCATTGTCGGCAACCAAGTCGGCAACTGTAACCTGTGCATTGTTCACGAATACGTTTCCGTTCGTAATCGAAACCGTTACATCACCACCCTGCAGCGTGGTTATGACTTGACCATTGCTCAAGCTGCTTGAAAGAGCCTCACCTGAGACTACGTGATAAAGCAAAATCTGAGTAAGTTGTCCTGTAGGATCAGCGAGAAGTTCAGCAATCAACGCAGCAGGCAGTGCTGCAAAAGCAGCATCTGTTGGTGCGAATACAGTGAAAGGGCCATCACCGGAAAGATCATCAGCAAGACCTGCGGCAATTACAGCTGTTTCCAGTGTAGTGTGATCGGGACTGTTTACGATGATGTCTACAACAGTGGTTGGAGCCGGAGTTTCCGTAGGCACAAGCACAGCGTCAATTACGTGAACCACGCCATTATCCGCCATGATATCAGCAACAATCACCTGAGCATCATTAATAAAAACTCCGCTCGCGTTGATGGTTACAGTAACATCTTGTCCTTGGAGTGTTGTAACCATCATACCGTTTGTTAGATCGGTAGACATAGCAACACCTGAAACAGCATGATACAACAGAATCTGCATAAGTGCGCCTGTTGGGTCAGCCAAGAGCGACTCTAATGTTCCGGCAGGCAATGCGGCAAACGCTGCGTCGGTCGGAGCAAACACAGTAAGTGGACCCGGACCGGCCAAGGCACCTTGTAGGCCAGCAGCCAATACAGCAGCCTCGAGTGTGTTGTGATCAGCACTGTTTACAACGATATCAAGGATGGTATTCGTTGGTGGTGCAGGTGGCAACAACACAGCGTCGATTACGTGAACTACGCCATTGTCGGCCATGATATCGGCTACAATTACTTGCGCATCGTTAATGAAAACTCCATTCGCGTTAATTGTCACCGTTATATCTTGACCCTGTAAGGTCGTTACCATCATTCCATCAGAAAGATCGGATGAGTAGGCAATACTTGATACAGCATGATATAGCAAAATGTCTGTCAGGATACCTGTTGGGTCAGCCAATAATGCTTCTATAGTTCCTGCAGGTAGTGCTGCAAAAGCAGCATCTGTCGGTGCAAACACGGTTAGCGGGCCTGGTCCTGATAAGGCACCTTGAAGACCTGCAGCCAATACCGCTGCTTCCAAGGTGTTGTGGTCTGCACTGTTCACAACAATGTCCAATATGGTATTGGTTGGAGGAGCGGGTGGCAACAACACAGCGTCGATTACGTGAACAACGCCATTATCAGCCATAATATCAGCTACAATTACTTGAGCATCGTTAATGAATACACCATCCGCATTGATTGTAACCAATACATTACTACCTTGAATCGTTGGCACGGTCAAACCATCGAGTAGATCAGTAGACATAACTGTTCCAGTCAACGCATGATAAAGAAGAATGTCTACAAGAGCGCCCGTTGGATCGGCCAAAAGTGTTTCAACCGTTCCGGCCGGCAACAATGCAAAAGCACCATCAGTTGGAGCAAAAAGAGTGAAATCTCCCGGATTAGCGAGCGTCTCATTCAATCCGCTTGCAACCAAAGCAGCCTCCAATGTATTGTGGTCAGCGCTGTTAGTCACGATATCCATAATCGTGTTGGTAGGCATAACAGGCGGCAATAGCACCGCATCAATTACGTGCACAACACCATTTTCAGTTGTAATATCAGCTGCAGTAACTTGAGCTTCGTTAATGAAAACGCCGTCAGCGTTGATTGTTACCATTATCTCTTCACCCTGCAGGGTCGTAACCAGCATACCGTCAACCAGATCGGTCGAAAGCGCCTGAAGACCAAGTACGTGATACAATAAGATATTCGTCAAGTCGCCTGAAGGGTCAGCCAACAAAGCGTCGACTGTGCCGGCAGGCAATGCGGCAAAAGCTGCATCAGTAGGAGCAAATACGGTGAATGGGCCGGGACCGGAAAGGTCGTCAGCTAGGTCCGCGGCGATAACCGCGGCTTCAAGTGTGTTGTGATCTGGGCTATTCACAATGATGTCGACCACAGTCTGGGCCTGCATCTGCAACCCGATACACAAACTAAAAAATAGGTAGAGTGCTTTTCTCATAATTTGTTTAATTGATTTGATTACACCTTAAACAAAGTAATTCCAAGTTGGTTCAGCAAACTGACTGTTTTTATGATTTCGGGTAGTAATCACTTTATTCGGCTCAACATTCCAATGTTCAAACTAAGCTGATTATGAAAATAAAAATTCAATTGCGCGCATTGAACTTTGAAGCATGAACGAGCGAACGCTTGATGCGCGGGTGATTGTAAAATGGGCTATCGTGCTTGTGGCACTTGGGCTCATTGCCTTTGCCTATTTTCAACTATCGCAACCACAAGTGGAAAAAGGAAATCCACTGTCTGTGATTCCCACCAACTCAGCCTTGGTTTGCACCATAGATGGTTTTGATGGAGCAACAGATGAGCTCAGCTTATTTAGCACGTTGGTGAGCACCTCAGGCCCGCGCACTGCAATGAATGGCTGGTCCAAAACGCTTCATGAACTTGATTCTCTGCGCACTCAAAACAGAAAGTGGTACGACCTGCTGCAAACATGCGGCTTGTCGTTTCAAACAGCCGATGCCTTGAACCCCTCTAACTGGTCGTTGGCTATTGCACTGCCGGCTAATGAATCGGCGGCTGATTACATGAAAGAATGGAATCCGGATCTGCCCAAACGCGAATTCAAAGGCGCATCTCTTTTTGTTGGTCCAGGCGCTTCGTGGTGCGAATTGCGCCACTGCCTGGTAGTTTCACCCTCAGCGGCAGTTCTTGAAGACGTAGTTATTCAGGTCGACAAAAACAATGTTCTGTCCTCCAATGAGGCATTCAACGCTGCATACACGCTTCGCAGCAAAGACGTTCCACTTCACATCTCTTCGCGAATTTCCGAAAACGGTTGGCTGACGCTCAACCCGGTCTTCACTTCGTCCGGCACCTTGCTGAATGGTTTCATTCCCTATACCGACCAAGTGTCTCAACCCTTATCCTTAAGTGCAATTGCCGGAGAAATGTCTGTTCAGAACATACTGCCTTCTACTACCACTTTCCTTGACGTGTTGCACTCACCGGAATTCGATTCAACCTGGACTGCTCTAACCGAGTACTACATAGGATCACAAGCTGAGACATTCTGGACTCAGGCTTGGCAAGACCTGGGTGACACATGCCAATGCGACCTCAACGAAATCTTGCTCAGTTGGCGCACGGGTGAACAGGGAATAGCTGTTGTAGAGTTGAGTGACAGCTTGTCTGAGGCCTTATCCTTTTACGGGGTGTCTGACAGTTCAAATGTTATCGAGTTATTGAAACCAATCTTGACCAATCAGGCAACACCAGCCGATGGCATCTACTCCGTTGCATTGCCACAAGCATTCATGCGAAACGCTATGCCTTCACTGCCAGTCGAGAACAACTTTGTAATGCAGACCGGGGGTTTTCTTTTCAGCGCCTCCTCGACACAAGCACTCAGGGCTATTCGCAGTGCAGCAAAAAAGCTGAGCGAGAAAAGCGACTTCAACTCCATGCTCATACAATCCAGCAAAACCTCCGGACATTTCGTTTATCAATCCAAATCAGAGGTAGCCATATTACCGGCTTCTCTTACTGCCTTGATAGAAGGAAGCGGTATCAGAAGTTTTACGACAGAATGGAGCCAACCTCAACAAACACTTATCAGCATATCGCTTCCTTTGCGCATAAAAGAAGTAGCCCCCATTCAAGCTCCTGAAATTCCGGAGCCCGCTGCATTGCCCGAGCAATCGGCAGCAACATCAATCACGAGTGAGCGCTCCTGGTCGGTCATTAACCACAACACACAAGAAAAAGAGACACTTCGCCACAACAACAACAAAACCCTGGAGCTCATTGGCACAGATGGAAAATCCCTCTGGTCGATTGAAATAGAAGGTCCTGTTCTAGGCGATGTTGTACAAATTGACGCACTCAAAAACAATAAGCTTCAAATAGCATTTGCCACCGAAAGCGCTCTTTATATACTGGATAGAAACGGAAATCCACTTCCGGGCTTCCCCTATCACACGAAGCCCCCCATTACATCGCCCCTCCTGGTTGCCGACTACGACAATACTAAAAAGTACCGCCTAATATTTGCTGCCGGCGATGGTATACTCTTCAATATGGGCGTAGATGGTAATCCTACCTCAGGATGGAAATTCAGCAACGCGGACAATGAAAAAATCATCGCTGTAAAAACTCAGAAGATTGGCTCCGACGACGTCATCATCACGGTGAGCGATCAAGGCAATGTGCAACTACTGAAACGCACAGGAGAAACAAAGACCAAGTGTACAAGCAAACTAGACGGATTTGATGGAAAGACTCTAGACATTATTTCCGGAAATGATTTCAGCACAACGAGCATAGTATACAGTTGCGGGTCGACCGCAAAAACCGTCCAACTGTCCGTTGAATGACCAATGACCCGCTCAAGCATTTAAAGCGCGATAAAACTCTTGCGGTTGCCCTCACTCATTTCACATTCGAAAAAAGGAAACGTGAAGAGAACATTGCACTTTACCTCTGTTTATCCATCATTAGTCAACAACTAAGCACCCGCGTAGCACGTGTCATCTGCGATCGCTTTTTGAATTTATTTACGGGTGAAGAACCCTCTTGCCGGCGCATTCTGCAAGTTGAGAAAAGCAGCTTGCGAAGCATCGGACTCAGCGAATCGAAGTGTCATTACATTCATAACGTGTGCGAATTCTTTCTCGAGCAAGGGCTCAGCGATGAAAAATTGCATGCTATGAACAATGAGGAAGTGATAGAAACACTTATTCAAATCAAAGGCGTGGGAAACTGGACTATCCAGATGCTACTCATGTTTGCAATGGCTCGCGAAGACGTTTTTGCGCCCGATGATTTAGGAGTTCAAAAGGCGATGATTCGCCTATACAAGCTAGACGCACCTTCAGCCAAAGAACTGAAAAAGCAAATAGAAACAATCAGCGAAAAGTGGAAGCCATTCCGTACCTATGCGTGCCTAGCTCTTTGGTCATGGAAAGACACCGCCGGTTAATCTCGGCGACCTACTTCCCGCAAATGAACTACGTGAGAGCGAACGGCTGAAAGCACAGTACGGTGCTCATTATATCCGATACCGAACTTTGCACATGTTTCTTTCACAATCTCATTGATGGCAGGGTAGTGAACGTGCGAAATACGCGGGAACAAATGATGCTCAACCTGAAAATTAAGACCTCCCGTAAACCAAGAAACAATCTTATTCTTCGTTGCAAAGTTGCTAGTCGTATTAATCTGATGCACCGCCCACTCAACGTCAAGCTTACCATCTTGGGCTACTGGAAAATCTGTTTCCTCTACCACGTGGGCCAACTGGAATACAATGGCGATTACAATTCCACATGTGCTGGTCAAAATCAAATAGCCGATAATCGTTTGCCAAACACCCACCGTGACCATAGGTAAAGCAATAAATGTAAAGTAGTAAAACAATTTCGTTGCCCAGAAACTTACGTGGTCCCAAAACTTATACTTCTTGATTTTTGTCTCACCCACCTTGCCCGTGAAATACTTCAAGAAATCAAAATAAAATACCCAGAAAAAATAATTCAGGGCGTAAAACACAAACCCGTAGATATGCTGAAAGCGGTGAATCCAATAGCGCTTCTGATTCGTGTTCATGCGCATTACAGGGCTGATGTCAATGTCATCGTCTAGGCCATCAATATTTGTAAAGCTATGGTGAATCATATTGTGCTTAGCCTTCCACAAGTTCACGTCACCGCCCATCAAGTTGAGCGAATAACCCATTACGTTGTTGAGCCATTCGTGCTTCGAAAAGCTGCCATGGGCACTGTCATGCATCACGTTAAAACCAATACCCGCCAGTGTAATTCCCAGAGCTGCGCACAAACCGACGCTCAGCCAAACACCCGGAGTGAAAAACACCAACCAGGTATAAATACCGACGAGCATTGTGAGGAAAATGCCTGTTTTCAGGTAGATTTTCCAATTGCCCCAACGTGAAAGGTTGTTTGACTCAAAGTAAGTGTCTACGCGCTTCCTGAGTTCATCAAAGAACGGATGCTCCTTGGTATTAAATGAAACAAATGACATGGTGATTTACTTTCTTGTGCATTCTGTACTTGCTGAATGCGGTGGCAATTTAAGTCATTCAACAGCCGTGAACCGTTAAACAGAAATAAAAGAGAACAGTCGCCTGTTAATTCTTACTCATTCTCAATAAAGTAGAAAAAATTTCGTGCCTTTTCAGAAGACGTGTATATTTGCGTCGCTTTTGGCACTGATAATAAAGAAGTGAAGAGGGGTCTCAAGCCCCTCTTTTCTTTGGTATCAACTCCCAAATCCTAAACAATGATTACCCGAGAATCGGTCACACAGCTTATAGAAGAGAAAATCGCAGGAACAGACATGTTCATTGTGGAGGTATCGGTGCGCCCGGGCAATGTCATCGATGTTACCCTCGATAGCGACAGCGGCATCACCATCGAAGCCTGCACCGAAGTGCATCGCCACTTGCTCCATTCGATGGACCGCGAAGTAGAAGATTATTCCCTGGAAGTGTCCTCACCCGATCTCACTAAACCCTTGAAAGTTTTCCGTCAATACCTGAAAAATATTGGTCGAGACCTTTCGGTGAAAAAAGCGGATAAGAGCAAAACAGAAGGCGAACTCCTGGCTGCGACAGAACTAGACGTCACATTGCTGACCTCGCAAAAGGAAGAGGTGCCAGGTAAAAAAGGAAAAAAACTCGTGGAACGGGAAGTTACCATTCCCTTCACCGACATAACCGAAGCGAAAGTGATGATTCGCTTCAAATAATAAGTAGTAGAAAAACCGTATAACGATCATTAAAAATCAAATCTGATGAAAGGTTTAAATCTGATGGATGCGTTCGGCGACTTCAAAGAGTTGAAGAACATCGACCGCGAAACCATGAACCAAATCCTCGATGATGTATTCCGCAGCATGATTCTAAAGCGCTGGGGCGCCGACGACGGCTTCGACATCATCATTAACCCAGACCGTGGTGACCTCGAAATTTGGCGCACCCGCGAAATCGTTTCCGATGGCGAACTCGACGACGAGGTCGCACAAATCGAGGTGACTATGGCGCAAAAAATCATTCCGGACCTCGAGGTGGGTGAAGAATTGATTGAAGAAATCAAAATCGAAGATTTCGGTCGCCGCAACATTTTGGCCATGCGCCAAAACTTGCAATCGCGTATCATGGACCTCGAAAAAGATCACCTATACCAGAAATACCGCGAGCGCGTGGGTGAACTGATCTCAGGCGAAGTGTATCAAGTTTGGAAAAAAGAAATGCTCGTTCTCGACGATGAAGACAATGAGTTGATTCTTCCTAAAGAACAACAGATTCCTTCCGACTTCTATAAGAAAGGAGACACCATTCGCGCTGTTGTCTACAAAGTGGATATGCGCAACAACTCCCCTCAAATCATTTTGAGCCGCACCGCACCGGAGTTCCTTGAAAAATTATTCGAACAAGAAGTTCCGGAAGTTTTCGATGGACTCATCACTATTAAGAAAATTGTTCGTGAGCCGGGTGAGCGGGCGAAGGTGGCTGTTGAGAGCTATGACGATCGCGTAGATCCTGTTGGAGCTTGCGTTGGTATGAAGGGCGCTCGCATACACACCATCGTGCGCGAATTACGAAATGAAAACATCGACGTTATTCAATACACTGCCAACGAACAACTCTTGATTACCCGTGCGCTGGCCCCGGCCAAAATTTCGAGCATCAATCTCGACCACGACAACATGAAGGCGGACGTGTTCCTCAAGCCCGATCAAGTTTCGCTTGCTATCGGAAAAGGCGGCAACAACATCAAACTCGCCGGTCGTCTGACCGGTTTCGAAATCGATGTATACCGCGAAACTGATACCGATATCGATGATGTGGACTTGGAAGAATTCTCAGACGAAATCGATGCATGGATCATCGATGAGCTGAAGAACATCGGTTGCGATACTGCCCGCGCGGTGCTTGCAATTCCGAAAGAAGATCTCGTGAAGCGCACCGATTTGGAAGAAGAAACCGTTGAAGAAGTTGTGCGAATTTTGAAAGCTGAATTCGAATAACAATCAAATTAATAGACGATTTAAAAAGTGGGGCTTGTCCCCACTTTTTCTTTTGGACTTGGGGGCACTGATGTGGCAAGTAATACAACAAGCAACAGTGCTCCATAAGTGAGTATTTTGTAGTGATTGTAAAATGCATTGAAGGCGCCAAGCCATAATGCTAGATTAAAACTGACTAGCACTGCCACGAATAGAGACCACCTTAGCTTTCGTTGATTCTTTTTTAACACCAGCAAATCATAGCCTACATATGCAATTGCGGGCAATGCAAATAAAAAAGTGTAATGCTGCTGATGAGGTGCAATCAACGGAATAATCAGCATTAAGTAACTCAACTCCCATATGCGGTGCAGGCTGCTAGTAGCCGATCGAAATGGCAAGGTGCGAAGAAAGTAAAGCGTAAATAAAATGAAGAATAAGCGCACGCCGAGAATAATGGCTGATAATGTTTCCAAGGAGCAGTCCGCAATATTTCTCTTCCAGCTCTGTCCATTATGCTCATGCGCCTGAGATGAGAAAAGCGTCGATAAGAGAGTTGAAAGTCCGTGAAAGCTCGTTTCTTCGACGTCCAAAATGTGCCGCTCTTGGGCCGGGTTTATTAGCTCTGCATAGGATTGCATCAATGACCCGACCCGGTCTGCTCCAAGCCATGTAATGGGCAATAACCACAACACCATAACAAGCAATGTGGTAAAGATTGCAGACTTCCACCGGGCACGATAGAACCAATAAGGCAACAGAACAGCCGGAAGTAATTTGATGTTAATGGCAAGCGATAGTAACAGGGCGGCAAGCGATGACTTATTCTGCTTGTCCAAATGCAATGCTTCCAGCGAAAGAAAAAGTAATAGAATGGTGGTTTGACCCAAATGCACATTGCTTTTGAGAAAACGCAATGAACCAAAGAAAACCAACACAAAAAACCAGCGCCTCACATAAATGGATACATCTGCCGTATCAAACCAAGCTAATACCCGCATAAGCAAGCGAGTTATCATGAGCATGTTGAGACAAATCCAGATGAACTTACTTAAGGCAGCGGGGATGATTGCAAATGGATATAGTAGAGTTGCAAATAACAGGCTGTAGTAATAATGATAGCCATCGAAATAAGTGATAGCATAAACATCGGAGCCGTCGAAGAGCGCGCGTGATGCAGCTAAAAAAATATCCCAATCATTTCGGCCTAATCTACTCTCAACAACAGCGTATAAAAGCGCAGCAAAAACAAGAAGGAGTTTCAACCCGCTATCCTTGGTAAGCCGCAACGATTCAATCATCGCTGCACAATAAATCTCTGCGATTCATCGAACCCGTCCCCAAACAGGTGGTATACATAGGTTCCATTCGGGAGTTCATTCAACATGAAACGCTCGCGGTGATATCCCATTCCCATCGACTCACGGTCGAAAATCGTGGCCACTCGCTTGCCTTGCATATCGAGAACCTCCAAGGTTAGCTGATGAGGCTTCAGCAAATGATATCCAATTGCCAACTCTGTGTTCGCCGGATTCGGATAACACGCGAACAACTGTTCCTTCGGATAAACCATCATATACTCCTCGTTCAAAGTTGGAAGAGATATGTTTTCGTCTCCGGGCAGGTAAATAACAAATTGAACAAAACACAAATACATCTCTTCCGTGGTCGATTCGCCCCATGTCATGATCTGCGGAGGGTCATTCGGATTCATCGGATTCTCCGCGGTGTTGTCGAAAGTCCCCAAGCAATGAACCGTGTATCCGGCGGGAATTCTCAATAGGCTTGGAAACGCAAACAAGCCTTGCCAATTGAAATCCCACTCCGGAATTTTAATGATGTTGATAGTGTCTTGCCCATCGGGACTTACTGCATACACTTCATAACTGCTGCATATAAGGTGTCCATGCGGTGCGACATCAATGATTGACACATCAATTGGTACTTCGATGGTGCCATGAAAGGTTTTCACCTCGTTGGGAAGAATTACAAATGGCTCATCCAGATTATTCGGATTAATTGGCACCGTCTGGACATAACGGGTAATTGGTTGATCTGCGAAGAAGATGTTCACGCTGGTTTGATCGGACTGGTCAATACTCGACGGACCATAGTGCATCTGTATAAGTAAATCTGAATTGGCATAAAGCTTCTTGCCTAAGGTTGGCGGAAACACCAATGGACTCGAACCGGGAACCCAGGCACTGAAAAAGTTATCAATCGGATTAAATCCAAATCCACCAAACTGTGTGTAACCATACTCAGGAGTTGCGGCATCGAGCTGCGCTGCCTCTCCGCTTACGTCAAGACCCAAGATGGCATGGTGACAAATGTTCTTATTGTCGGGTCGCACTTCAATGGCTTCTATATCCGTGTCTTCTGTTAAGCCCGTTGGAAGCACGAATACCTTGTACATGTCTGCATTGTTGCCCTGGTGAAGAAATGGCTCCTCGAGCGTTAATACCAAGTCGGGCTCGCCCACCTGGGAGCCTTCCGGAAATACAGGCGCGGTGGGTGTAAGTGCCGGATTGCC
>Ga0315903_10005212_pt1 | contig 17012 bp, 46 predicted proteins | sample LakEriMetagenome_7_FD_203524 | JGI IMG/M metagenome (GOLD analysis project Ga0315903, IMG submission 203524) | Freshwater fungal communities from buoy surface, Lake Erie, Ohio, United States - Buoy 2 MA119 | ecosystem: Environmental > Aquatic > Freshwater > Lake | place: USA: Lake Erie, Ohio...
TTGAGTTTAATTAGTTTGTGCTTTATTTTCCAAACTCCAGTTTCAGGATTCTGAATATCACCACCCATATAAATATGGCAAAATCCTGCACTCTTATCAATTCCCCAAGCAAGAATACCATTCTTATCAAGACCCTCAACAACAAATCGTCCCCTATAGCCCATAGGAATAAATTCTCCCTTGCTCACAAAATATGGGCCACCAGTAACCTTAATGCGATCACCCTTTACCAATTCACGCCAATTGACATTTTGAATGATCTTTGTGTTCTTAGCCTCTTTGCTTTTTGGCTTAAATACAAAAACATAATTACATTTAGGACAACAATATGCTCGCGGCCCAGTTTCATGAGAACATTTCGGACAAGTCTTTTTACCCTTTGGCATCGTAATCTCCTGTGTTAGCGTTATGCTCTAAGTATAGCATGGTTATCGGCGTTGTCAAGAGACATTCTTTAGCGATGCTCTCAATTTTTTTGATAAATTCCACTAGGACTGCCAACTATTTCTAGTTTACCCGGATTATAGTGACAAAAATAACTACTTTGTATTCTTTTCTTTGTTAAATTATCTTCTTCAATTTCGATATAGACATTTATACGATACCTATTTGACCAAACATTAATAATTTTAGTCATCAAAAAATTCTTTGGTTTTTCTACTTGCTTGAATAGCAAATTTTCGATTTCAAAATCCATTAGTTTTCTCCATATTTTGGGCAGTATCTACTGACAGGGAAATTTTATCGTCAGGCATCTGAATAAAATCTGTATTGTAGTATTCCAGAGTTTCAAAATCAAAAACAGTTACATTTTCACTCCAAGGAAAGTTACCCTCTCCATTGATGTCATTTGCTTTTTCATAGAGAAAATTATACAAATCCAACCAAGTCATTTTATTTTTCATCTTGCTCTCCTGTTTGCTCTATCTAAAATACGAATAGTTTCTCTAGCATTTGCTGGAACCATAACTAAAGAAGGGGCGGTTTTATGTCCCCAGTCCATAAATCCCACAGCACGACTCTCCATAGTACATTCTTTACAAGTTATCTTTCGTCCTGTATCAACTAGAAACTCAACTCGTCCTTCTGGAATAACATCGTTACAATAAATGCAGTTCATGGTATGCTCCTTTGAACGAATTATACCATAAGCATCGGCACAGTCAAGGACTCCGCTTCAATTAAAAAACCAACACTGTCACTAAAACTTGCGTCATCGTTACTATAATAGAGATCGGTCAACCCCACTGCATTAAGAATTTTTCCACAGTTTTCACATGGCTTACTTCCTAGAATAATTCCCTTTCTGTTGATACGCATAACAACAACTGACCAATTAGGATCAATGGTATTATACCTATCCAGCAATTTAGAAATAAGATGAGATTCAGCATGAACAAATGGAAACTCCTTGTATTTTGGCAAATTAAATTGTTCGCCAATCCTATAAGCCCTAGCATTGGTTTTAATCGGGTTATTTTGGGTGAAACAAATCATCTTATTGCCATCAAATGCAGCAGCATAATGATAGCATCTAATAAGAGGATTTGGACTCCAATTTTGGTATGCCTTGCGAATTGTTTTATTGATTATCTTCATCACTTGTTTGCCAACATATACAGTCCAATATTTGCAAAAGCATATCCAATATAAGTAATCAACATACCAATGTTCCTATGAACGATATATTGCTCAAGTGCAACATAAAAATAAATACATCCAGTAAAAGCAATAAGCCATGCACTCATATACATACTCCATTAATAATAGATTCAAATTTTTCTATAGCATAATCTTTACCTTTTAACTCCATATCAACATCAAATTCCAACCCATAGTTATCAAATGGAGTTATTGCATATTCAGCATGAGCCCTTGGATTATTACCTTCTCTGCTTTCGCTATAATGAAAAAGAGGACGAGTTTGCCAAGTGTCATAACACATATTAATAGCCTCTACTTCCGAGGTATTATTTGGATGACATTTGTGATGCAAATAGTCGAAACAAATTGGAATACGGGTAATAGGATGAAAAATTTCTACAAGTTCACGAACACTCCAGCAATTAAGTTTGTCATCATTTTCTATAGTGAGTCGAGCCTGACAGTTTTCATCAAGACGTTTGAAGTTCTTATAAAAACGATCACTAATTTCTTCCCTAGTTCCATTGTTATTATGAACGTGCAAATTCATTGGACTAAGAGTATTTGCTGGCAAGCCGATTCTGTCGAAGAAACTGCTGTAGAAATTGAGTTCTGTGATTGTTTTTTCCACAACTTTTTCGGAGAGACTTGAGAGTGAATTAAATTCGCTAGGATGACAAGAAACACGAACATTACTACTGGTAATAGTTTGTGAAATATTATCAAACTCATCCTGAATTTCGTCATGGTTAGGCAAATCCTCTAGACTAACATTAGCCTCATCATAAGTGATTAGCGGAAAAATATCGCTACTTACACGATAAACATAATTATTTTGTCCACAAAATTCAATAGTTTTACGAGTAGTTACAAGATTGTTAAGTATCCTGTTGCCAAGAGTTGCCAAGGCTTCTTCTCGCGACAGAGAATTGAAACGTTTAAAAGTCATGGTCTGATGACCAATGCCCTGCTCTTTAAGTTTGAGCGAAATGCAGCAAAGTCCAAATTTGTTCATAGAGCCTCCATTTTGGAAGTATACCACAATATCGGCAAAGGTCAAGCCATGCCTTGAGAAATTTCTTCAACGCTGTAGATTTTTAGTATTTTATAGTCTACCAAGAATGTGTTGTTGAATAAGGTTGTCGCTTCATCTTCTGATGATGCGGTAATAACGTGGTTCATTAATAATGTTTGCTTATAACTGTCATACTTATTATAAACTTGAGCCGTGACATTAAATTGTTTCATATATTTTATCCATAAATAGTTTGATATCTAATAATTGATCATACTGTATTTCATACCTACTTTGATCGTATACAAAATTGTTATTTTTTGTACCGGACTTCACCAAAATTGATGTATCAAAAAAATCTTGCTTTGATATAATTCCGCATATCCATGCTACGGAAAAATCATTCTTGACTCTACTAAAAATATAGTAATCTACTTCTCTTCTCTTTTGTTCTTCATACAAAGTAGCAACATAATTTTTAAGAGGTTTTGAGTTACATCCTTGTGCTTTAGAATCAATACTTATATTACCAATATAAAAATCAACAATATCATTATCGCTGTACTTCAATTCATTAAAACATGATCGTATACTAGCCTCAGCCAAATATCCTGTCATTCTTTGACGACTTTTATTTAGTCTGTGTGTTCCAGAATTACCGTATCTTTTTTGATACGCTAAGTTGCGGTCTTGTGCTTCTTTATAAATTGCTGGTGTGATATTAACTGTTAAGATATCCATCCTAATGCTTCCGATATGGTTGGAAATTGTGTAGCAAAAATTGTTTTACATTCATTGGCAATATCCATATGTTCTTTTTGAGTTCCATGACCAGAACGTAACTCAATATAATGAATCCATGAACGTGCCGTTCCACTCATGTATAAACGAGTAGGAGTTGCTAATGGCAGTATAAATCTGGCACACTCTTTGGCAATACCATCAGAAATCATTCCATCATATAGTGCTTTGGCTTTACCAAAATGTTCACGAATTCTTGTGTTCCATTTTGCTCGTATTTCATCTCCCATATCATCTATACTATTCTGTCTATTCTTATTATCTTGACGACGAATTTCGAATAATGGAATTTCTTCTGATAAAAGAGTTGTGTCAGCATAGCGTTGACTAAATTCTTGGAATGTGAAACTTCGATGACGAAGAATCTGAGCAGCAAGTCCTCTGGTAGTATTAATTTCGACTGTCATGAACCCGTGTTCAAAAATACTCCAATGTTGATGGTCTATGCAATATTTCAGCAGTTTAGTATAGTTCTCGTTATTTTGATTACTTGGATTGCTAACTCTGGCACAGTAAGCCATCAATTTTTCTGCATCTGGTGTTACTGAGACTAATTTAACATTCATTATATACCTTTCTAATTTTTATTTTGCTATATGATTATAGCATATATGCTTCCCAGTATTCTTTGGGTACTAGTTTTTTATAGTCTATTGTCAATTCTTCATTTGGCTCAATTTTTCTAGATGCAATGTAATGATTATCATCTAATTCTACTAAATTTGGACTACTAGAATGATTTATGAATCTACCATCATCCATTGGTATCATATAACTACCATCATCGTCTAGCCAATAGTAGTCTTTTTCTTTAATAAATTTTTGTTCTATATCTGATAGTAATTCATATTGAATCTTACTAATTTTTAGTACAGAAATACTGCTCATCTTCCAAACTATATCTCCAGGTAAAATAACTTGACTTGCGAATAAACCAATGCCCGATATTTCGCTTTTGTCTAATCTGGTTTTTACTGTTAACATTTATTTTTGTCTTTATTTTGAAAATTTATTTGTTCTTGTTTCCCACCAAAAATGTACCATCGTTGTATCGCCATTAAAATATATGGGACAAAAGTCTGGCTTAAAAATACTATTTAGATTACAAGCAACACAAGTAAAAAAAGTATCTTTCTTCCTTATAAAACCGTAGTCAGATATCTTTTTCTCTATTCTTTTAAAGTTATTACCACTTAAACATCCACTATCTATAATAATGAGTTTAGTATATGGATCTAATTGATCTGGATGAATAAATACTTCAAACTCATTTTTGTATGGAATATTTACTGGTTCAATATCGATAGGTTCATCTTTAATAGATAACTTATGAGACATTAATTGAGCCATAAGGCCAGAATATTCATAACTCAATTGCAGGATTGCTATCTTATCTAGTTCAAAATCAAACAAACCATCGTCCCTGATGTATTCGCAAATTTTATCTATAGCTTTAATTTCCCATTCTCTATCTATGTATAAATTTTTAAGAGGCATAGTCACTCGTTGTAAATTTTGTTTCTTCTTTATTTTCTTCGTATTTTTTCTGGTGTTCAACCCATTTGTTGGCTGTAATGTTATTAAAAATTGCTCTAGCAACTTTACTAACGCTTAACTCAACTCCACTAACATTAGGATCATCATTTTTCATCCAATAATAACTAGCGCCATTGATAGAGTCATCTTTCTCTTTATGAATAGAATAACCCCAAGTTTTAGCCCAAGTTTTAATTTCTGTAATTTTCATTTATTAGCATCCACCGCTATCTGTTCTTTTTGGTTTGTTTAAGTGTTCAGTAAATACTGATTCATCTTTGTCGTAGCGTTTCCATGCTACTTTGTGTTTCATAGCAACAATCTGTTTAGTTTGTTCTGATATATATTTTCGTTGATAATCAATTAGATTCCATAATTCTTTGATATAGTTCAGCACATCATCATGTTTATATTGAACTAAGATCCTATTAATATTTGTTTCACTCATAGGCTCGTATTTCAATATAATATCAAATTCTTCACTCCAGTCATCTGGATTATACATTGGACTCATTTTTGAAGATATTCCTGTGCTGACATTTTTTTCTTGTACTCAAATCCTGCTGCAAATCCCACCATGTATAATTTTTTCATTACACCAACGTGTTGTTTATTATTCTGGATGAAATCTAAATTTTGAGCAACCCATTCATGGTAACTTTTTTCTTCATCACACATTTCAAAATCTTTATCATTGCACATCATTTTTTTACTTTCTCAACATTGTATTTATTAAAAATCTTATTGATCCCAGAGATAATTGATGGACAAGTATTATTAATTAACTCATTATCGTCGTTGTCTGTAACATAAGCCTGTATCTCATCATATAAAACCTCTGGACAGTATCCTTTATCTAGGATATACTTTGATGTTGATTTAAGTTTGGTTTTATTCTTATTGAGAAATTTATTTATTTCATCACGATACTTAGGATTGGAAGCATACAGAGCGTGAGATAATTCATGTCTTAATGTTGAGTTATTTTGAGCCCCTATAATATAGAAATTATCGCTACGATACTTAAATAAATCTAGTAGTCTTTGTTCTTCTATTGTTAATGGATCAAATAATCCTTCTTTAAAGGGATTTAAAACTATACTAGGAAAATTAAATCCTACCCAATGAGTATGATAACTATTACTGCCATAAGTTTCAGAATACCAGCGTTTTAATTGTCCTTGAGTGAATATTTTGCCTCTAAATTCTAGATTGCTACTTTCATAATATTCTTGAAAACGCATAAAAGTTAAGCCTAGTTCTTCTTGAGTATCGGCCCAAACCCAAACGCTGTTATATGGTTTCTTTATACAATTAATCATTATTTATCCCACATAAGGAATCGTGACCCTTGTTCATATAAGCATCATAGGCATTTTCTAGATGTTCAGCAAGGGCTAATTTCCAAACGGGGGAAGTATTGTGTAAGTTTATAGAATCATCCACAATCTCTATCAAACACTGTAGAGTTCGTCCAAATCCTATTTTGTCTATTTGTCTCTTTATCTTATCGTTATTTTTCATGGTAAAATTTTGTCTGATTCGCTGAGTGGAGGGTCTTGTTTAATCTGGCCCGAACTGTAGTCCATATACTTAAAGTTTGCCCTGCACAAGTCAACAGCATCGTATACTGCTTGATTTAGCGGAGCGTGACCCTTGATCGCACGTTCCAAATTAGTTCGTATAGTTGCAATAACTTTAATTAATTGAGAATTTTTGTCACTCATACGACTAATCAAGTTATCTTTTTCATTCAAAGAATTTTGAATAACATTAATAGCATCAATAGTGTTCATAGAGTCTCCTTGTGTGAAACGCTATGATACACTATCGGCCCTATGTTGTCAAGACTTGAGTTAATTATTTGTCAAGATTCTATGAATAATTGCAGATTTGGTCCTTTTTCAGCATCAAATATTGCTCGTCTTTCATCTTTTAAAACTGCTATTTCTTTACGCTGAATACGTACTTCATCCTTTAATGACTTAACAATATTTTTTAATTTTTCATTCTCTCTAATTAGAGAATTGATATAATCATCAACATCCATTGGGCCACTCTTTTTCTAGTTGATTAAGTGTGAAACGAACAATACCATCATCATAATAACAGTCATTGGTTTGTTCTCTCGCTATTTCGCTATATTTTTCAGGCCAAACACCGTGCAATACATTCATAATTGTTTGCCCATATCTCCATATAAAACTATGTTCATTGTATGTTTTATCAACTAAATTCAGGAACTCCTTAAATGATATCATAATATTGCTCCACCATAAAATAATTCTAATCCAATATTTAATTTATTATGTCCTGCATTTATCACAATACAATTATCATCAACTATAGTTATAGTTTCGGTTGTCCAGAGAATAGTCTCAACCCTATTATTGCTATCATAAAAGAATATATTTTGTCCACTGAATTTCCATTTAGTATAATCATGGGCGACCCCATCATAAACTAATCTAATCATAGAAACACTAGTGAATTTATTTTTTTCTTTAATCCAGTCAGATAAAAATGTCTTTATTCTACACTGTACCATTCTTCAAACTCCAGTAAATATATTTCGGCAAATGGCTCAGTAGAACCATTAATACTGTTGCCTAATATTGGTAATTCTTTATCCTCATTCATACTCAATCAATATTTTCTAATACTTCTCCATCATTTGGGTCAGATAGTTTTCTTAATACTTGAACATCAAGATCGCCATTAAATGTTCTTACACTTCCATCAGCAAGTCCAGCAACAACCATATCTCCAGCATGAAAACTAAATGGTTCATCATTAGGACCACAATTATTAGTTGTCCAAGGACAATTAGTTGGGCCACCAACGGGATTACTATTGTTATTGATAATTTTTCTTCCTGTAGTAACACTCTCAGTATCTGGACTGCCACTAACTCCACTAGAATTATCTGGATCAGCCCATCTATTGGGAACAGTTTTATTAGAAGGAAAATCAGTAGCCAGTGCATTAGTCCAATCTGGATCAGAAGAAACAATAGTTGTTGCTTTTCCAGAACTTGTTTTTACCCAATTAGTGTTTCCTCCTAAAGTAACATCTCTACTTCCAACATTCTGAACATTTCTTCCAGCATCCTCAAAAAATATCACAGTTTTACTAGTACCATCTTTTGCATGGGCTACTCTGCTTGATTGGTCATAGGTCAAAAGTCCTGACTTATAAGAATTACGAGTTGTACCGGACGCTTTATTTCTGCTACCATTAGTAGGATGTAAATCAGTATATGCTACGGGCATATAGTCATTAGTACCAAAATCTCCGCCAGTTTTTTCACTGGAATAAGGATTACTTGGACAATTGAAAGCAGTAATTCTAGCGACCGCATAATTTCTATTATTTGGATGCCAGTACGGTTTCTTTTTGTCCCAATTTGCTGCTAATGATGATTCTTCCATAAATGCTAAAACTTGAACATGGAATGACTGTATGTTTAAACAATCTTTCCCTACTGTAAAATCTTTGCCTTCTCCGCTTGTAGGATACCTATTATTTGCACTTTCATAATTGGCTGCTGATAATCCTATTTGTCTCACATTATTTGTGCATGAACTTCGTCGTGCCGCTTCTCTGGCCGATTGAACTGCTGGTAGTAATAATCCAATAAGTGTTGCGATAATTGCGATAACGACTAATAATTCTACTAGAGTAAATGCTTTTTTGATCATTATTGTATTCCTTAAGGCGGGATAATTAGACTATTAGGTATATTTTCCCGTATTATATAGAATACAATGATATTGTCAAGTTATTAAAATCTTATTATATCTGCGTGAAGGATCACGCTTTTTGGGTTTGCTATGATGAGTAACTCTTATTGTTTGTTCAACAGTATAAGGATACATATCGTTATACATAACAAACTCTGTTGGAGCAACAGGAGTCATGGTTTTAGACTCATGTAAATTAGTAAAATTATCCCACAGTTGTTTAAAAATATTCATTTTATCATCCTAAAATAGTCAACAATCATTCCCGCCGTATCTGGAACATTATTTCCGCCCATGTAGTAACGTCCAACCATATCAAATAATTGATCAATATTGTTGTCTTGAAAAAACATTCTATGATATTTGGGTTTGTACTCTAAATGAATGTAATCACCAACATCATTGTAGAAATCGGTAATGTCATTATAAATTTTATCATTCATATCCACAAATCCTTTCGTATATTGATAAGATCAACTAACATTTTAGTATCTTCTTCATACCACTTATCTAAATAAGGATTTTTACGGTTTGGTCTTTTAATTGTCCACCAAAGATACAAACGTTTAATCTCTTTGCAACTTTTTGCGAAAGGAGTTAGTTTACCTTTGTATTTGTCTTTTATGCCCCAGTCTAAATAATCCAATCCGGCTTGTTTACATGATCCATTCTTGAATTTGTACAGACGTTTAACTTCTTTGGGTTTTCCGTAACTCCACGCACATTCTGTCTCAACATAGATCACAAGTTCATTGAACAACCCGTGAAGAATTCTATAGTCCAGATCGTGATATTCTCCAGGTTTTAATCCGGTATGTAAATAATGCAGTTTATCAATGAAGCGATTTCTAATATAGGTTTGGACTGTATGATAAATATCATATGGATAATAGATTAAATTTTGCAACTTTTTCAAGCCGGTTTCTGCTATCCAATATCGTAAGGGATGCTTCTGTTTTGCAGATTTATGCCATTGATCCCATTCGTTCCATCCAAGAGCGTATGGTTTTTTTGTTCCTCTTATAAAGTCAGCAAACTTTGAGCAAGTCCAGTGATAGAAACGCGGGCGAATCATATTAGTCTCCAATAACTATAGGTACTATTTTCCAACCCATATCAGTAATATCTTTTTCTATTTCAGGAGTAATATACCCTTCATTTCCAGAAAGATACCAATCAATATAGTCTCCCCTTTCTAAGATATGAGAGATTATACCACCAACTGTTCTCCAACTATAACTACGTTCTTTGTTGTCTTTTATAAATTCATTATTGCATAATGCAGCATATAGGTCTTTGCAATATTGTTCTGATGCTACACATTTATTATGAATATAGTCACTAGTTCGTAGTTCATATTCTAAATCTGGTAAATCAATTGTTGGTCTAGAATCTTCAACTTTAACAATTTCCCAAAAAGTTTTCCATGTATTATAATTTTCCTGAGTCATATTTCCTGTCTCAAGATTTTTTTTATCACATTTTTGATGAAAAGAATGTCTTTCTGGACTAGTGCGATATTTCATATGTGTATATTAATCTTTTTCAAGAAGTGTATGATTGTTCTGGCAAGTATAATTCCAAGACTAACCTCAAATATTTTGGATAGACTCAGATACAACATAATTTTTTGGTTTTCTTTGATATGCAAGAAATACTTGGCTAGTCATAACCCCCATACCAGCGATGAGGGTTACAACTAAACCAACTATAAATATAGTAAGGTCGCTCATTTGAGCAAATTTCCTAGACTAAGAATACTAGGAACCCATAGTCCTACAAAAATAGCCTGATCTTTGGCAACTGCTGGATCACCAAAGAACCAAAGACCAACACTAAAAACGAAACTAGCAAATGCTGCTAGAACAAAATAATTTTCACTTTTCATAAATCACCTCTTTAAAATTGATTCCTAATTTCCCTAATAATTTTTCGTGCCAACGCAGCACCTCCTACTATTCTGCCTTCCGTGTAATCGTCTAACCCATATCCTACAGTAGATTCTCTTTTCTTTTGCTTTTGTATCGCTTCAAGACAAATTGTTTCTACTGTGAGTTTTAATTTATCGTATTGTTTTGTGTTTTTCATTGTATTATAAATCCCTTTTTCAGTCGATACAGAAAATTAAGATCATAAAACTCTACAGAAGTTGATTAAAGGGAGACTCGCGGCCCTAACCTTTCGGCTCAACAATTTTATTATACCAGACCATTCAGCCTTTGTCAATAGCCATGTACATCGTTTTTGGTTAAAATTTCTGTTTCTAACTCGTTCAAGCATCTAAAATCTGTACCATTAATAGTCATTCTCCAACTTTTATGAAAATGACCAAATCGCCAAATCTTAGGTTGATGAATATTAAATAGTTCTTCTAAAGCCCAACTAGTAATATTCTCATATATCTTAGCACCCGGAGGAAGAAGATAAGAATAAAGACTTTGAGGACAATCATGCGTCAATACAACATCTGGCTTGATTTGTCTATAAAGTTCTCTTGCTTTCATAAAATCTTCTATTTTTAGTTGCTCCTGCTCCCACCAATCAATACCTATGGTACGATATTGTCGATCAATACTATAAGCCCCACGATAATAAAAGAAATCTATTCCATTAAAGTTTACCATATAACCATAATCACCAAGATAATGCGGTACATTATTTATAATGTCATATTGATCATGATTTCCACCAATAAACACATGATGTTTTGGATCAAAGGGTTTTAAAACATCGTACTTAAATCCCAGGTCGCCTACTTGAACCGTATAAGGATTCTCCTCTGATCTCATTAGAATTTTATGGTAACGATCATATTTACCATGAACATCACCAATTATTGTAAATCCGTCCATGTTTTTTCCAATTCATCTAGAGCAAAACGTACTGATCCGTCATCATAAAAACAATCAAACTTAGTACCTACAAATTCTTTATACTTATCCGGCCAAACGCTATACAAAACATTCATAACGGTTTGACCATAACGCAACTCAAAAGAGTGGTCATTATATGTCTTATCAACAAGATCAAGAAAGTCTTTGAAAGTTTTTACAAGATGAGCCATAGTATTTATCCTGGGAATTCTGGTGGAGAAAAATTTTTATGTCCATCTAGTTGATGAACCTGAACAAATGTGTCAAATAACTTTTGAGTATGAAGTTTCAGCATAACTGCCAGACCATCAATAGCATTAACAATTTCATCATTAGTCATACCAACTTCCATAATACCATAACTAATATCATTAAGAGTATCAATAAAGGTATATGTATGATTAATCTTATCTTCCAGATCAAATCTATCGGGCATCTTTTTGTCCTTTCAAGTAATCGACCATATATCTTGCCGTATCTTCTGCACCATTACCGCCAAGATAAAACCCGTACATCATGTCCCATAATTTATTGAAATGAGCATTTGCTTGTTTATATTCGTCTGTAGACTTGTCGCCAAAAGGCAATATGTCTGGTATAAACTGTTTAAAATAGTCTGGATATTCTTGTTCAACATACCAGTGAACACAATTCCAGAAATGAACAACTCTGCTTGATACCTTATGGTTCATGTTACTAGTATACCACAGTATCGACTATTGTCAAACTCGACCTTGACTTTTTTTCTAAATCTTGAACTCTTTCCTGTAGTAGATTAAACTGTTGTTCAGTAATGATCTCGATCATAATAAGTCTATTAACAGAGTCGCGTGTTAGTTTTAGCGATTTATCTTGCATATAGTTCCCGGCCAGAATTAATCCTATAGCAAAATATGCTATACAGATTAATATAAAATTGATAGTATCATTCTTCATTCAAGTTCACCGTTATTTCTGCTCCATCGAATACCCAGTTATCCATATAATCTCTGATATTGGTTCCTATAGGTTTATTTACAATTTTGAATTTCACATCAAATATTCCACTAATACCCTGAGAATGATATAGTTGTTTGATAAGCATATCTTTTACATCCTCAGATGTAAGAGATATATGTTTTTTATTATGTATTTGCATATTAGTCCTATTTTGGTGTAATTTAACAATTAAGGGTTTGTATTTTTTCTTTAATGGAGGTTAACTATGGCTTTTGACAATGATTCTTTAACACAAATTTTCCCTGGATTAACTGTTAGTAATGGTGGTGTAACTATTCCTTCTGGAACAATTCGCAGTTTTGTTCCAACTGGAAATGCCGGTGTTCATGAATTTATCTTTGGTTTGTTAGATACATTATCAAGTGCTGTTACTTCTGGTACTCCAACAAATATTACAGTGAGTGAAGCGTCCTCATTACCTAATCAAACAACATTACGCAAAACATATAACTTTGCTGTTAATCTTGATTTTGATGCTAATGCTGTTGAACAAATTCTTAATGTTAAAACCTGATAATCATCTATCTTGAGTTATCATTGATTAAAAAGCCCACCGTCACTGGTGGGTTTTTTATTTATCTTTGATACAATATCAAAATTATTAGCCCACATTAGCAAAAAAACCCCAAGAGCAGTTTGCCAGCATGAATACTTGCAAATCAATGAGATACCAACAATAAACAGTAGAAAAAAAGAGATAGTCAAAAATAACTGTTTCTTAATATCCACGTTGCCTAACTTCCTTTAGTAATTGTATTGCTTTTTCTAAGTAAATTTCTTCTGAAATATCAGAATAAATATCCTTTTCATAGTCCGTAATGAACTGATGAATCGTTTTTATCAAATCCATTGATACTGTTAACCTTTTCATAAAATCCCTTCATGAAATTTGTCATAAGACCAAACTCTTTTCGTTCAATAACAACAGCAAAACTTTCTTTGCTATTATTGTCAGTTAATGTTAATAGTATTCTATTGTCGCTATCTCCAAGATAAATTAGATTAGCAGTTGTGTCGCTAAACTTTATAACAAAATTATCTGTTAACATAAAATATTAGGAACACGACTTGGAACTCTTTTTCTTTTCAAGATGTTTCAAAATGCTCATATACTTTTCAGCATCAGACTGAGTATCAAATTCAGTCACAATAGTTTCAGCCTCGTTCTTGGGAATAACAATAGGTTCATTATTACGAGCCACAATAAACTTACCATTTTTCTCAATAACCGACAAATCAGAACTCATTTTAAACTCCATAGAAAGTGAAACGTACACGTTTAGTATATCACAGTATCGTCAATTGTCAACAGCGTTCTTCAACTTTTTTATAGCACTGTCGATTGTTTTAATAACGACTCCACTTAATGCGTAGTCTTTTTTATATGAGGCTAACGCATCTAGTATTTTCCATGCTTCATTTTTGCTAATATCAATTTGCATCTGGATTCTCCAAGTATCCTTGTGTTTGTGGTTCACCGTATTCATCATAGGATGCTGTCATTTCGTTTCTGTGCCACTCTTTTACTGCTTCTAGTGCTTCGTCCAGATTATCAAAATAGTGGCCTCTGGATGGCCCTAGAACGTAGGAGTATATTTCAACTCCGATAATTTTACATTCACAATCTTTATCTTTCCAGTAGTCTCCAAAACTTAAACTAATATGTCCTTCGCTCATTTTACAGTGTCCATCACTGAACTCAAAATAGTGGTCATATGCTTCTTTAAGAAGTTTACGAATAGTAATTAGTTTTTCAAAGTCTTTTGCGTTCATACAAATAATCTATCTTTGAGTAATTCTGTAATAGTTTGATTAATATTGATCCCGTTTACAACCATCGTTTTGTCAGAATCATATTCATCAATTTCCATATATTTCATAGCATTATTGAAACACCAAAGGATAGCAAACTTTTGTTCAGTTGTTAAGTTCATCATTTGGTTCCTTTATTTTTTCTGGATTAACTATTGCTTTCCATGATGCTATTATATTCCATGTGTGGTCTGGCAATAATCTATAATGAAAGTAGTTTATATCAATAATTTTTCCTTCTTTTACCCTAATATCTGCTACTCTAAAATCTTCAAAAGTTTCTGGGTTTTCTATTGGGCCACTTCCATATTTCTCATGCTCAATCCATGTTTGGGTAAGGTCTTTAACATTAAGATTAAGATTGCCTCTCATTACCGGCATGAAATAACCTTTGCGACCAACTGGTTGAACAACATCACCATACATAACCCATTCTTCGCAATATTCAAAATATTCTAACTCTATACTTTTCATGGGAACAACTTCTGTGCGTCCCCAAGGATGAATACTTTCCGCATTACCAGTAATTTCTATTGATGTTATTGTTTGTCGATCAACTGGTTTGGGTTTGATGGGTTTTTTTGTATCCTTTTTATGTAGAGAACTGAAACGATCTATACAAACCAGCGAAAAAATGAATATCGCTATTGTTAGTACTATTAGAGAGATAATATCGCTTATGTCTCTATTGCCTATTTGTATCATAATCAAAACACTCTACCTTCTTAATTTTTAAACTTTTCTGAACCTGACAGTCAAGTTGTATATGCTGATTTACTTCTTTCATATTGTAAAATCTAATCGGGTATGCTTTTCGACTAAATTGTTCATAGGCAGAAACATAACTCCAAAAGAACCACCCCTTCTTTTTTATCTGATACCATTCTGATCCGTTTCCATCAACGAATTTGCAGATTTTATATCTGGTCATTCCATCCCTCCCATTAACCACTTCTTTACATTAATAGGATGGTCATTACTAAATTGTGGAGTTGAACTAATATAACCAGCAGCCATAGATATAACAATATTTTGTTTTTCTATTACTCTTTCCAGATCTTTTATTCTTTGAATACTATTTAAATCTTGCTTAAAAGCACTATCTAATTGAGTATTTTTATCTTTAATTTCATTTTGTAATGGAACTATAGTACTGTTCCATAATTCGTCTATTTCTTTTTGCTTTTTGCTTTCAAAATTTGCTAACTTTTCCTCTAACTCCTTATAGGTTTTAGTTGGAGGATTTACTCTGGCTACGCATTTTTCGTATTCTTCTTTATCTTTTATAATAGCAGATAATCTCATGTTCTCTGCAAGTAGTTCGTCATAAGTTTCAAAGTCGCTCATTTAACATCCTCTTCAATTTTTTAATAGCCATAGTTCTACTATCCTTCATAATATCCTCCACAAGACTATCTAACTTGTCATCCAAACTCAATTCTGCTGGTTTAGGTTGAATAGGTAGAGAGATAAGGTTTTTAAATACGTTGGTTCTAAGGTCAACCATCATGCAGTTGGTGGTTGTATGAAATAATCCTATTGTATAGGATTCCGCTGATGCACTATGACCATTGGCTATATAATAATTTTGTCGGTGGAATACTTTTGATTCATTCTCTGTGGTTTCGTTTTGAGTTTTATGAACCAGAATGAATTTGTCAAAAATAGTTATCTCATTGTTTAAGTTGAGCATCAAATAGTTATCTTCTGGATCATATTTGTTTTTTGTTTCAAAACAAGGATTGGTTAAACAGTATCTACTCAAATTAATAAAGTTAACAACTTCTAAATGATATTTACAATTAAATATATCTCCATATACATGGTCTGGATTGTATGATTGTAAAGAATCAATAGCATAAGTTAATCCATTAATTATCCAATAGTATTTTATTTCGTCTCTATTATCTTTTTTAATTTGTAAACAATATGGTACTATATCTTTAAGTTTCATCTGGTCTTAATACCTTTAATTCTAGTCCTGATGTTAATAGTAAATGCTTGTTTTGTATATTACAACCCTTTTTCCAATCTATAATTTTTTGTTCAACTCTGTGATAACTTTCTATACTCAGTTTATCAACAGTAGAAAATACCAGCACATCATCTGGTTTTAAATTCATTACTGATACTTGTGGCAAATCATTCATATTTACTCTTTCAATAAAAAGTCGTTATTTATAGCCTTAAAACTAACTTCTCCACAAATACTACGAATAACTATGCCTTCACGATCCTGAGAATCTTTTGCAGATAAAAAGTGGGTTTTATATTTGCCCTTCGCCATCTCTAGTAGATCGGTCTTAGTATATCCGAAACTTGAGCCTTTGTCAACTATGGGAACAAATTTTAATCCTAATTGATCTGTTACAATCAAACTTTTATCTAGGCATAATTTCTGACCACTTCTAATATCCACAACATTAAAAATATATAAATCATGATGAGACAGCCCTAATGGATTTTTTTGAATTCCTGGGCCAACAACTTCACCCTGTAATGCTAGTCTATGACCTTTTTCCCAAAAATCCCTCAATCCTTGCTCAATATTATATTTTTTACTCAGCATCCAAAAGTTATGAGAATCGT
>Ga0315903_10005214_pt1 | contig 17005 bp, 17 predicted proteins | sample LakEriMetagenome_7_FD_203524 | JGI IMG/M metagenome (GOLD analysis project Ga0315903, IMG submission 203524) | Freshwater fungal communities from buoy surface, Lake Erie, Ohio, United States - Buoy 2 MA119 | ecosystem: Environmental > Aquatic > Freshwater > Lake | place: USA: Lake Erie, Ohio...
TGCTCGTCGGTCTCGCCTGGGCGACGATCTGGCCACAGTCGTTACTGCCCGTCGCACGCGAAGTGCCCCGGGTGTTCGCGGAGCCGCTCCTCGAGGCCGACGTGCTCGGGCTGGCGGGCCCGCTGCAGGGGCCCTGGCCGGCGTGGCTGGCGGCGGCCCCGGCCCTGACCGGGCTCGTTGCGGCCCTCGCCGCCTTCGCGGTCTGGTGGACCGTGGGAACCTGCCCGGACCCGAGCGAGGAGCCGCGCTCGCGATGGGCGTGGCTGTTCGGGCTCAGGGGGCTCGTCGCGGTCGCCGGCGTGGCGGTCGTCGTCGGTGGCTGGGTTGCGGGGGGTGACCACTGGCGGGCGCTCGCCTCCGCGCTGGCGGGAGTCATCGTCTCCGCGGGGATGATCTGGCTCACCCGCGCCGGAGCCTCGCTGGCCCTCGGTCGCGAGGCGATGGGGCTCGGCGACGTCACGCTGATGGCCATGGTCGGCGCCTGGCTGGGCTGGCAGCCGTGCGTGCTCACCTGCTTCCTCGCGGTGTTCATCGGGCTCGCCCATGGCGTCGTCCAACTCGTGGTCCATGGCGAGGCCGAACTCCCCTTCGGCCCGAGCCTGTGCGCTGCGGCCGCGATTGTGGTGGTCGCGTGGCGGCCGGTCTGGCAGCAGACCGCCGTCTTCTTCGAGCGTCCGCTGGAGATGGCCGCGGTGGTGGCCGCGGTGATCGCCCTCACGGGGGCGACGCTCTGGATGTGGCACCGCGTGCGGCGTTTTTCCGCGGGTTGAGCCGGGTTCCGGCGGTCTTGCCCCCCCTGCCCCGGCTGCCTACGATCCCGCCCGCTTCGGAGGAGCCGTGGTGCCGTCGTCCAATCGTGTCGCGTGGCTTCATCCGCTGGCCGTACTCGTGGCGGCGGTGGCCGCCGGCTGCGCGAGCAATCCGTTCAAGAAGGCGTCGGTGGCTCCGCCGAGCCTCGAACCCCCACCCGGGGTCGCCGCTCCGGCCCACACGCTGCCGCAGGTTTCGGCGTCCACCCTGCCCCCGTCCTATGCCGACGTCGACGGGCGGCAGCTCGAGACAGCCCTGGTGCGAAGCCGCCAGGAGTCGCAGGTGATGCAGGACGAGATCACGGCGCTCCGCGATCAGCTGGCGAGCACGTCGTCGCAGCTCGCCCAGGTGCGGGCGGCCGGGCTCCCGCCGGGGGGCGACAAGCCGCCCCGGGTCGGCAACGACGGCGGGGTGCCCGCCACGCCCGTCGTGATGCAGTCGGCGATGACCCAGCTGAAGCTCCCCGATCTGCAGCCGCGGTTCGACGGCGCCGTGGTTCGGATCGACGTTCCCGCCGACCGGCTGTTCGACGGTGGCACGGCCAACCTGCTGCCGGAGGGGGCGGCGGTGCTCACGCAGGTGGCGGCGGAGATGGAGCGGGTGTATCCGGGGCACTTCATCGGCATCGAGGGGCACGTTGACACCGAGCCGCTCCAGAATGCGTCGTGGACGTCGCCCCACCAGCTGACCGCGGCCCGGGCGGCGGCCGTGTTCGACTTCCTCACCACGCGGACTTCGATGCACGAGGCACAGCTCTTCCTCGTCGCTCACGGCGCCAACCACCCGCTCGTGTCGAACGCGACCGCGGCGGGCCGCGGCCGCAACCGCCGGGTGGAGCTGGTGATCTATCCGGACCGGGCGGCGGTGGACGTGGCGGCACAGTGACCGGCGTCCGCCCGCTTGCTACACTCCGCCCCATGGTGACGATCGTCGATTACGGCAGCGGCAACCTGCGGAGCGTGCAGAAGGCCTTCGAGAAGCTCGGGGCTGCCGCCAGGATCACCGACGATCCGCAGGTGGTGGCCGAGTCGGAGCGGCTGGTTCTCCCGGGCGTGGGCGCCTTCGGAGACGCCATGCGGGCGCTCCGCGACCGGAGCCTCGTGGAGCCGATCGTCGCGCACGTCCGCGCCGACAAGCCCTTCTTCGGCATCTGCATGGGCCTGCAACTCCTCTTCGAGACCGGTCTCGAGGGCGGGCGGCACGAGGGACTCGGCCTGTTGCCCGGAGAGGTGGTGCGATTCGACCTGCCGGCGGGAATCAAGGTGCCCCACATGGGCTGGAACACGGTGCGCTGGCGCAACGCCGCCGCCGGTGCGGGTGAAGGGTGGTACTACTTCGTCCATTCGTACCACGCGCGGCCGCATGACCCCGCCGTGGTCGCCGCCATGACCGACTACGGCGGCGAGTTCGTTTCGGCGGTGTCGCGGGGGCGGCTGGTCGCCACCCAGTTCCATCCCGAGAAGAGCCAGGCCACCGGGCTCGCGCTTCTGGCGTCGTTCGTCGGCCGCGGCTGATCATCGGAGGCGCATGCCATGGAACTCTGGCCGGCGATCGACTTGCGGGGCGGCAACTGCGTGCGGCTCCTCCAGGGCGACTATGCCCGGGAGACCGTCTTCGGCCATGACCCGGTCGCGATGGTGGGGCGGTTTCGTGCCGGCGGCGCGAGGCGGTTGCACATCGTCGATCTCGATGGCGCCAAGGCCGGCGAAGCGGTGCAGGCCGAGATCGTCCGTCGCATGGCCGCCGCCGCGGGGGTCCCCTGCCAGGTCGGTGGCGGCATCCGCTCGGGCGAGACGGCGGAGGCCTATCTCGACGCCGGGCTCGCCCGGGTCATTCTCGGCAGCGTGGCGGTCGAGGACCCATCGCTGCTCGAGCGGTTGGCCGTCGCCCATCCGGGCCGGATCGTGCTCGGCCTCGATGCCCGGGACGGCCGGGTGGCCGTTCGCGGCTGGATCGACACGAGCCCGCTGCTGGCGGTGGAGGTGGCCAAGCGGCACGCCGATCTGCCACTGGCGGCCATCGTCTACACCGACATCGCCACCGACGGCACGCTCGCCGGCCCGAACCTCGCGGCGCTCGCCGACATGCTGCAGGCCTCCACGGCACCCCTGATCGCCTCGGGAGGCATCGCGACGATCGACGACATACGCCGCGTCGCGACCCTGGGATGTGCGGGCTGCATCGTGGGCCGGGCGCTCTACGACGAGGCATTCACCTTGCCCGCCGCGATCGCCGCCGCCGGCGACGCATGAGCCCCCGACGGGCCGGCGGCACATCCTGCCCGGGTTTCCCCGGCGCGGGGGTCGGCCGGGGCTTTTCCCGGGATTCCGCGGGAACTCTCAACCCCGCGGCCCGGCCGGGCCGACCGTACGGGTGACTCGTTTGCCGGGCCCGGTTTCCCGACCCTACCATCGACTTCCATGGCCACCGACGTACGGATCAAGGAGCAGCTGCCGGAACTCACCCGGCGGATCGTCGAGACGTACCAGGACGTCCCCACGATTCACTATCTGGGACACTGCCCGCTCCCGAACTACGAGGCGATCATCTCGGCGTGCGAGGATCTCAAGGAGATCCTCTACCCCGGTTACCGGCGCCGCGAGAACCTGCATCTCGGCAACGTCACCTATCACGTTGGTGACCTGATCGACGGCCTGCACGACAAGCTGACCACGCAGATCGGCCGTGCGCTGCGGCATGCCATCGCCGCCCAGCGGACGGCCGCCGAGCACGGCGTCGATCTCCCGGTGGCCTCGGAGGCGGCACGGCACTGCACCGAGGAGGGCGATTTCGAGGCGCTCGGCCAGGCGAAGGCCGTCGAGTTCCTGGAGCAGATTCCCGACCTGCGGCGCGTACTCGCCACCGACGTGCAGGCGGCCTTCGACGGCGACCCCGCGGTGCGCACGCTCGACGAGATCATCTTCTGCTACCCGGGCCTCGAGGCGGTGACGATCCATCGGCTCGCGCATCTGCTGCACCGGCTGGACGTGCCGTTGATTCCCCGGATGATGGCGGAGTGGTCGCATGCCCGCACCGGCATCGACATCCATCCGGGCGCCACGATCGGGGACCACTTCTTCATCGATCACGGAACCGGCGTGGTGATCGGGGAGACCTGCGAGATCGGCAGCCACGTGAAGATCTACCAGGGCGTCACGCTCGGCGCGCTGTCGTTCCAGACGGATGCGGACGGCCATCTCGTGCGGGGCACGAAGCGGCATCCGACGATCGAGGACCGCGTGGTCATCTATGCCAATGCCACCGTGCTCGGCGGCGCCACCCGGATCGGCCACGACTCCGTGATCGGCTCGAACGTCTGGCTCACGCGTTCGGTCGATCCCCACACCACGGTGGTGCTCGAGAAGCCCAAACTCCGCATGCGGGGTGAGGTGCCCGAGCAGGGCACGGGCAACGACTGGCAGATCTGATCTGAGAATCTGCGCGGGCCTCCGACGAGTTGCTCCCGGGAATCGGTATGAACTCAGCGAGGGGCTGCCCGTGTCCCGAGAGCCGGCGTATGCCGCCACATGAAGCCAGGATGGCGGAGTGCAGGCGGCATCCGAGTGAGCCGAGGCCTGAAGGGCCGAGGTGAACGTCTGGCGACGGGGCACGGGCAGCCCCGAGCCACGTATTTCCCCAGGTTTTTCGCCGGGGGAATCGGCATGGGCGGGGGCCGCCCGGCTTCGCTAGTCTCTGGGGAGAATCCTCCATGGAGATGCCCGTCATGCGCGTCCTGATTGCGTCCCTGCTCTGCCTCGTCGGCCTCGCCGCCCCGTGCCTCGCCCAATCGCCCGGCAAGGTGCCGGCGGTGTTCGCGGCCTACGCCACCGAACTCGCCGAGCCTTGGAACCAGGTGATCCATGGTGCGCTCCAAGACGCCGCGAAGATGGGGCGGATCACCTACGCCTGGCAGGATAAGCTCGGCACGGCCGACGCGATGGCCGCTGGTCTCAACTCCGCCCTCGTGCGCCGCCCGGACGTGGTCGTCGCGGATGGCGTCGAGTCGCTCGACGCCATCAGGGCGGCGGCGGCGGCCAATCCGGGGATCGCGTTCCTCGTCGGCACATCGCAGCCGCCGGTCGCTCCAAACCTGTCCGTGTTCGACAGCAACCTCTCCGAGCCGGCCTACCTGTGCGGCGTCGCGGCCGGTCGGCTGACAAAGACCGGCGTGGTGGGCGTCGTCGCCGGAAAGAGCGATCTGCAGGTGCACCGCGCGATCAATGCCTACAAACAGGGAGTCAAAGACGCGAATCCCGCAGCCCGGGTGAAGGTGGCCTTCACAGGTTCGTGGTACGACCCTGCCCGGGCGAAGCAGGTCGCCTTGGAGCAGATCGCCGCCGGTGCCGACCTGATCTGGGCCGAGCGCGAGGGAGCGATCGCAGCCGCCCGCGAGAAGGGCGTGCTGGCGTTCGGCAACCTCGTCGATCAGACGGCCGAGGGCGCCGACACCGTGCTGACGGGGCCGGTCTGGAGCATGACGCCGCTGATCGACCACGTCACGAAACTGTCGGCGGCGGGCATGGTGCGGGCCGAGAACTACATCGACTTCTCGTCGCTCGCCCGCGGCGGGGTCGTGCTGGCGCCGTGGCACGGATGGAACGACAAGCTGCCGCCCGACGTGCTGGAACTGGTGCGGCAGAAGCAGAATGCGATCAAGACGGGTGCGCTGGTCGTGGCCCCGAACGCGGATCGGCCGACGAGCGACTGATCCCGGCTTCCAGATATCCGCGACTACTGGCGGCCGCGGGTCGCCGTTCGAACCAGGGCACGGGCGGCCTCGGCCGCTCTGAGCTTCGCGTCGATCGCCTCGTCTCCGGTGGCCGGCGAGGCTGAGACCGACTCGAGTTCGGCCCGGGCTGCCGTCACGTCGAGCTTCTCCGCCGGCACGGCCCGCTGGGTGATCACCGTCACTGCGTCGTGCGCCACCTCGACGAAGCCACCTTCAACGAACAGGCGGCGGACGCCGTCGGCAGGCCCCCCCGACTCGCCGACGATCCGCACCTCACCGGCGCCGAGCCGGCCGATGAAGGGGGCATGGCCCCGGCCCACGCCGCGGAGGCCGTCGAACAGCGGGAGCGTGACCGACCGGGCCTGCGTGTCGAGGCTCGTCTGCTCGGGCGTGACGATCACGCACCGCACCCCGCCGGTCTGCTTCGTGTCTGCCATGGTCGTGTGGGTCACTCGGTGTGGCGGAGGGATTAGGCCTTGGCGGCCATCTTCTTGGCCTGCTCCTCGGCCTGCTCGATCGGGCCGACGTACATGAACGCCTGCTCGGGCAGGTGATCCCACTTGCCGTCGGCGATCTCCTCGAAGGAGCGAATCGTGTCTTCGAGGCTGGTGATTTCGCCCGGCTTGCCGGTGAACACCTCGGCCACGAGGAACGGCTGCGAGAGGAACCGCTCCATGCGGCGGGCCCGGTGCACGACGAGCTTGTCCTCTTCCGAGAGCTCGTCGACGCCGAGGATGGCGATGATGTCTTGGAGTTCGCGATACCGCTGGAGCGTCCGCTGCACGCGGCGGGCGATCTTGTAGTGCCGCTCGCCCACGTACTGCGGGTCGAGGATGCGGCTCGACGAGGCGAGCGGATCGACGGCGGGGTAGATGCCCTTCTCCGAGATCGACCGCTCCAGGTAGAGGAACGCGTCGAGGTTGCCGAACGCCGTGGCCGGGGCCGGGTCGGTCGGGTCGTCGGCCGGCACGTACACGGCCTGCACCGAGGTGATGGCCCCCTTCGACGTCGAGGTGATCCGCTCCTGCAGGGCGCCCATCTCGGTGGCCAGCGTCGGCTGGTAGCCCACGGCGCTCGGCATGCGGCCGAGCAGTGCGCTCACCTCGCTGCCCGCCTGGGAGAAGCGGAAGATGTTGTCCACGAAGAGCAGCGTGTCGGCGCCGGTCGTGTCGCGGAAGTATTCGGCCATGGTCAGGGCGGAGAGGGCCACGCGGAGACGTGCTCCCGGCGGCTCGTTCATCTGGCCGAACACCATGCAGGTCTGCTCGATGACGCTGCGGCCGGTGTCGCCGATCTTGGCCTCCTGCATCTCGAGCCAGAGGTCGGTGCCCTCACGGGTCCGCTCGCCGACGCCCGCGAACACCGAGTAGCCGCCGTGGGCCGACGCGATGCGGGCGATGAGCTCGGTGAGGATGACCGTCTTGCCGAGGCCGGCACCGCCGAAGAGACCGGCCTTGCCGCCGCGGACGAACGGCGTGAGCAGGTCGATCACCTTGATGCCCGTCTCGAAGAGCTCGGTCTTCGTGGTCAGGTCCTTCACCGCAGGCGGATCGCGGTGGATCGGCCACCGCTCCTGGGTCTCCACGGCGCCACGGCCGTCGATCGGCTCGCCGAGCAGGTTGAACACGCGGCCGAGCGTGGCCTTGCCGACCGGCACGGAGACCGGCGCTCCGGTGTCGACCACCTGTGCGCCGCGGGTCAGGCCGTCGGTCGAGCCGAGGGCCACGCAGCGGACCTTGCCGCCGCCGAGGTGCTGCTGCACCTCGCCGACCAGGTGGAGATCGATGCCCTTGTTCGCACTGTCGATCCGGACGGCGTTGTAGATCGCCGGGATCGAGTTCTCCGGGAACTCGACGTCGAACGTGGAGCCGATGACCTGGGTGATGCTGCCGTTTGCCATTGCTGTGTCAGCCTGTCTCGAGAGGAAAGGTGTGAATCTGGGGTGTTCGGAAAAAGTGCGTGTGTCGGGGTTTCGGGTGACGATGTACCTCGGCTCGGTTCCTGCCACGGTCATCGGCGATCAGCGGCCGAAGGTCCGCTGCATCGACGCCGACGGGCATCGCCTGCCGAAGGATCTCCATTACTTCTTCAAGGCTTCGACGCCTCCAAGAATCTCCATAATTTCACCGGTGATTTGTGACTGCCTGGCCCGGTTGTACTGCCGGGAGAGGTTCTTGATCAGGCCGCCGGCGTTTTCGGTGGCGGCCTTCATCGCCACCATGCGGGCCACCTGCTCGCTGACGGCCGCGTCGAGGAAGCACTTGAACAGTCGCGACAGGAAGCTCGCCGGGAGGATTTCCTCGAGGATGCTCGCCGCCGACGGATAAAAGTCATACTCATCGCTGGTGAGCTTCGCCTTGGCCGCCGCAGACGCGGCCTGCGGTGGTGCGAGCGGCAGGAGCGTCTCGGTCACCGCCTCCTGCTTCGCGATCGAGTGGAACCGCGTGTAGACGACGTCGAGACGGTCGATCGCGCCGGCCGAGTAGGCCTCGAGGTAGGCCCGGCCGATCGGGGCCACCGCCGCGAACTCGGGCTTGTCTTCGAACTGCGTGTAGCGTTCGGCGATGTCGGCGCCACGGAACTTCAGCGCCGAGATACCCCGCTTGCCCGAGACGCTCACGTGCGCCGGCACCTGCTCACTCTTCCACTGGCCGAGCAGCGCGACCGACTGCCGCACGATGTTGGAGTTGTAGCCGCCGCAGAGGCCGCGGTTGCCGGTGAGCACCAGCACGGCGGTCTTCTTCGTCGGCCGGATCTCGAGCAGCGGATGGGCCACGTCGGCCCCGACGCTGGCGATGTTCTCGAGAATCTTCGCGAGGTGCTTCGTGTAGTCGCGGGCCGCGATCGAGCGGTCCATCGCCTTCTTGAACCGCGCGGTGGCGATGAGTTCCATCGTCCGCGTGATCTTGCGGATGTTCTTCACCGACTTGCGACGGCGGTCGAGTGCCCGGGCTTTTGCCATGGTGTGGTGACTCTCAGCGTGCTCCGGCCAGCTGCTTGCCGCCGGTCTGGGCGGCCCGCTGCCGCTTGAACTCGGCGATGGCGGCCTCGAGCTGCCGCTCGCTCTCCGAGTCGAGTTCCTTCGACTCGTCGATCCGCTTGCGGAGCTCGGGCACCTGGTCGCGGACGAAGGTGAGGAAGCCCTTTTCCCAGTCGGCGACCTCCTCCCGCTTGACGTCGTCGAGGTGGCCGCGAGTGCCGGCGTAGATGCTCATCACCTGGTCCACCATGTCCATCGGGGCGAACTGGCCCTGCTTGAGGAGCTCCACCATCCGGTAGCCGCGGTCGAGCCGCTGCTGGGTGGCGGCGTCGAGGTCGGTTCCGAGCTGGGCGAAGGCCTCGAGCTCGCGGAACGACGCGAGGTCGAGACGCAGGCCGCCGGCCACCTTCTTCATCGACTTCGTCTGGGCGGCACCACCCACGCGGGACACCGAGATGCCGGCGTTCATGGCGGGCCGCTGGCCGGCGAAGAACAGGTCGGGCTGGAGGTAGATCTGGCCGTCCGTGATCGAGATCACGTTCGTCGGGATATAGGCCGACACTTCGCCTTCGAGCGTCTCGATGATCGGGAGGCTGGTGAGCGAGCCGCCGCCGAGCTCCTTGGAGAGCTTGGCCGACCGCTCGAGGAGGCGGCTGTGGGCGTAGAACACGTCGCCCGGGTAGGCCTCGCGTCCCGGTGGCCGCCGCATGAGGAGCGAGAGCTGGCGGTAGGCGGTGGCCTGCTTCGAGAGATCGTCGTACACGATCAGGGCGTGCTGGCCGTTGTACATGAAGTGCTCGGCCATCGCGGTGCCCGAGTAGGGGGCGATGTACTGCAGCGGGGCGGCGGTGCTGGCCCCGGAGACGATCACCGTGGTGTAGTCCATGGCACCGTACTTGCGGAGCGTGTCGATGGCCACGGCGACCGAGGAGTCCTTCTGGCCCACGGCCACGTAGAAGCACTTCACGCCGCTGTTCTTCTGGTTGATGATCGCGTCGATGCCGATCGCGGTCTTGCCCGTCTTGCGGTCGCCGATGATCAGCTCACGCTGGCCGCGGCCGATCGGGGTCATCGCGTCGACCGCCTTGATGCCGGTCTGCATCGGCTCGCGGACGGGCGACCGCTCAGCCACGCCCGGCGCCAGCGTCTCGACGGGGCGGCGGAGTTCCGTGACCACCGGGCCCTTGCCGTCGAGCGGGTTGCCGAGCGGATCGAGCACGCGGCCGATCACCGCGTCGCCCACCGGCACCGAGAGCAGTCGGCCGGTGCTCTTCACCTCGTCGCCCTCGGTGACCTTCAGGTAGTCGCCGAGGATGATCACGCCGACCGAGTTCTCCTCGAGGTTGAACGCGAGGCCGGTGATGCCACCGGGGAACTCGACCATTTCGCCGGCCATGACGCCGGACAGGCCCCAGACGCGGGCGATGCCGTCGCCCACTTCGAGCACACGACCGACCTCGCGGACGTCGATGCCCGACTGGTAGCGGGAGATCTCCTCGCGGAGAACGGATGCGATTTCGTCGGTCAGGTGTGCCATGAGTACTCCCCGTTTTGGATGGCGTGGATGTTTCGTTGCTGGAGACGGCCGCCGATGCGGGCCAGGCCCGTGGCGACCGACTGGTCGTAGATGGTGTCGCCGACGCGGACGACGAGGCCGCCGATGATCGCGGGATCGACAACGAATGACGGCACGAGCGAGGCCGACAGGGCCTTCTCGGTGTCGCCCACGATGCGGGCCTGCTCGGCCGCGTCGAGCGGGACGGCGGTGGTGAAGGTCGCCTGCTGCTTGCCGTCGCGCTCGTCGGCAAGCCGTTCGGCCGCCTCCACGACGGACCCGAGCATGCCGAGCCGCCCGTGGCGGGCGAGTACGTGCAGGGCGTTGGTCGTCGTCGGCTTCAGGCGTCCGCCGGCGAGTTTGTCGATGATCCGGTCCTTCTCCTCCGCCGCGATCTTGGGCGAGGAGAACACGATCACCGCCTCGGGCACCTTGGGGAGCACCTCGCGGGCGAGCATCCCGAGTTCGGAGATGACCTCGCTGCGACAGCCCGCGGCATCGGCCGCATCGACGAGCGCCTGGGCATAGATCTTCGCCACGCGGTCGGCGGCGATGTCGATGTGGCCGGTGGTTTTGCTGGCGGTTGTCATCGTGATGTCACCCGGATGCGTCGGTTGCGACGCGTGTCTGCCTCAGTTGACGCTCGGCCGCCGCGACAGGCTGGCGACGGAGTCCCGAACGAGGCGGGCCTGGTCGTCGGAACCGAGTTTGTCGCGGAGGAACTTCCCGGCCACCTCGACCGCCAGGTGGCCGGCCTTCTCGGCGATCTGGGAGAGCGCGTCGTCCTTCGCGAGTTGGATTTCGTGCTTAGCCCGGTTCCGTTCGTCCTCCGCGGCCTTGCGGGCCTCCGCCACGATCGACTGCTTGGTGCTCTCGGCGTCGCGGCGGGCCTCCTCGAGCATGCCGCGGACCTCCTCGGAGGCCTCGGCCAGCCGCCGCTCGTACGACGCCAGCATCCGCTTGGCCTCCTCGTTCGACGCCTTGGTCTCGGCGATCTGCCGGGCGATGCCCTCCTCCCGCTTTTCGAGGCCCTGCATGATCGGCTTCCAGGCGAACTTCGTCAGAAGCGCAAGCAGGGCGAGGAACACCGCGAACGACCAGACGGCGAGATCGGTCTGGAACCAGGCCGGGCTCTCGAAGTCCTTCTGGGAGACGCCGGCGGGGGCGTTGTGGCCGATTTCCGGCTGATGGCCGTGGCCGTCGCCGCTGGCAACCGCCACGGCGACCGGTGCGATCGCGGAGGGCAGCGGTGCCATGCCGGACGCGAGCACGGCGGCCAGGACGATGAGAACCGAGAGGCGACGATGGGCGATCACGGCGAGGCTCCAAACTACTGTTCGAACGACGATGGCGAAATCGATCGACCCACCGCTCGCTCACGAACATGGACCGGGCCACGTTCCCGACCGAAGGCGGCGACTGCTCGACAGGACGGGGCGGGATCGGTCCGATGCCCGCCCCGTCCGTCGAACGGTGTGCTCCCGCGGACCATCCTCCGACCCGCGGGAAGCGAACTCAGGCCTTCTGCGAGCAGATGAACAGCGCGTAGAAGGTGAAGCCCTCGATGAGGGCCGCGGCGATGATCATCGCCGTCTGGATGCTGCCGGCCACTTCAGGCTGTCGCGACATCCCCTCGTAGGCGGCTGAGGCGAGCTTGCTGATTCCGTAGGCGGCACCGATCACCACCAGGCCGACGCTGAACGCCGAGGTGAGGTCGATGAGCGAACGGCCCGCGACGGCGGCTTCCTGGGCGCTGGCCATGTCGGCAGCGAAAACAGTGACGGCCAGGGCGGCGACGGCGGCGAGCGTACGGGTCGAGAACAGCGAGCGGATCATCAATCAAACTCCTTGGAAAGAGGGACCGGGCGGCTGCCCGGATACGGTTGAAGGAAGAACGAACAGGATGATTGTGCGGGTTGGGGAAGCCGTGCCGGCGGCAGGCCGCTGAGCCCATGTTCTAGGGATTTCGCGGCGGCTGTGTAGGGCGGTTTCTCCGCTTCGCGGTTTATGGGGGGCTCAGTGCTGATGGACGGAGGCCCCGATGAAAAGGGCCGACAGAAACGTGAAGATGTAGGCCTGCAGAAAGGCGACGAAGAGCTCGAGCACGCTGAACAGGGTGCAACTCACCACGCTGATGCCCGTGACCGTGGCCCACAGCCCCATCGAATACGTCGCAGCAGCCGAGATCAGCCCCATAATCCCGAGCAGTACGAGATGGCCGGCGACCATGTTGGCCAGCAGCCGCACCGCCAGGATCAAGTGCTTGATGCAGAGGCCGAGCATCTCGATGGCGAAGATCATCGGCTTGAGCAGGATCGCCAGCGGCAGCGGCAGGTCCATCGACGGCACCTGGTTGGCGAAGAAGCCGAAGAATCCGAACTTGAGCATGCCGGCGACGATGACCGTGAGCATCGTGACCCCGGCGAGGGCCAGAGTTACCGAGAATGACGCTGTGGGCGAGCCCGCCCAGGGGACCATTCCGAGCAGGTTGCAGCCGAGGACGAAGAAGAACAGCGTGAGGAGCAACGGCACGAACCGGTCGCCATCGTGAACCTCGCGGTGCACGGTGACCTCCGGACCGCCGGCACCCGCGAGGGCGGGCGACGCGTGGCCGTCGTGATGCCCGTGGGAATGGTCGTGCCCGCCATGGTCATCTGCGTGGTGAGCGTGGTCGTCGTGTCCGTGTCCGTGGTCGTGGCTGTCGATCGCGGGCCGCGCGATCTGGTCGCGGACAAAGAGAATCATCGCCTCGAAAAGGTTGGCGAAGGCACCCTTGGCCGGCTCTCCAGACTGCAGCCGCTTCGCAAGCCGGGTGAACAGCAGCAGCAGGATCCCTGCGAGCAGCAGTTCGAGGATCATGTACTTCGAGACGCAGAAGCCCGACTTCTTCTCGTAGAGGCTGTCGAGCGTGCCGAACAACTGCGGGATCAGGATCTTCCCGTCCATCGCGTGGTTGAACTCGGCGACGTCGGTGATGTCGGGCCGCCCTTCTCGGAGGAACTCGGGCACCTCGTCGAGGCTCTGCCAGTTCTGCCGCCACAACGCCTTTGGTACCTCGAAAAAGTAGGCGTCCTTGAGGTGGTAGATCGGATTGTGGTCAGACATGGGGGCGTGGCGTTCCAGCCGGATGGGCGGCGGGCGGATCGGGATTTCTGGGGAGGGGCCGAGAGTGTGCTGGATCGGCCCGGTCGGCGTCAAATCACCTCGTCGTGGCGCGGGCGGCGCGGCTGTACCGCGACTGACATGATCGTTCGAACAAGTTCGGCCGCAAGCGAGACAAGGTAGAAAATCACGAGATTCTCCCCCGCGCCGGCTGCCGCGAGGTCGCCGCCGCCCGCCTGCAGCCAGCCCAGGCCCAGCAGGGCCGGGAAGAGCCGTAGGCAGGTTGCCGCCAGGCCCGCCGTCACCCGTCCCGAGGGGGTTGTGGCGGGCCAAAATCCGATCAGCCAGGCGGCCACCGACCCCGTCAGGCAGATGGCGGCGGCGAACCCCACCGCGTGCCGGCGTGGCGGATCCGACGGGGCCAAGGCCAGAGCCGCCGCAGCGGCTCCCACGACCGCGGCGGGACCAATCAGGCCACCGAATCGCCCACCGGCCAACGTCATGGTCGCCGTCCCCCCGGCGTGCCGAGGCGGGACAGCCAGAGCAGTGCCGACCCGATGCCGAGCACAAACCCGGCCGGTCCCAGAAACCTGGTGCCGAGCCGCGCGTCGAGCCAGCCCCCGGCCACGCCCGGCAGGAACATCGCGAGACCGATCGCGGTGATGCGGGAAACCCACACCATCGCCTCACCGATCGGGGATATCCGCGGGCCCTGGCTCATTCCGGGAGAATAGCCGACGCCCGTGGTCCACGCCGTGGATCGCCGTCGGGTATCGTGGACAATCGTCGTCCGGAGGGCACCCGTGGCATCACGCAAGCAACGTCGTCGTCGGGGCCGCCGGCTGGGGGCCGGGAGCGCCGCCCTCGGTGGTTCGAAGGCCTCCCCGCCCGCAGCCCCGACGGTCCTGCGCCTCACCGCCTGCGATGGTTCCAGCACGCACGAGTCGATCGTGCAGTCGCCTCAGGAACTGACCATCGCCCGCGAGAAGTGGCCGGTCGTCTGGCTCGACGTCGACGGCTTCGAGGACATGGCGGCGATCCGCGCCGTCGGCCAGATCTTCGAGATCGGCGATCTTGCGCTCGAAGATGCGATCACCCCCGACGAGCGGCCGAAGGTCGAGGTCTTCGGGCACCAGGTGCTGATCGCCGTGCGGATGGCCCGGTTCGAGGGCGACTCGATCGTGACCGATCCGATGGCGATCTTCCTCGGCGACCGCTACGTGATCACGTTTCACGACCGCACGGTGCCCGACGGCTTCGCGAGCGTCCGCGAGCGGATCCGGCACGGCCGCACCCGGCTCGGCCAGCTCGGGGCCGACCACCTGTGCGCCCTGCTGCTCGATGCCGTGATCGACGGCTACTTTCCGGTGCTCGAGCGGTTCGGCGACACGCTGGAGACGATCGAGGAGGAGGCCCTCGACAACCCGTCGCGGAACCTGCTGGGCAGGATCCACGACGTTCGCAACGACCTGATGACGCTCCGGCGTGCCCTCTGGCCCACACGTGACGTGCTCCATGCCCTCGGTCGCGAGTCGACCGCCTTCGTGGGGGACCACGCCCGCCAGCACTTCCGCGACAGCTACGACCACACGATGGAACTGCTCGACCTCACCGAGGGCTACCGCGAGATCGGCAGCGACCTTCGCGACATCTACCTCGCCAGCATCAACAACCGCATGAACGACGTGATGAAGGTGCTCACGGTGATCGCCACCATCTTCATGCCGCTGACGTTCATCACCGGCTACTACGGCATGAACTTCAACACCGAGTCGCCGTGGAACATGCCGCTGCTCAACTTCCGCTACGGCAACCTGGTGGCGGTGGGGATCATGGTGGTGACGACGGTGGGCATGGTGCTGTTCTTCTGGCGACGCGGCTGGCTGAGACGCTGGCACTGAGCCAGGCGGTCACGCGGGCGATGCCGTGGCGGCACCGCGCGAGCGTGCCCGATCAGGCGCGGCCGAGCAGGAAGCTCGTGTGGAGCGTGCCGCGGCCCTTGATGGCCACCTCGCCGCGGTCTGCGAAGCGGAAGGCGTCGCCGAGCAGGGCCCGCGTCGTGGGCGACACGTGGATCCGCGAGGGCTCGCCGTGCGACTCCATGCGGCTCGCCAGGTTCACCGTGTCGCCCCAGAGGTCGTAGGTGAACTTCTGGCGGCCGATCACGCCCGCCGCCACCGGGCCCGAGTGCATGCCGATCCGCAGTTCCAGCGCGAGGCCTCGATTCCGCATCACGCTGCGGAAGGCCTCCTGCATGCCGATTGCCATCACCGCCATCGCCTCGGCGTGGTCCGGCCGCTGCACGGGCAGGCCGGAAACCGCCATGTAGGCGTCGCCGATCGTCTTGATCTTCTCCACGCCGTGCGCCTTGGCGAGGTGGTCGAAGGTGGAAAAGATCTCGTCGAGGAGGCCGACCACCTGCTGCGGATCGACGTGCTCCGAGAACTCGGTGAAGCCGCTCAGGTCGGCGAACAGCACCGTCACCTCGGGAAAACTCTCGGCGATCGTGGCCTCGCCGTTCTTGAGCCGCTCGGCGATCGCGGCCGGCAGGATGCTGCGGAGGAGCCGCTCCGACTTCTCGCGTTCGCGGCCCAGTTCGGCGTGCGACAGTTCCAGCTCGGCGAAGGCGGCGTTGCGCTCGAGGAGCCTGCGGTAGCCGTCGGAGTGCACGCGGATGCGGGCGATCAGCTCGACCTGATCGGGCAGCTTCACGAGGTAGTCGTTGGCCCCCGCCTCGAGGAGCCGCGCCTTGACGACGGGCTCCTCGCGGGCGGAGAGCACGATCACGGGCGTGTCGGCGGTGGCGGGATTGCGACGGAAGTGCCGCACCATCTCCAGCCCGTCGATGCCGGGCATGATCAGGTCTTGGAGGATCACGGTGGGGGCGAACGCGGCGGCCACGTCGGCCGCCCGTTCCCACTCGCGGCAGAACTCGAACGCCACGTCGTGCTGGTCGGCGAGGAGGCGACGCACGGCCTCGCCGATCATGGCCTGGTCGTCGATCAGCAGCACGCGATGGATCGGGGCCGTCATCGGGGGTAGCGACGGGCTTCCGGTGCGTGAGGGATCAAACCTGCCGGACCAGCCTCCCGGCGCGTGAGGGATCAAATCTAGAACGGACGCTGACGCCAACCTGCCGGACCAGCCTCCCGGCGCGTGAGGGATCAAAACTGGGGAACTAGGATTCGAACCTAGACTAACTGGTTCAGAGCCAGTCGTGCTACCGTTACACCATTCCCCAAACACGGAATCGCGTCTTGGGAGATTACCCTTCGGTCCGCGGATCGGCAATCGCGGGGCCCCTGCCGCGTCGCTCCGCACGGCCGGGACGTTTCCTCGCGTGCCTCATCTCGAACTGATCTCCTCGGGTCGGCGACACACGAGGTTCGACCTCGCCGAGGGGCGTACCATCGTGGGCCGCCATCCGGGCTGCGACGTCGTGCTCGACGAGGCCGCGGTCAGCCGCCAGCACGCGGCAATCGTGCGGGACACGGCGGGGGCGACGATCGAGGACCTCCGCAGCCGGAACGGCACGTTCATCAATGGTCAGCCGTTGGCGTCGCCGCGGCGGCTCGTCGATGGAGACGAGGTCTCGATCTGCGGCCTGCGGCTGCGATACGTCGAGGCGGCTCGACGCCGGCCGCGGTCGGCGGCCCCGCCTGCGTCGTCGTCGTCGTCGGCTGCGGAGGTGATCCTCGAGAGCGAGTCGGCGGCGGTGATCGTGTCGCAACTCGATCTCCCGGACGCGGGAGGCGAACCGGGCGGCGATCACCTGGCCGAGGCGAAGCTCAAGGCGGTGGTCGGCCTGAATCGGGCCATCGGCACCTCG
>Ga0315903_10005216_pt1 | contig 17003 bp, 23 predicted proteins | sample LakEriMetagenome_7_FD_203524 | JGI IMG/M metagenome (GOLD analysis project Ga0315903, IMG submission 203524) | Freshwater fungal communities from buoy surface, Lake Erie, Ohio, United States - Buoy 2 MA119 | ecosystem: Environmental > Aquatic > Freshwater > Lake | place: USA: Lake Erie, Ohio...
CTGCCGGTTCTCGAAGCGTGGGCTTCGAGCACCATTCGCGGGGTTCGGTGATGGGCGCGGGGCAAGGCGACAACGCTACTCCCTTTCGGAGTGACTTCGTTCCGTACAGCACGGAGCTCGCGAGAGTTGTTGCCTTGCCCCGTCGCGACTGGCGCAGTGCCAGTGACACCCCTGCACTCGTCGCGGCTCTGACTCGGGCCTACGCTCGACCGGGCTCGACGATGCGACTCCGACCCGTGCAAGCCGTGGCGCTGTCCGAGCTCTACGACTGCGCAGGGGCGCTGCTCCCGATGGGCGTTGGCAGCGGGAAAACCCTGGTGACATTCCTCGCGCCCAGGGTGCTTGATTCGCAACGGCCGTTGCTACTCGTGCCTGCGAAGCTAGTCGATAAGACTGAGCGCGAGCATGAGAAGTTGCAGCGCGATTGGTTGCTTCCTCCGCTTCGGATTCTGTCGTACGAAAAGCTCTCGCGAGTGAGCGGGGCCGATACACTCGAAGCGTACCGACCCGACTTCATCGCGTGCGACGAAGGCCACCGAGTCAAGAACCCGAGCGCTGCCGTGACGCGGCGAGTACAGAGGTACATCCGAGAGCACCGACCCAAGGTGCTTGTGTGCAGCGGCACGCTCACTCGCAAGAGCCTTCTGGACTACTGGCACCTTCTACGATGGACGCTTGGCGACGAGCACATGCCGCTCCCTGCGGAGTGGCAGCAAGTGACCTTGTGGGCGGATGCTCTCGACAGCCATGGCCGGGAGAACCGCACTGGCCCAGGTGCGCTGGGCAAGCTGTTCGAGACACCTACCATGCACCCGACTCTTGAGGACGTACGCAGCGCCTTTCGCGCGCGCCTCGTCGCGACACCGGGTGTCGTCGCAACAACCGAGCAATCGGTAGACGCATCGCTGTCCGTAGAGTTGAAGCCGCTCGCGATGCCTCGCGAGTTGTCCGCGCACATCGAACGGATGCGCGACACCTGGGAGACTCCCGACGGCCACCCGTTCACCGAAGCGGTTGACTTGTGGCGCCACGCACGCGAGCTCGCGTGTGGGTTCTACTACCGATGGAACCCGCGCCCCCCGGTGGCGTGGCTCGAAGCGCGCAAGGCGTGGTGCAAAGCTGTGCGCAACACGTTGAAGTATTCGCGTGCTCTCGACAGTGAGTTGCAGGTTGTGCAGGCAACGGACGCGGGGCGCTTGCCCGCGCTGGTAGAAGTGCTCGCGCAGTGGCGCGGTGTTCGCGACACCTTCAAGCCGCGCACCGAGGCGGTGTGGCTTTCGTCGCACGCGCTGGAGTTCGCAGCGAAGTGGCTAGCCGAGCACAAGCAACTCGTGTGGTGTGAGCACGTCGAGTTCGCCGCAGAGCTCTCGACACGCACGCGAGTTCCGTACTTCGGACGGGGTGGGCTCGACGTGTCGGGGCGCTCTATCGAGACACACAACGGCCCCGCGATCCTGTCGATTGCTGCCAACGCCGAAGGGCGCAACCTGCAACGCTACTCGAAGAACCTCGTCGTCAGCCCACCCCCGAGCGGTGCGACGTGGGAGCAGTTGCTAGGGCGCACGCACCGCAGTGGGCAGGAAGCTGACACCGTAGAAGTGACAGCCCTGGTGAGTTGTGCGGAGCAGCGCGCAGGGTTCGAGCAAGCCCTACGCGACGCGGCATACATCGAAGCGACAACGGGGCAGAGTCAGAAGCTCCGCTACGCGGACGTTTATTGACAGGGTGGCTCTCTGGACTATCGCGGTGTTCGCGGTAGCCTCGGGTACCGTCTAGGCACGCGGCCGACGGCGGTTGTAACGGACACGTTCAAAGCAGAAAGACTGGTCAACATCATGGGTGCTCTCTCCGGCATTGGCGCGGCGCAGGTAACGATCAAGACTCCGAACCTCGACCCCGGACAATACAAGATTCAAGTGGTGTCGGGTGGCGTGAAGCTCTTTCGGAGTCCCGCCTCGGGTACTGACTTCTTCATCGTGAACTTCAAGCTGATCGAGTCGGACAACCCCGCGCACCCGGTGGGTGCCTTGCGCGGTTGGGTCTGCAAGATCACGGGCAACCTGTCGGCTCCCGGCAACATCAAGGCTTTCATGGCAGCGGGCATCGGTATCGACGTTGTGTCGGCCAAGCCCGAAGCTCTCGACGTAATCACTGAACAGGCAATCGAACAGGTCATCGCAGACGACTTGTTCAAGGGTCTGGTTCTGAACCTGCGCGTGCATCAGATCACCACCCGAAAGGGCGACCCGTTCAACGTGCATACGTTCTCGCCGCTCGCGGCCGAGGGCTGAGAACCCGCACACGTTCCTCCCGAGGGAACGTGTGCGGACTTGGGCGCGATGGTGTCCGACACTAACGAGGGTTCGATTCCCTCGGCGCCTGCCACACGCACCTGTAGCTCAGTCGGATAGAACATTGGCCTTCTAAGCCAGCGGTCGGGGGTTCGATCCCTCCCAGGTGCGCCCGTCTCGCTGTCTCTCACACCACACACACACGGAGCCGAACAATGATCGAAGTCTACTCGAAGAACCACCCGAACATTGGCGCTTGCCGCGCCGTTCACTTCCGTCACAACGGGGCCGACGTGCAGGGAATTCGCACCCGCGAGGGGTGGGTGTTCTACTTCTCGGAAGGGCAACGCCGTACCCAGCGCATCGCGGCTTCGTACTCTGAGTCTGCTGTGCCGTGGTTCGCTGACTACGAACTTGCGCGGCACCGATGGGATGCCGTGAACGCGCTCCGCGCGACGCAGCTCGCGGAGCTCAAGCGTCGTCGCCCGGACCTGTTCGAGCGTCGCGAGTGCGACCCCGCGCTTGCTGCGGCAGTCGTCGCTTCGAGCTTCGGCAAGCGCACGCATCGCCGTGGGTGGTGCGCGCTGTGAACCACACGACAGTGGTTCTGCTTCGGTCGGACCTTACCGACCGCGGAGCGTGCCCGCCGGGGCTCCGACTGTTCGACGAGTTCGCAGCGGCGCAGGGCAACTCCGAGGAACTGCGCATCCCGTTCGCCGGACTCTTGTGGGCCTCGTGCAGTCCGCTGGCTCGCGAGTTCGTCGAGTGGGCACAAGACGAAGGGTTGTTACCGTACGTCAACGCGCCACGCGCGGACCTCTGCGGGGCGGACCTCGAAGGCGCGAACCTCCGCAGCGCGGACCTCCGCAGCGCGGACCTCGAAGGCGCGAACCTCCGCAGCGCGGACCTCGAAGGCGCGAACCTCCGCAGCGCAAGACTCGTCGGCGCGAACCTCCGCGGCGCAAGACTCGTCGGCGCAGACCTCCGCGGCGCAAGACTCGTCGGCGCGGACCTCTGCGGGGCGGACCTCCGCGGCGCGAACCTCCGCAGCGCGAACCTCGAAGGCGCGGACCTCCGCGGGGCGGACCTCCGCAGGGCGAACCTCCGCGGCGCGAACCTCCGCGGGGCGGACCTCCGCGGGGCGAACCTCGAAGGCGCGGACCTCGAAGGCGCGAGCCTCCGCGGGGCGGACCTCCGCGGGGCGGACCTCCGCGGGGCGAACCTCCGCGGCGCGAACCTCGAAGGCGCGGACCTCCGCGGCGCACGTCGCTGGTCCGATGACCCTCCCGTCTCCGGGTGGACGCTGCGCGACGGAGCGCTTGAAAGGATTGTGCTGTGAAGCGGCTCGCGCCTTTCTTTAGTTACTACGGGTCAAAGTGGCGAATGGCGCCGATGTACCCAGCACCGAAGCACGACGAGATAATCGAGCCGTTCGCCGGTTCTGCACAGTACGCGACACTCCATCACACAAAGCGCGTGGTTCTGCTCGATAAGAACCCGATCATTGTAGGGGTGTGGCAGTACCTAATCAGGGTGTCAGAGACAGAGCTCCGCGCACTTCCGCTGGACTTCGACGACATACGCGACGTGCCTGGACTGCCGCAAGAGGCACGTTGGTTCGTAGGGTTCTGGCTTAATTCCGCAGTTGCAGCCCCGCGTCATCGCCCGTCGAAGTGGACGAAGTTCAACGCAGGAAAGAAGTTAGCTTGCTCGTGGGGTGAAACGTGTCGCGAAAGAGTCGCAAGCCAACTGCGGTACATTCGACACTGGCAGGTTGCCGAAGCGGACTGGTTGCCGTTCCAGTCCCTTGGCCAAACGCGAGGGACGATAGACAACGACGGCAATCGTCGGGTGGTAAAGGAACTGGTGTACACATGCGAGCGCTAGCCTTCGACACAGAAACGCACCTGTTCAAGCCCGGTGCGATGGCACCGCGCATCGTGTGCGCGAGCTTCGCTACGCAGTGCGAGAGCTTCGTACTTCACCGCGACGACCCGCGGTGTAAGCAACACCTCGAAGCGTCGTTGCGCGACCCCGAGGTTCTGTTCGTAGGCCAGTTCGTCGCGTACGACTTCGCAGTCATCGCAGCGCAGTGGCCCGATCTACTGCCCGCGATCTTCGCGGCCTACGACTCCGACCGCGTTGCGGACACGAAGCTACGCGAGAAGCTAGCGCGTATCGCAGAAGGGTCGCACGGCCCCGAGCGGCGCTACGATCTTGCGTCGCTGGCCAAGGTCTACGGGTACCCCGTAGACCTCGACAAAGACACTTGGCGACTTCGGTACGCGGAGTTTGATTCGCTCCCGGTGTCGCAGTGGCCAGCGGGTGCCGTCGAGTACAGCGAGCATGACGCTCTCGCGACGCTGTTCGTATACGAGTCGCAAGCCGCAGCGCACCCCGCAGCGGTGTTTCTCGACGAACACCGACAGGCTCGCGCGGACTTCGCGTTGCACCTCTGCTCGGTGTGGGGAATCCACACGGACCCGCGAGCTATCGACGCGCTCGAAGCGAAGGTGCGCGCTCGGCTCGACGCGCACGAACGCTCCCTGGTCACGGCGGGACTCGTGTACGCCGACAAGAAAGGCGTACTGCACAAGCGCTCCAAGCTCGCAGGGGAACGCGCTGCGAAGTTGTGGGCAGAGCGCGGCGGGGTTCCTTCGGAGTACGCTACTCCGAAGGGCGCACCGTCTCTCGACGCAGACGCGGTAGCGGCGCTCGGTGACCCGACGCTCATCGCACTGCAAGAATGGTCGAGCGCGGGCACCGCGTTGGCTCGTGTCGAAGAACTGCGGGAGGGTGTCACGCACCCCATTCACACGCGCTTCGATGCGCTCATGGCAACGGGTCGCACGTCGAGCAGCAAGCCGAACATTCAGAACCGCCCGACCGAAGTGGGTGACCGGGAATGCTTCGTGCCGCGCCCCGGTACGGTGTTCCTAGATGCCGACTTCGACGGCTTGGAGCTTCGCACTGTCGCACAGGTGGTGCTGTTCGCAGGCTTCCACAGCAAGCTTGGGGAAGCGCTGAACGCCAACGCAGACCCGCACAGCATGGTGGCAGCGCGCATCCTCGGTATCAGCGACGAGGAAGCGAAGCGCCGCAAGGCCGACAAGACGGACCACGCTTTCTATCTCGCGAGGCAAGCGGGCAAGATCGCCAACTTTGGGCTTGCTGGCGGGCTCGGAAAGGGTGCGCTGATTAAGCAGGCTCGCGCGAAGTACGGCGTCGAGCTCGACGAAACCAGCGCAGCGAAGTTGGTCGCCGCATGGCACGCGACGTGGCCCGAGTTCCGCGGATACTTCGCATGGATTCGTTCGCAGTGCGGAGCCGTCGGACGTGCGTTCATCACGCACTTTCTCTCGGAGCGTCAGCGCGGAGGTATCCCGTACACCGAAGCCTGCAACACGTTCTTTCAGGGACTCGGAGCGGACGTGGCGAAGGCTTCGCTATGGGCACTGACGCGGGAGTTCTACGTCGGCAACGGGCCGCTTCGCGGCGCGCGTCTGGTGAACTTCGTGCATGACCAATTCATCGCAGAGGTGCCCGACGATGACCGTCTTGACGAGCGTGTTGCTGCGTTTGAACGAACCATCATCGAAGCCGCGAACGTGTGGCTTCCCGACGTGCCGGTGACCACGCAAGCCGTCGCGTGCCGTCGCTGGTCAAAGCTCGCAGAGCGTGTCACGGACAGCGCCACCGGGCGCGTGGTGCCGTGGGAATGGAGCGACGCACCGTGATTCTTCTCGCAGCCGACCCCGGAAAGCACTTCACCGCACTGGCGGTATGGGTCGTTGGGAACAACCTTCGCGAGTTCGTGCGCGCAGAACTCGTCGGCACGAAAGACAACCCGGCAGCGGCACGCCGAACAATGGCGCAAGCTGTTGTCCGACACACGCGCAACACGCAAGCGCACCTGTTCTGCGAGCTTCCGCAGTCGTACACCCTGGCACAACAGAAGGGTTCGCAGAACGACTTGATTGAAGTCGCTGTATCCGTCGGTGCCATCGTCGGTGCCACTAGTGCGGACACAACGGTAACGCTGGTCACTCCCGCGGAGTGGAAAGGGCAACTGCCGAAAGACGTGCATCACGCGCGCATCGCGAAGCACATCACTCCGACCATGCGGGCGCACGTCGAAGCCTATCCAAAGCACCTTCAACACAACGTCCTAGACGCAATCGCGCTCGGCTTGTGGGCGCTCGAAAGAAAGTACCCTGCACAATGAAACTCCGAGAATACTTCGAGCGCTGCGACGCTCTGAACCCCGACGAGCGCAAGGCACAGGGCTACCTGACTCGCGAACAACTCGCGGTGAAAAGCGGTGTCAGTTACAACGCAATCAAGATGTATGCGAGAGGTGCCGTGGTTTCGCGCTACAGCGTTGCGCGCAAGATCGTTGACGCGCTGCCACCGGGCACCGTGAGCGTAGAGGAACTGTGCGAATGAGCATCGCAACACTTACCCCCGAGCAGAGCTCGGAACTGACGGCAGTAGATGCCGAACTCGAACAAACCATCGAAGTCGCAAGCGACCTAGATGTACACGATGCCGCGGGCGCGGAGGCGCTTGTCGAAGCGCTCGACGCCATCGCACAGCGCTCGCGGGCGCTCGCGACTCTGAAAGCCAGCGTACTGCGCCCGCTGTCCGCAGCGGTAGACGCGGTACGCGAGTTGTTCCGTCCCGCTGAGCAACGCGCAGCACGAGCCGAGGCGCTTTGCAAGGGTGCTCTGGCCCGCTACCACGAAGCCCGCCAGAGGGCCGCGCAGGGCGCCCTTGAAGCGCTCCGCGCCGCTGCCACCCCCGACGAGCGGGAAGCCGCTATCGCGGCGCACGGGGCCGCTGGCGGGGCACTGCCCGCGGGTGTCTCCGCGCACCGCAAGCGGGACTTCGAGGTGACCGACCCGGCGCAGGTGCCTGCGGCGTACCTCTGCCCCGACGAGGCCGCTATCGCGCTCGCGGTGCGCGCGGGTGTCGAGTCGATCCCTGGTGTCCGTATCTTCGAGACAACGCAAGTGCGCCGCACTGCGAAGCGAAAGGCTGCAAAGTGAAGCTCGAACGAAAGCACTTCGACGCACACCAGGGCTTGCGGTTCACAGAGTACAACCTACGCAACGCGCCAGGGCTTCGCATCGTAGAGTGGGATGCGACGGCGGAGCGCCCTGCGGTGTTCGAGGTGTACTTGCCCTCGCACGAACTGATGTTCACTGGCGAGCACGAACCGACGTTCGAGGATGCGTGCAACGCACTCCGCGCCCTGGCGTACCACCAGCGCGATGCACGCGGTGTGCTAATGGGTGTGCCGGGGCGCGTGGTCAGTTGGGACGGTGGCGCGCACAAGCCCGCGGAGTTCACCGTGCATCGTCCGAGCGGCACAATCGCGATTCACTCGAACAACGTCGACGCCTCGTGGGATTGGTTGGTGTCCGTAGCCGAGTGGGTGAAACCGACACCACTTCCCGCGGGCGAAGCCGTTGCGGCACTCGCAAGTGGTGTGAAGCACGACGACAGCAAGCCGCGCCCCGAGCTCTTGCCTCCGCGTGCTCTGCTCGCAGTCTCCGAAGTGCTCGCGTACGGGGCTCAGAAGTACGCTCCCGACAACTGGCGCAAGGTGCCCGAGGCCCGTACGCGGTACATCGGCGCGGCGCTGCGGCACATCCTCGCGCACATGCGCGGCGAACGGCTCGACCCCGAGAGCAAGCAACCGCACCTCGCGCACGCGGTGTGCTCGATCCTGTTCACCCTGGAGTTGGAACTGTGACCGCACAGCAACCTGGTTCGCGGCGTGCGAACGTCGAGCGCGTCGAACGAACGCTCTCGAAGCAGGCTCGAAGCCGACTCGAAGCGGAGCGGAGAGCGGACCTTGCGGCCGTCGGCCCGGAAGTCGCGAGGCGCCCGACGGTGCGAGCGGAGTGCTTGCCCGGTGGACGCAACGAAGCGCGCCCGTGTCCGTACGCCTCGTGCGGGTACCACCTCGCCTACGACGTGACGGGTGTGGGTAACCTGCGGCGGAACCACCCGGACCTAGATCTATGGGAGCTCAACGAAACGTGCGCGCTCGACGTGGCGGACCTCGGCGGGGTGACGCTCGAAGTCGTGTCGCAAGCTACGCACGTCTCGCGAGAGCGCATCCGACAGATCGAAGATACGGCACTCGCGAAGCTCGCAGCGGCGCACCCTCACGCTGCGGATTGGATACCGACTCCGAAGGGCGAACAGGTCATGCCCGAGGGCGGGGGCGGACTACAGAGCGAAGGACTCGCGAAGGTGATTACGCAACGCGAAGCCGCGATCCGAGAACGGGTGCGGCACCTACGGGTGGTGAAGTGATGGACGAAGATGATCGCATCGAAGCACTCGCGATGGCAGCGGCGCACGCGGGGCCCTCCGACTGGCGAACCTTTACGGAGCCGTCAAAGGCTTACTGGCGCCGCGTCGCACAGCGAGTGCTCGAAGAATACCTACGGCCGTCCGGCCCCGAGCCGTCGAGGCGCTAGAGCAGAATCCCCGCGTGGGATAGCGTCTCTCGACCCGCCCACCCGTCCACCGCGAGGCACCCCGTGCTGCGCTGGAAGGCACGCACCACTTCTCGCGAGTCCGTACCCGGCTCTGCGAACCCGCGCTCTCGAAGGAACTTTAAGAACGCAAGAGCAGCCTTCGTAGTGCGGTCGGGTTCGTAGTCACACCACAAGATGCACGGTCGCTGTAGCGTAACGCACTCCGTAAGCAGCGCGTCTACAAGGTGCCACGGACAGTCACTCCAGCCGTACGCTTGGAACGTACACCCCAGGTCAAGCGGCAGACCGGCCTTGGCGAACGGCGCAGCGAGCGCACCCCACTCCCGGTTCATTCGAGAGCGCAGCGCCGGGTACCTTCGAGTCCCGAGCTGCGCTTTCGTTTGCGCGTGGTTGGGGTAGAGCTGCCGGAAGCGCCGCCAGTTCACGCCGACCCTGGCCACTTCGTCAACGGGGAAGCCTCTGAACACGTCTTGTCCCGAGGGCGTTCTACGCACGTCCCCGTGCGCGAGAATCGCGTACCAGGGCTGATCACCGACGAGGGCGTTCGGTGCGAGCTTCCGCAGCGCTTCGCACATCGCAAGCGCGTCGTCGCGATCGGTCGCATCACCGGGCTTGCCCGCGTCCGCGTCATCCCACCGGCCCTCCATGTCGAGAAGCCCCGCGACACACGACGCACTCGCGAGAACGCGCCCGACGAACTCACCCTTTGCCGCTCCGCTGAACGGGCGCCCGTTGTCCGTCTCCGCGTCGAGCCCCCACGCTGCGAGCGCCTTGACGCCTACGGAGTCGGCCATCGCAGCGAGTCCGTTCCACGCACCCGCGAGCTCGCGCGGGAAGCCGTGAAACGCGATGTGCGTTACACCCAGTCGGCGCGCTTCGATGACCACTCGCGTGAGCTCGGCGCGCTTCGCCTCGGCCGTTCGACCGGGCACCGCACCGCGGTAGAGTTGCAAGATGGGCTCAGCGGGAATCCCGCGGTCAACGCTGTTGCTCATACGTCCACTCCGAAGCGCCCGCGCAGGTGCGGTACGCGCTCGTTGAGAAGGTCCGTAGCGATCTTCGCGCAAGTGATGTTGGGCACCAGTCCGTTGCGCATGGTTGCGTAGTGCGAACGAAGTACGCCCTCGGCCGTCGCGGTCCCGAGTTGGAGTAGGTTGTACGAAGCGGCGAGTTGTTCGATGACTTCGGACAACGGCCGCGGGCGCCCCGTGAGCCACACGCGCACGGCTTGGGTGACCGCGTAGCCGTCTCCCTCGACCTTCCCGACGTAGACGCTCCCGGCCGCGGTGCGCGCGACGACCCCCGCGAGGTACAGCACAGAGTGCGAAGCGTCGCGAGGCCACCACCCCGCGTCTACGCCTTCGTTGTGCTGAGCGACGTGCTGTGCTTCGTGCGGGTCCACCAATAGCCGTTCGAGTTCGGACCAGTGCGAAGGAGTCGCGACGGTGCGCGCGTACGTCGTCGCGAAGTCGTGTTGGAAGCTGTGCCCCGTGGGGAAGCGCAGCCCTGACAGGTCGACTCCGAACCGCTCGACAGTGCCTTTCACATCGTGGGCAACGTCGAGCGCTTGCGCGACGGCCAGCGAGAGAAGGTGCGTATCTTTCGCTACGAACTCCGCGCCGGTCGCTTCGGACAAGCGGGTGCGGAGCTCAACGGCAACGGCTTCGAGTTCAGCTACGGGGGTCATTGCGAAAGGCTCCCTGCGGTGTGTGCGTGACACGAAGCAACGCCGTCGCTGTCGAGGGCGCACACACCCCCGACGTTGTTGCACGGCACGTCGCCCACTGGCACCCAGGTTCCGCCCGAGCACACTTGCGGCGCGTTGTCAAAGCAGCGGTAGGCGCCAGCGTTTCCGCACGGCTGCGCTCGGTACGGGTTCTGCGGGCACCCTTCGAGCCCCGCTGCCAGCGACCCTACGACGAGCAGCGCGGCGCCTACACCGCGAGCCTTCTCTGCGGCGGCTACGCCAGCGGCGACGACGGCTGCGCTCTGCACTCCGAGGCGCGCTTGAAGCAGCGCTACTACGCGGCGCGTGACTTCGATCGGGAGCAACAACAACAGCAGCGCGACAAGCGCCGTGTCTCCCGAGATTACCCGCAGCGTCGCAAGGTAGCAGATTGCGAACGCCCCTCCGAGTCCCGAGAGAGAGCCCGCGACTTTCTGTGCTGCGGACTCGTGCACTACGCACTGCACGGGCGCGGTCGCGACGGGCGGTGTGCTCGGGGGCGGGGGCAGCGGCAAGTGTTCGTCGGCCATGTTCGTTACACCTTCTCGTTAGATGCTCTCGAAACCTTCAATCACGATGGTGATATCGTTACCACCGCTCATGTTCTCAACGAACGGCGAGTTGCCTGCTTCTGACACGCGCACCGTTACGCAGCTCTCGCAGTAGCCGCTGGCGGCGCTGAACTGCACAACGGTCGCGTTCGCTTGTGCAGTGCTCGACGGCGCGTAGAACCGCACCTCAGTCGCGTTGCTTCCCGTGGGTCGGGTGACCCGCAGGTGCGCGAGGCGCGCGCGACCCGCAGGTACCCACGGGGTCAAGTCGATAGCAGCGCTCGCGCTGCCCGCAGTGCGCGAAGCGACGGTGTTGTCTGTCGAGGTGTAGCCACCCGACACGAACGAAGTGCGGGAGCCGACAGTCTGAAACGGACGGGGCCAACCTCCGCCGTCCGCACAGAACGAAGTGACGTAGGCCCAGGTTCCGACGAAACCCGTTTTCCACTTTCCGTCAGCAGTCGGTGCTGTGCGTGACACGTTCCACACGAGAGAGCTTCCGCTGACTCCGACATAAACGTGGTATCGCGCATTGAACACAAGGCACGGATCGCCACCCGAGTTCGATCGGTCGGCCACGTCGGTGTCGGTGTAGACAGCGCCGCCCGACACGTCGGTGATGACCTTCGACCCGATGCGCAGTTGCTTGATACCGGCAACGGAGATTACCCAAGTGTCGAGGTCCGCAGTTGCCGCGGGGCGGTGTTCGAGCTGCGACGCGAACAGAGTGCCGAACCGGCATCCGTCGTCGTTGCTGACGAACGAAGCGACCCAGCGCTTCGCTGCGTCAAACAGGTAGTTCACCCACTGAGCCGGGGGGCGCTGACCGGGCACGAACCCCGTAACGCGGTCGCCGCTCGGCGGGGTCGCTACGTTGGTTCCGCTCGTTGCCCAATCCAACGACTGTGAAGGGTCATCCGTTACCGTGGGCATTACACCGCTCCCGCGAAGTACCCGCCCGTTGCGGGGTTTGTCGAGTCTCCGAAGCCGCGCGCTGTGTCTACTTCGGGCGTGTCAGTGCTTGAGAAAGTGAAGGTGTCCGCGTCGCTGTGTAGCGAGTATTCGAGAACGATCCGCACGCCGACCGCGCGAGCTCTGTTGAGGTACCCGAGCAGCTTCGACACGAACTCTGTCGTAACGACTCCTGCGAGGTACACGCGCACCGTGGCGTGGGCCACGTCCGACAGGGTGTAAGCGACAGTCGGGAAGCCCCCGAGCGCAGCTCGCACCACTCCAATCAAGTCGGGCATCGTGCCGTTGCTGAGCAGCACCGCAATCTCGACACGCAACCGCAGTCGGTAGTCGTCGTCGCTCAGTCCGTAGCGCGGCACTCCGAGCCACGAACCGATAACGTCAAGCGCGTCTCCGACCCCATCGTCGAGGTTTACTCCGCGATAGATGGTCTGCCAAGCATCCTCGGCCTTCGCAATCTCCGTGGCGATGGCAGTCGCGACGGCCAGCATACGCGGTCGCTGGAACTGCTGTAGCAACAGCGCCGGAAGCGTTGTTGCGTACTCTGCAAGCCACGCCAGCGAGTATTCGTAGACCGCACTCACGATGCCGCTACCACTTCGACGTTGACGGTTTCGATCCGCGGAATCTGCTTCGCAGTTGTCACGATGGTTGCCTCGCTTGCAGGGCTTGGCGAAGTGTCGATGAACAGGTCCGTAATGTCAGCGACACCCGGAACACCCGCGACAGGTCCGAACAGGAATGCGCGAACCACAGGTGACCCGCAGGTGTACTTGTCGAGCGCGTACGCCGCGAGTGCCGCTTTGATCGCTGCGGGGGAGTCCGTGTCATCCCACCCCGCGCCCTTCGTCACATGCACCTTGACGTACACGGCGAGCACCGTCGGGCGAGAAAACTTGACCGTGTGTTCGTAGCCGTTTTCATCCTCAACGACGACAGACACGTCTCCGTGCGTCGCGATGCCCGCAGGCTTGTCTGCGAAGATGGCTTCGGCGATTGTTTGATCCGTGAGGATGGTTCCCGTATCGGTTCCATCCCACACCACAGCTTCAAAGCTGTGCGGAGGTCTGCCGTCAACGGTCGCATCCGTCACGTTCTCGAAGATGAACAGCTTGCGAACATCGGGGTTTGAAGCGAGCGCGTTCGTGTCACTGAACACGAGCCTTCGCGCACGGAGCTCCGCGTCGCTCTCAATGTCGAGGCCCGGTACACCATCGGACGGGTTGTTGACGGCGGACCAGTTCGCGACTGGGGTAGCGATGACCGTGAGCGTGTTCGCGGGTACTGCGATTGCCCCAGTGGTGTCGCACCGAAAGATCACGTTCGACTCTGTGCCCGCACCCGAGAACACGACTTCATCGCGGTTGCGAAAGACGTACTCGGGTCGGCCCGCCATGTACGCACTGAGTTCGCCAGCGGCGAACGTGACAGCGGCAGTGGCGGTTACGTCGCACTCCACTTGCGTTGCAGTGGCCTTGCGTCGGTACTTCCCGACAATCGCGGCGAGGTGTTCGAGACTTCGGCCCGAGGCGCTGTCAGGGTCGAAGCTCGCGTAAACCGCTTCTGCGACTTCCCATAGCTCTGCGATGCCCGTGGCAGCGGCGACGACGACACCGCCCAAGAACGAATCGCGCCCAAGGTTCACCCGCGACAGTGACGGAACCGAGCGAATGTCTGCCAGGATGTTCGAGAGAATCGCGTCGAAGGTCTTTCGCACGAAACCCGCCGGGGTGAGTCCGCTCATGGTGTCACCGACACGGTAAAGGGTGCGAAGCTGTCACCCGTCTTGAACTTGCCTTGGAAGGTCAACCCGTAAGACCGGGTAGCCCGGTTGGCTTCCACCGTGCATTCTACCACGTCAACCGTGCCTCTGGAAAGAACTTCGGCTGCGAACACCCTCCGCAGAAAGCTCTCTGTGACACCCTTCACTCCGAGGATGCTTTCGACGTACGGGAGCCCCGCGCTCGGGTCGAGCGACCATTCGCCGCGCCACGTTCTCAGTCGCACTTGAATGGCTTGCACCTCCGCTTCGGTGTCGGAGATTGCACGCAAGTCACCCGTCGAAGGGTCGACGTACAAGTCGCCTTCGTCGGGGTTGTCTCCGTCCACTTCGCCCGCGCGAACGTACGCAACATCGTCGATTGCGAATTGCATTAGTCGCTCACTTCCACGGTGTCACTGCCACTGGTGATGGTGCCGTCTACCGCGATCGGCGCGGCGACCGTGCAGGGTCCGCCGCCCGGTGGCGCAATCAACTGCGCTGCGATGGTGCTGTCTATCGTGACGCGAACGCTGTCTCCGTTCCGCGCGGCTTTCTTGTACGGCCCCGCGTTGTCTCCGACGAGAACCTTCGCAGTCTGTACCTTCACGTTGGGCCCGTTGGGTACTCCGAACAGTGCGGTCAACGGGTCTGGTGCCGGTAGGTTCTCGACCGCGAGCGGCGCAGGAAACACACCGGCAATCGCAATCGCACTGCGAAGGGAGTGAAAGCCCAGGTCGCCGGGGTCGGGCTGCGACTCGCCCGAACGGTGCCATTCGTCAATCGACCACTGGGGCACGACGAGAAGAACATAGTCTCCCTCCGAGAGTGGCATGTGCAACACGAACGCCCCGGCCCGCGGGAAGGCCACGGGCACGCTCTGCAATCGAGGCAACGGCTCAACAACCCACCCTCCCGCGTCGTCGCGCACGGGACGCCGCAAGCACGGCTCTACGTCCACTGTTTGCGTGTCGGTGTCGTAGCTCAGAACCTTCGCGGGGAGCGCGGTGTTGATAGCCTCGGCTCGCGCGTCAATCACTTCGCGCAACTGTTCTAGCGCCTCGCGATTCATCATGGCGGGATCACCCTCGTTGCGAAGGGTGGCCGTGGGGGCGCACCCTCGAAGTCGATATACCAATCCGACCCGTGCGTATCTCCGACAGTGGTTGTCTTGTAGACGCGGAGGGTCGTAGTCACGAACCGCGATTCAACGCGAACCAACTTCCCTGGTTTCACGTCGGGCTGTAGCAGACACCGCCCTTTGACGACGTAGTATCCCTCCTTCGTTGGCGAACCAATGAGCCCGGTGTCAGGGGTGAGAAGCACCGCGGCTTCGCGCTGTGTCCCGAAGCGTTTGACAAACTCAACGCGCCCGTCATCGACATGCCACTCCAGCCCCGCGCTCGCAGTGAGCATGTCAAGCTCGTGTGCTGCGCTGCCCGACAGAGTGACGCCGAGGGAGTACCGAGCGAAGTCGCGACCCATACGCGCGTTGCGGAGTAGAGACACCGAAGAACCCGTGGGGAGCCCCATACAATCCGCCAAGTGTTTCGCCACTGTTTCCGGCGTAGCACCGCGGGGGAAGCTCTGCGAGACGCGGGCGTATTGCAGGTTCAACCCGCCCATGATTGCCCACACGTTCGTTACGTTATCCACACCTTCTACCGTGTGCTTCAAACGTCCGAGTTCTCCGTAGAACAGCCGTTGCATCGCGCCCTGGTAGCCCGCGGTCAGCGTGACGTGCACCAGCAAGCGAGGGCGCGGTATGCCCGGTGTCACTGGCACCGAACGCGCGCGCTCTTGTGCCGCGGACAGCATCGCGTTTCGCGTGGCTTCGGACAGGTTGTAGACCTTCAACGCCAGCGACGACGGGACAGAGCGATAGGTGCGCTCGATACGAAACGAACACCGCAGCCCCGACACGTCTACCCCGCCCACTTCTAGTGCGGCTTCGCGTTGGAACAGTCGCGTCATGGCAGCAAGTACACCAGCGCGTGAGTCGTCGCGACAGACTCGAAGGTGTCGGGGTCAACGAGCCTTCCCGACGTTTCGAGACACACCAGCATTCCCGGTGGGCGGTTCGCGTGTTCGATACCTTGGAGCAAGTCTTTGAACACGACGAGTCGCTTACCGAGTAGCATAAACGGCGCGTCACCTTCGGGCTCCGACAATCCGAGAACGAACGGCTCCGCTTCTGGTTCGTACAGCGAGAAGAACCACGCCGAAGCGCGTTCGTTGTAGCCGAAGCGAAAGACGTACTCCCTACCCGAGAGCTCGGTGCGTTGTACCCACTGCGGCCCTCCCGCTTCGGAGTTCATCGGGACCACAAGCGCTTCGGAGAACGGCGGTAGTTCCACTTCCCCGGTGCGCAACAGCCCGCGCAGCAACCCGACTGTCGGGGCGTCAATGGACTCTGAACCTACGATAGTCCACTCGAACACCGCGCTCATACGGCTTCCCCTGTGGTGTCCGCGAGCACAGTGCGGAAGCGCAGCGTGCCCAACGGCCAATCACTCTCGCGAGCAATCGTCAGCGTCCACTCGTACGAAGTCGGCGCATCGTGGTCTGTCGTCAGCTCGGAGCCTTGCGTGTCGTAGGCCCCGCGGAACGTCGCCGCGTCGCTCTCGACGTAGCAGACAAGCTCCGCGGTCGAGCCATCCCACTCTGCCCACAAGGCCCACGCGGCGAGGGGAAAGGTGTTCGTGACACGCAACACGAACACCGCGTCTCGCCCGACTTCGGAACCCTCCGCAGGGCTCACAACGACGATGGCAGGCTCGCCCTCGGGGGGCGGTTCAGGGTCGGGGCATGGGGTGCTCTGGCCTACGCCCAGGTTCTCTACGTCGCCCTCGGGGGCTTCAATCAAGTTGTAAGTCGCCACGGCTAGACCGTAGACCCATCCCACGAAGTCACGAGCGGCCCGAGAATGAGCCGGTCGCGAGTCGTGCTGACAGTACCCGTGTGCGGTGTCCCGACTTCAACGGACAGCGCTCGAAACACCGTCGAGTAACCGAACACCTGTTGCGGGTTCGACGCTGCGCCACTGCGCGCGTAGAAGATTCGGAACGTGTGCCGTGGCGTGCCTGCCGCAGCGCTGGTCACACCTTCACCCGGTCGCACCGCAGCGAGCATACGGACATTCGCGATAGCCGCGCCGGTCTGCCCTTTCTTGACTTCTGCCCACGCGGC
>Ga0315903_10005217_pt1 | contig 17002 bp, 27 predicted proteins | sample LakEriMetagenome_7_FD_203524 | JGI IMG/M metagenome (GOLD analysis project Ga0315903, IMG submission 203524) | Freshwater fungal communities from buoy surface, Lake Erie, Ohio, United States - Buoy 2 MA119 | ecosystem: Environmental > Aquatic > Freshwater > Lake | place: USA: Lake Erie, Ohio...
GGTTCGAATCCTGTCAGGACTATTTTTTTAACTTTAAACATCTAAACTATGAAAACAATACTTTTAATCTTAGCAGTTTTGCTCTTTACTTCCTCAACTTTCCCGGCACTTAAAAGAGCTCCCGCTCACATCGAGCAATACATCAAACGCTTTTTAAAGACAGCGCAAAAGGAAGCGGAGCTTTACAATATACCTATCTCAATAACTTTAGCTCAGGGAATAATCGAAAGCAATGCAGGCCGCTCGGAGCTATCCAAAAAGCACAATAATCACTTCGGAGTTAAATATCGAGGTTCTGGAAAATTTGCAATTTACAAAGACGACAGTCCTCGAGATAAGTTCCAAGTTTACAAATCCGCTTGGAGATCATACCGAGACCATTCAAAGCTCTTGCAGACAAAAAGATATAAGCACCTGACAAAGCTCAGCCGGTTAAACTATAAAGATTGGGCTTGCGGCTTGAAGTCGGCAGGCTATGCAACTGCTCCAAAGTATGCGGAGATTCTTATCTCGATAATTGAAAAATACTCTCTTTGGGTTTACGATTTTGAAACTTTAATCCGATGGATATGATACTCGACAACTTATTCATGTTTTGCCTTTGCGCTGCTATTATATGTCTTTTTTTTATTGCACTTGAAAAGATATGTAAATTTTAAAAAATACTTACTTTTGTTTGCTTGGTAGCTTTTTTGTAGCCGTCACTTTTGGGAGAGTGGCGGTTTTTTTATTTATCGTTTTTTTGTGAGCAGTTATAAAAATAACTTTGTCTAAAATCATAAAATGATGTTTGAATTAAATATTTTCGGCACTATTGGCAGCAAAGATACTGAGACTAAAGACTCGGTAAAAAAGGCTTTGAATGAGGCAGGCGGTCAGGATGTGCTTATCAATATATCGAGTTCGGGTGGTTCTATTATCGAGGGCATGGCAATCTCTGAAATGATCGCTTTATATGCCGGTAAGACTACTACAAGAGGTATCGGGATTGTGGCCAGCGCTGCGACTATTATACTAATGGCAGGGAAGAAAAAGGAAATGACAAAGAACTCCTTTTTTATGATGCACAATAGCTGGGGCGGCGTTGAGGGTAACGCTATGGAACTTGAAAAGACAATCGAGCTTTTAAAAATGTTTGACGAGCAAATGGCTGCAATCTATACAGCTCAGCTCGAAAGCAAAGGAAAGCTAATCGGAGGCGATAAGGAGAAAACTCTCGAGGAAGTCAAAAAAATGATGGCGGCCGAGACTTGGCTTACAGCAGATGAGGCTCTTGAAATGGGCTTTATTGACATGATAATTGAAGAGAAAAAAGAGGACAACTCTATATATGAAGAGACCTACGCAATGATTAGAGCGGAGGCAAAATTTAAAAACATTCCAAATCAAATCAAAAACAGTATGCAAGTTGAAAAAAAGACTTTTCTTCAGCAGCTCGCCAATATGTTTGGATTTAAGGCAGAAATAACTGAGCAGGAAGTCGATCCGGCTCCCGTTGTTGAGGAAAAAGCCGAAGAGCCAGCAGTTGAGGTGAAAGAGGAAGTTAAGACCGACGACAATGCCGAATTAGAGGCAAAAATCGAAGCTCTTGACAAACAGCTCGAGGAAAAACAACTCAAACTCGAAGCTTTGGAGGCTGAAATTCAAGCGAAAATTAGCTATAAAAGCGACGTAAAAGCGGAAAAAACTGCGGAAATCGGTTTCACTCAGGATCAGATTTTGCAGGCTTCAAAATTCATTAACTCACTCATCAAAAATTAACATAAAATGGCTTTTAATAAAGAAAACTTTTTCCAAGAGGGGAACTCTGAGGAGTTCTTTTTCGCTCGCACAAATCCTTTGGCCAATGCTGCCAATGCTGAGATCCTGAAAATTGAGGATTGCGGAGGATGCTGCGATATTCAGCTCGATATGTACATTGGTACAGCTATGGGCACAACGACAGTTGAGTTTAACACTCCGACTAATGACTACGATACAAAATATATCAAAGTTCAAATCACAGACGGACAAGGCAATTTCGTTACTGCTGTCGGTACTGGTTTAGTTGACGAGCTTATCCTTGACACTTCTGGGCTTAGCGGTTCTGAGTGGTCAGTAATTATTGAGATTAGCATCGGGGAGAGCGATTTGCTTGGCTGCGATTGCACCAAAAAATTCAGCTTTGCGTATAACGGTACAGCTTTGTCAATTGACACTGAGGCTCTGGCTAATCCTGTTCTTTCTCTTTCTGCGGTTGGTGGTGCTCTTGGTATTACTACTCTTGCTCTCGGTACTTTCCCTGACGGTGCGGATATTCCTTTCCAAGTTGAATTGCACAATACAGGCTTTACAGTATTGACAGTTGCAAGTGCCACTCCAGTTGCTGACGTATTAAGTGCGACACTTCCACAGTTTGCAGGCGTTATTTATCCGGGTCAAAAATACACTTTATCTGCGGTTGCTGACGGTACTCTCGGAGCAGGAGCTCAGACTGGATCTATTGACTTCGCTTCAAACGGTGGCAATATTACTTTGACTGTTGACTGGACACTCGTTTAATTTATTAACTCACAAATCAAAATTTTAAATATAATGGCAACATTTGAAGCAGGCCAATTCCGTATTGGATTAGTTGGCACTCAGGCTCAGGAAATGCTTTTTAAACCAGTATTTTTTGACGCAGAAATCGAAGATATTTTCGAGACAATGGTACTCGTAAACAATAAGCAGCAAATCGGTTACGTTGGCGCAATGGAAGACATTATGCAGCTCGCAGGCGGTTGCGGTTGGACTCCAAAAGGCAATCTCGGCTTGTTCGAAAGATGTATCGAAGTTGACGAGGTGAAAGTTAATCTCGAGCTTTGTTATGACGAATTTGTTGGTACTGTTTATAAACAAAAATTGAAAGCAGGCTCAAACAGTTCTAACCTCGAGGGAACAATCTTCATGCAGATCCTTATGACTCGCATGGTGCAAGCTCTTAAAAAGCAGATGTTAAAAGTTGCTTTCTTTGGTAACAAAGCCAGTGTTGACGATGCTGTAAATATCACAGACGGTATGTGGTCTGTTTATATTCCGCAATTGGTTGCTGGTAACTTGGTTCCTTACATCAATAGTAATTCAGGTACTCCGCTCGGTGCTGGTGACGGTATCGACTTATTGACTGCGGTTTGGGAAAATAGCTCAAATGTATTGGCAGCGGTTCCAGAAGCTCAAAAGGTTCTCCTTGTTTCTGCAAATGTTTACAGACAATACTTGCAGGATCTACAAAACAACGGTGTAAGCTCAGCAGCTCACTTGACTTTGTTGACAAATGGCGCTCAGAGATTGACTTTCAATGGCATTGAAGTTAAGCCAATGTACGACTGGCAGCAATACGCAGACAGCTACTTAAATGTACAGGATGCAAACTTTGTACTTTACACTGAGCGCACTAACTTTGTTTTGGGTACTGACATTGCAAATCCGATCAACCAATCAATCGCTTGGCATGACGAGGAGGATGAGAAATTGAAAGTAAAATCTAAATTCTATTTAGGTTTCAACTACAAACACTCAGACCTTATCACGGTTGCATACTAATTTTTTAACCAACTAAAAATATAAATTATGAGCTGTTTAACAACAGGTTTAACAATAGATTGCGCTAATGCCTGCGCTGGTGGTCTTGCTAAGTTTTGGGTTGCATCTAAAGAGGATGTATCTGGTTTGAACATCACGGCTGGCGAAATCGACACAATCACAATGGTAGGAACGACAAAGTTCTATGAATTTGAGCCTTACCAAGAGACTGCCAATTTCAGTGAGGTGGGGGAGCGTGCCAACTGTAATACAGTAATTACTCAGACTTTAGTTGCTATCTTTCCGTGCCATGCTTTGGCAACAAGAGAAGCGATCAAGGAATTGCAAGACTGCTGTTGCGGTTTTATCGTAATCCACGAAGAGAATAACGGCACTCGCTGGTTGTGGGGCGCTCCAGATGCGCTTACAACTTTGGGTATCGCTTATCCTGCTCAGCTGACTAACTTCGAAACAGTTACCGGTACAGCAATTAACGACCAGAACCAGTCAACTATTACTTTGACGTCAAGAGGTACTGTCCAAGCCATTCCAGTTGCTTCTACTGTTACTATTCCTGTCTAAGTTTTGGATTTTGGGGAATTCATACGGAGGGGGAGGGTGTTTATCCTCTCCCTTTTTTAAATTAAAAATCTGTTTTTATGTTTAAAGTAAAAGAAAAATTTATCGATAGCACGGTTTATAATACAGAATTTACCGTACATTTGTCAAAGGCAACTCAGGAGCAGCTCGAGCATCTTTACCATATCGGTTTTAAAGGTGTTGAGTTCGTAGGTAAAAAGCCTAAAAACAAGCCAGTTGACAACTTTATAGCAGAATCGACAGATAATATCAATGAGTAGGAGAAAAGCCGTTATATCGGGCGAAAATAAGCCAAAAACAGACGTCTACGCTTGGGGCTCTCTCAATATGGGAGTGCATCCTTTTAAGGTGGACGATATTTTCAGGGAGCCGACAAAAGAAATTTTGGATAGGACTGTTTGGGAATATGTACCATTTTCGACATACGACCTTTGCAGGCTTGACAGATTGCAGGCTATTTGTAACAATTCGCCAACGACAAGCGGAATTATTCAGCAGAAAGTCAACTATTTTGGAGGCGATGGATTTTATACGGTTCCTGCTTCGACTATGTCAATGCTTGCAAGCTTAAAGGCCGCAAAATCAGAGGCTCAGGAAATAACAGAAGACCAGATCCAGACTTTGAACGAATGGCTCACGGCCTTAACTCCAGAGGGAGAAAATGTCGAGGAGTTAACTGCTAAAATTTGCAAAGATTTTGCGAGCTTTGGCAATGCCTTTATCGAAGTGCAAAGGATTAAAGTAGGCCAGACAAAAAAGTATTATTTGCGCTGCTTACCAATTAACTGGTGCAGGCCTCGAAAGGCTGCAAAGGACAGTATTTATCCAACTCATATTGGCGTATCTGACGAGTTCGAGGAGGCTTGGGAAATCACTCCGCAAAATGTAACGGACTTACCTATCTTTCCAGTATTTGAAAAAATCGGAGGGGTTGAAAAGTCAATAGTTCACTTGAAAAATTACGAGCCGACTTTGGTTTATTGGGGCATTCCTGACTGGGTGAGCGCTAAGATATGGGCGGAACTCGAATATAGGATTCCGAAATTTAACCAAAGCAAATTTGAAAACGGTTTCACTCCTTCAGCAATTATCAGTTTGTTTGGCTCAGCTAATCAAGAGGAAGCTCAGCAGGTTGTAAGAGCAATGAAGGAATGTTTTACCGGTACTGGGAACAATTCTAAAATGTTTATTCAAGCCTTAAGAGATCCGACTTATAAATCAGATGTACAAGTTTTGAATAGCTCAGCAGAGGGCGAATTTTTAAACTTGCAAAACATGGCTCAGACAAATATCATTGCAGCTCACCGTTGGTCGGTATCGCTAACGGGATTGAGAACGGCTGGCAGCTTAGGAACTAACCAGCAAATCAGATCCGAGTTTGATATTGTTTATAATACGGTAATAAGACCGATGCAAAGGCTATATTTAACAAAGTTCCTCAATCCAGTTATTCAAGACGCTGGAAAATGGCTCGGGTATGACTGGTCAAATATTGCGGTCGATATAGCCAAGCCAATGCCAGTGAGTTTTGCAGGGGATATTCCGATAAAAGATATTTTGACGGTCGATGAGATGAGAGCGGAGTTAGGTTTTCAACAAATACAACAAGAGCAAATCAATACAGAAAATGACGACACTAATTAAGCCGGGCGAGGTGGTCAACACTGGCATTTACAGACCTGCTCCAGTTACGGCTCGCTTCGATGTTAATCAGATAAGCCCTCACATTAAGGACAGCGAGGAGAGATTCCTGCAACCATTACTCGGAGTTGCTCTATACAATGACATGATTGCTCAGCAAAACGCTTTAGAAAGCAATTACAACCCTGCTGTCGGGGCAATAGTCAATAAGTTTATTGCTCCAGCTCCTGCGATATATGAAACGCTTTGGACGAGCTTCCTGCTTCGATATATTGCCTACGCTGTTTATTACGAGGTTCTGCCTTATTTGACTATTCAGGTGAGCTCTAAAGGTATTTATCAAAACGATAGCGAATTTGCACAAAATGCAGGGGTTTCTGGAGTGAGATTTTTACAGGACAATATGATGCAAAGGATTGACAATTTGAAGCCTTTAATCGAAAATTTTCTTTGTGCTAATAAGACAGATTTGCCTTTATTTGACGCTAAAAACTGCCCGTGCGAGGACGATTGTGGTCACTGCCATACTGATTGCGGTTGCGGTTATTGGAATATGACTGGCAAGCACTGCCATACCTGCGAAACAAAAAAGAATACTTCAACAAATATAATTTTTTACTCATGAATATTATTAAGCAATCGACTGGCAACGTCGTTTTAACAGATGCCGCTGGCAACATCCAAAAGGTTTTCGTAAATGTCAATGCTCTGGAGGTCAAAGGCACGGACGAGATTATTGTTAAATTTGGTTTTAATCAATGGCATTCTATTTTTGCCAGCACTATTTACAACACTCAAATTGAGCCTGCTTTGCCAGTTGCTTTTACCGGAAATGTTAATGATTTAGTGACTTTGCTTTCGAGCTCTTTTTTTTTTGAGTTAAGTGGGGGCGGAGGTGGAGACGATCTCGCAACGGTTTTAATTGCAGGTAACTCAGCAGGGGCGAATGATATAAACCTAAATAACAACGACCTTTTAAATGCCGATAAAATTGATTTTAACCTTGCAACGACTGACACGGCAGGCGAAGGTCAACTTGTTTGGAGTAATGCCTTAGGAACGCTAAATTTAGGCTTAAAAGGTGGCAATACAATATCGAATTTAGGGCAGCATCTTCACGCAAGGGTTGTAAATAAAACAACTCCTTTAGTAGCACTCACTAAGGCAGGCTACGAAGTTGTAATAGTAGCAGGAGCAACAGGTCAAAGACTTTCGGTAAAACTTGCTAAAGCTGATAATGATGCAAACAGCGCAGGCACTCTCGGAGTAGTTTGCGAAAATATCGCAGGCAATCAGGAAGGTTTTATCTGCTCAGTGGGTAATTTAACAAATATCAATACTACGGGTTCGCTTCAGGGTGAAACTTGGGCAGATGGCGATTCGCTTTATTTAAGTCCTACTGTTTTTGGTGGCGTTACAAACGTAAAACCGAGCGCACCATTCCACGAGGTTCGAATTGGTTATGTCGAATATGCGCACGCAATTAACGGCAAAATTTACGTTAAAATTGATAACGGCTATGAGTTGGATGAATTGCACAATGTTTCGATAAATTCGGGCACGTTGGCAAATAGAGATATTTTGCAGTACAATTCATCAAGTTTAGTTTGGGAGAATAAAAAACAGCCAATCGAAATACAGTTAGCTGCAAGCGATGAAACAACAGCACTAACAACAGGAACGGCAAAGGTTACATTTAGGCTTCCAGTTGCTTTTACGCTTACAGGCGTTCGTGCTTCGCTTACAACGGCACAGGCTTCAGGTTCAATCTTTACGGTTGACATAAATCAAAGCGGTTCATCTGTTTTAGGCACTAAGCTGACCATTGACAATACAGAAAAAACAAGCGTAACTGCTGCAACGCCTGCAACTATTACGACAAGTTCGCTCACCGATGATGCTGAAATAACGGTTGACATTGACCAAATCGGGAACGGTACTGCAACAGGATTGAAAATTACTTTAATCGGAACAAGATGATAATAAATCCATACGCTTTCGGGGTAAGTTATGACCCCGATGCACAGGCATTTTTCACGGCAAGTGGTTTAACAGGTGCGACAAATTTAACTGCCATAAACAATTTAGTTGTGGCGCTTAAAGGCTTTGGCATTTGGACAAAGATGAAAGCTATTTACCCAATGATTGGAGGTACTGCTGCTTTGCATAAATGGAATTTGAAAGACCCACAAGATACAAACGCAGCATTTAGGTTAGTGTTTAGTGGCGGTTGGACGCACTCATCAACAGGCGCAAAGCCAAACGGAACAAATGGGATTGCAGATACTTTTTTAATAAGTAGCGGAACATTAAGCCAAAATAGTACTCATATTTCATATTATAGTCGAACACTTAGTAATAACGTAGAAGTCGAAATTGGTACATCTTCAGGTAATAACCCGGGCGATGCAGGCTCGTTAATTGAAATTAGAACATCTGGAATATCTTATTATAGAGTAAATTCAGGAGGAACTTATATAACATATATTGATGCAGATAGTAGAGCATTTTATGTTGCAAATCGTACAGCTTCAGGTGTAATAAATGGTTGGAGAAATAGCACAAAAGTAGCAACAGGAACAACAGCAAGCACAGGCTTATCTACAAAAAGTCTTATTCTTGGAGCTTATAATGCTGGTTCTATTCAATTTTATTCTACAAAAGAATGCGCTTTTTCAAGTATCGGTGACGGTCTTACAGATACCGAAGCCGCAAACTTTTACACAGCTGTTCAAGCATATAACACAACTTTAAGCCGCCAAGTATGACACAAGTAGGACTATTGACAGAAACACAAAAAGATAGCTTAATAGGTCAGCTTTATGATGAAGACAGCTATTTTAACCCGATACAGGATGACTTCGATAATTGGATAATCAGCATTGAAGAAATGGAATTTTGCGTAAATGCTGAATTTCAATGGGTAAAAGATTTGCCGCTTATCGACTATGTACCTAAACCATCACCGCCATTCCCACCAATGTAAAATGTGCAAAACTAAGGTCGGACTTTTAACGGAGGAGGAGAAGGAAGCGATCGAGGGTAAGCGATACGCAAAGGGGCGATATTTTACTCCCTTTCAGGATGCAGACGGGAACTGGGTACTACATATTGAGCAGATCAGAAATAATAAAAACATCGACTTTTGGTGGCTTAATTATATACAGCAAATAGATTACAAACCTAAACAAATGGACAAGTCAGTCATTCCAGATTTTATGGCTCTCTCTGGGCTCTTTTTATTTACCGGTGCGGAGGTATCTGTCGAGGGCGCTATCTTTGAAATTATATCGAAATTTGGCGTGGTGGCCGTTCTTTGGTTTTGGCTCCGAGAAATGAAAGACCAAATGAAAGAGCAGAGCAAAGACTTCTACTCCGAGACGGAAAAGCTCAGGCAGGAGCATAAAAATACTATGCACGAGTTCCAAGAGATCCACAAAGAGCATAAAGAGCTTTTGACAGACCAACTCAAAGCAAAGGACGAGATAATCAAGTCTTTGAAAAAATAAATTAGGTAGGTAAAAGGACGCTTTTATCGTACTTTTGAGCTTTTGGCAAAAAATATTTCATGTTTGCGAAAAAAATATTGTCAAAAGTTTTTTTATATCATTATTAAATTATACTTTTGTAATACAATATTAAACAATCGAATTTATCACAACAAAAAACCTTATTTTATGAGCGCTATTATTAAAAAACAGTACCAGACAGCAAAGCAAATTTTATCAACTCTTGAAGTTATTTTCGAGGAAAGAAAAAGAAATCCAAACTTTGAAAATTGGAAGATCTTTCAAGATATGTATGGTTATTTTAAGCTAATTGTCGGAGAGGTGCAAGTCGGATATTATACTGTTTTGCCTTACGGCCTGCCTGAAAATATGGACTATATCGGCCATGCAAACAAAATGTTTTTGAGATATGAGGCTGAGCTCAAAGCATCTGGCTTATTGGATTTGACTTTCGAGGAGATACTCGAGCAAAGAGAAGAGCCAGCAGCAAGACAGGAGCCAGTTTATACTGATGAGCAAAAATGTCAAATGTGGTACGAGCGCCAAAAGCAAATGGACTACGATACTCAATTTTAATAACCGGGTGCGGTATCCGATAAGCCGCTTTTTTTTATCACTTTTCAAACCTTATTTATGAATTACAAACAAACAGAAAACCTTAGCGAGCTTATCCTTGCAATGGTAAATTTTAACAACGAATTCCAAACTACAAAGCTGGTTAAGGACGGAAAAAACGAGCATTTGAGAAAAGGGTATTTAACTCTTGATAATATCCTCAATACAGTACGTCCGATTTTAACTAAGCAAGGTCTCGTAATTGTGCAGGCTTTAGCTGGCGAATATTTGGTAACTACAATATATCACACCAGCGGACAATTTATTCAATCAGAGATGCCATTTCACCCAATGAGCGGAAGCAAAGGAACAAACTCATTGCAGGAACTCGGAGGAGGTATTACTTATGCGAAGCGATACGCAATTTCTGCAATGCTCGGAATTTCAGTCGATGCGGACGACGACGGACAAAGCTCTAAAATCAAAGCTCAGGAGCTTAAGCCTAAAAAGAAAGTCAACACTATCGAGGAGCTGCAAAAGTTGCTTGGCTGGCTTATAAACAATCCAGAAAGGCAAAGCGATTACTTAGACCTTTTCGAGCTTACAAAGGAACAAAAACAATTTATCGAAAATAACTTATGAATTTACTAAACATCTGGCTCCCTGACAAGGTGCATGCCAAAATTGAAAGATTGACTAATCCAGCGCTTCCCGAAAGGGAGGCTCTGGAATCTGAAAAGAATATAATTTTATATATTAGTCCAGATCTTAACCAAATAGTTAGCAGCTTTGCGATTGGTACCGGCAGGACTGGCAGCACTCGAGTAGGCTATAAGAAAAGCGACTTATATAAAATGCTTTTAATTGGCTTTTATAAGGCTTGGAAGCTAAAGGATGCGGATCCAAAATGGCAGGCTCAGGAGCTGCAAGAGCTTCGATTGATTGCCATGTCTTTGGTGCCTAAAATAAACCAAGTGCGGAGAGAGAATAATATCGGAGGGCAAAAGGTTACAAAGCAGTTGCTGCTGTCTGCAATCCTGCATAGAATTATAAGCACTCAGGACTTGAAAACTTTTTTTGAAAAAACACTATAATATAAAAAATTATTTCTATATTTGTGTTCAGAATTTACGTTTGAGTGGACGCGAACATAAATTCGATAGTATTCATAAAATAAGGTATAACCCGATTTAATCAAAGGCGACGTCCACCGCTGGAGATTATTTCGGGTTTTTTATTTTTATAACATATCAAAATGAATGTATTAAAAATGATAGGCTCAACTGCTTTCCTAATGGCAAACAAGGAAATAATAAGATTGACAGATATTGAAACTGCAATTTTATATTCAGATCTCGCAGGGGCTCAGGATTACTGGAGCGAAAGAGCCGAAAGTCAAGACGGTTATTTTTATCGCACTCAAAACGAAATTGAGCTCAATACAACTCTTTCCGCAAAGGTTCAATTGAGGTGCCTGCGATTACTGGAGGACAAAGGATTGATTAAAACAAAGCTCAAAGGATTGCCTGCAAAGAAATATTTTTGCATAGATAGTGAGTGTATGTATAGACTTTCTCAGCTTCTACAAAAGGGAGAAACTTGTATAGCCGAAACTGAGAAACAAGTTAAGCCGAAAAGTACAAACAAGTCTGGCGAAAATGTAGAAACAAGCTTAGCGATTTTGGACAATCAAGCTTCTACAAAAGGGAGAACAATTAATAATAGAGTTAATAATAATAAAGAAATAATAATAGATAATAATAAAGAAAAAACCGATTTTTCTTTTTTGGAAAATGATCAAGAGATTATTTCCTTAAATGATAAAAACACAACTCTGGAGGTATTGCCCGTTGTCGTATATCAAAAGCCAAAAAAGCAAAAGGAAAAAGCTCCGCAAATTTACCCGGCAAACTTTACTCCTGCAATCATTCGAGCCCTTCAAAATTTTATCGAGTACAGGAAAGAAATAAAAAAGCCTTTCAAGTCGGACAAGTCTCAGCAAACAAAAGTAAATCAGCTGAGCGATCAGATCGAAGCTTATGGAGAGGCAATAGTACTGGATAGCATCGAGACAGCAATCGCCAACGGCTGGCAGGGTACTTTTATCGACATGAAAAAAGTCGAGCAGCAAAACAAACAGCAAACTATTTTGAATAACCAATTTAAAACAAAACGAGATGAAACTTTCGCACACTATTTCAACGAGCTCAGAAACGTTGACTTTGGCTTTAACGATTAAGGAGAAAAAAATTGTCGAGGGATTTCTGGAACCAATCCGCAAATTTGAAAAGCAAAGTATTGGTCCGGTACTCGCTCAAAATATTATGATATGCGCAACTCTATACTGCGGAATGTCAGAGGGCGAAATAATGAAGCAGACAATTATCGAGGCGTCTAAATTTGTTATGGCTAAATTTTCACATCTTGGAGTGAGTGAGATTAAGGACGCTTTTCAAATGGCAGCAGCAAACGAATTTGAGGATGTAAACATGACTTCGTACTATGGTCAAATGTCAATTGCAACTTTGGGAGATATTCTCGACGCTTACACAAAGCACCGGAACAAAACAATAGCAAAATATTTGGAACTGAAAGACAAAGCTCAAAAGCAATACGACAAGGAAGTCGAAAAGGAAGAGCGAAACAATGCAGCCAGGCAAAAGATAAAGACCGACATTGAGGCCGCAATTATCTCAATTCAGCAGGGCGTCCAGTACTGGCCAACGTGGCAAGATGTTCCAGTACACTATGCTGAGACAGCAGTCGCAGAGGGCTGGCTTGAAGTTAGTCCAGAGTTTAAAAAAATGATTTGGGAGGAAAGCAAAGAGCTTGCAAAGAGGCAGCTAATCGAGACGGCTCAGGATCTCAGCAACTTTGCAGAAGCCAAAAAGGCAAAGCATCTTTTAATGCAAAACATCGAAAGTCAAATAATATCAGAGCCAGCAAAAAGAATTTACGCAAAAAGACTTATTTTTGAATATATTAAACAGCACGAAATATGAAAATTTTAAGCTTTTCAGGAGGTAGAACTTCAGCATATATGCTTGCAAATTATGAATATGATTTAGCAATTTTTTGCAATACAGGAAAGGAAGCAGAAGGCACTTTGGATTTTGTTCGTAAATGTGGCGAATATTTTGATAAAAAAATTATTTGGCTTGAATACACTTCTCAAAATAAAGAAAAATATAAAATAGTAAATTTTAAAACTGCAAGCCGCAATGGAGAACCTTTTGAGGAACTTATAAAAAAGAAAAAATATATACCTAATCAAGTTACAAGGTTTTGCTCAATGGAATTAAAAGCCCTCACTATTAAAAGATATTTAAAAAATATAAAATTAAAAATAAATGATATTGATATGATTTTAGGAATTAGAGCAGACGAGCCAAATAGATATTTTAAATTGAAAGACAATAATAGAAACGGCTGGGAAAATAAAATGCCTTTATACAAGGACGCAATTACAAAAAAAGAAATTTTAGAATATTGGAAAACACAGCCTTTCGACCTTGAAATTAATCCTCATGAAGGAAATTGCAATTTATGCTTTTTAAAAGGAATGACAAAAAAAATTGAATTATTAAGACAAAAACCAGAAATTGCTCAATGGTGGTCTGATATGGAAAATTTAATTGGTGCAACTTTTAATAAAAACCATTCAATAGCGGACTTATTAAATAAGTCAAAAACTCAGTTAAATTTATTTTATAATGACATAGATTGCTTTTGCAATATAGATTAAAAAGCACAAAATATGAATAATTACAAAGCGATGAACGCTTACCTACTGGTAACTTCAATTAACTTGACACTTTTTTCAATCGCTGAGCTGGAGCCGTCAAAAATGAAGCAGGCGCAAAAGCTTAAATTTTCTAATCTCAGGAGCGCAAATAAAAACTTCCTCGCATCGCTCCCGAATAGCAGGGAAGACAAAGACTTCCTAAACGATCAAAGCTTCGACAGCGTAGGTTTAATAGTCGAGCTTATTGGGATGCTTTCACAGGTACACTCAGATCAACACGAGTGGATAGTTGAGGAGGTTAAAAAACTTATCTTTCAATCGGTAAATCGACAAAACGGCTTAAACTTATGATAGCAAACATTTTCAACTTGACGGGGCTCACAAACGACCAGCTATATTTGCATAATTTGCACGCTGGCAAGCTAATCAGAGATTTAACAGTCCAGAACCTGCACGACCTTTTTTTCCTGCTCAGGCTCGAAATAACTGGAGAGCCAACGGCAGCAATAACCATAAAATTTTTAACACAAAGAGCGGTCGAGCTCAATATTCAAATTTACTAACTATGAAACAGATAATTGGATTTATAATACTTTGCTTTATTATTATCTATTGCCAGCAGCCAAAGCCAAAAGCAGAAATAAAAATTAAGATAGTCGAAAAAATAGTGTATCGAGATACCTGCGACTCGGAATTTATCCGCAAAATTGGACAGCTCGAAAGCGGAGGCATTGACAGCACAATTGCAGAGCAAGGCAGAGGGCGAGGACGTTACGGAATTTATAATATTTGTGTCAAAGGCTCAGGGCTGGCAGATCTTCTCGACATCACTCACGAAAGCATGCACAATAAAGAATATTCAGACAGAGTTTTCTGGGCAGTTATGGGAATTTTTTGTCATCTTTACGCTCAGAAGCACGGGCACTACCCAACATACGAGGAACTGGCCAGAATGTGGGCAGGAGGGGCAGACGGCTACAAAAAGGAATCGACATTAAAATATCTAAACAAATTCAGGGAGCTATGAATAAACCAATAGTAATAGAGGAGGGCTCGAAGCAGCCTTATATTTCACTCGGCCGCCAGTTCGGAGCCATAAAGATTGAGAATGTCGAGTATATTTACCAGCCGGCACGCGATGCTTTTATCCGCAAAGACTGGGTAAAAAGAACAAAGGGCAAAAGCTGGGATCAATTTATGGCAGAAGTTAAAGCAGCTGAGCAATGACTTACTTTATCGGGGTGGATCCTGCATTCAGGGAGGGCGGTTTTTATGTTTGCGAGATTAACGGTTCAATGTCCTGCTTTTATTTAATGAAAAGCTTTATTGAGTTTGTCAAATATATTGACGGACTGATTGAGCTCAATGTCGATGCTTATATCTGCATAGAGAACAGCAACGAGACAAATCACACTTTTATAAGCCCGAAAGTAAAAAGCAGAGCAGGCAGGGAGAAAATAAGTCGAGACGTCGGAAAAAATCAGGCAGTATCTCAAATGTCGGTCGATTACTGCAATTATGCACTGGGGCACGGAGTTTATTCAGTCAGTCCTGCGGAGAAGGGAATCAAGTGGAGCGACTTAATCACAAAGGCTGAGGCCAGAAATCATGATCTGGAGCTGTTTAATTACAAAGGTTTGAAGTCTGAGCAGGACAAACGAGATGCTTTTAAGCTCGCTTTGAGGGCAAAATTTGAGTTTTTCAGGGCAAAAAGTGCGGAAAAAGGTAAAAAATGAGGTTATTTTTAAAATATTTGAATCTTTTTTAGGCAAAAGCTTTTTTATTAAATTATTAAATTATACTTTTGTAATACAATAAAATTAAAAACAACAAAAAAACCTTATTTTATGAAAAAGCTTACAGTTAGACAAATCAGAAGAATTTTATTTGAAACAGAAAAATATACTGTTATCGGATCTGAGGAAATGACAAATAAAGAAAGCAGAGATTTTCTTTATGAAATTGATAATCAAGAGCAATTTATGAATGTAATTGACAATAACACTCACTTACTTATCTGGAAATAATAACAATCACTTTTTAAAACCTTATTTTTATGAATTTAGAAATCTTAATCGGAGCAAAAGCAGCTCAAAAAATCCAAAAGTCAGGTATTAATATTTTGCAAGCCTGCGATATTGAAATTGAATACATTGCAGGCAAAGCAGCAGCAAAAAAAATCAAAGCAGCAAAAGAGCTTATAAACTCAGAAGACGACAAAACACAAATTCGCAGCTCAAATGATGCTTACCAAATTGTAAAAGATCTCCAGTTTTTAGATCACGAGCGATTTGAAGTTCTGGCTCTAAACAGAAATAACAAAGTAATGGAAAGAATTTTAATAAGTCAGGGCGGAGTTGCTGCTACCGTAGTGGATTTAAAAATACTCTTTAAAAGACTTTTGATTTGCGGAGCATCTGGCTTTATTTGCGTACACAATCACCCGAGCGGAAGCCTTCAACCAAGCCAGCATGATATTGACTTGACAAGGAAAATAAACGAAGGAGCTCAGCTAATTGATTTAAGATTATACGATCATATAATTGTAGCCGGTAACTCATTTACAAGCTTTGTAGACAAAGGCTATCTTTAATCACTTTTTTAAAAACCTTATTTTTATGAAAAATCTTTTTAACATTGATGCTGAGCTTTATGAAGTTTACAGCGAAATTGAAAACAACGGAGGCGAAATGTCTCCAGAGCTTGAAGCAGCACTCGAAATTTCAGAAGCTGAGCGAATGACAAAGGGCGAAGGCTATGTCTATGTCATTAAGCAATTAAAGTCTCAGGCAGAGCTATTGAAAGCGGAAGCAAAGAGATTGATGGAGATTGCTAAGCAGTACGAAAACTCAGCCGACAAATTAGCAGATAGGCTCCTCCAGTCAGTTATCGCTCACGGGCAAATAAAAACGGCTTTTGTGACAATATCTACACGGAAAAGTAAGTCTGTAAGCATCACGGACGAAAGTCTTTTAAAAGCGGAATATTTGCGAATTAAGACAGAGCCAAACAAGACAGCGATTAAAGAAGCGCTCGAAAGTGGTCAGGACGTGCAAGGGGCTCTGATTGTAGAAAATTACTCACTAAACATTAAATAAGCCATGACAATAGAACAAATATTATCAATTGAGCCAGCTCTGGAAGTTGTGGAAAATTATGTAAAAACAAAAAACGAGCAAGGCAAAAAAGAAATAGTACACTGGTGGTTTGTTTGGCACAACTGCAAAAAAATGCAAACAAAGCTAATTGGAGACGAAGCAGAAAACGAAGAGCTTTCAAGCTCAGAATGCTTTGACTTATGGCATGATTATTTAATGTCATTAACTCCAAATTGTAAATAAAAAAAGCCCTGCAATCACTGCGGGGCTTTCACTTTTTTAATCACTTAACACAAACTATATAGACCAAA
>Ga0315903_10005220_pt1 | contig 16994 bp, 12 predicted proteins | sample LakEriMetagenome_7_FD_203524 | JGI IMG/M metagenome (GOLD analysis project Ga0315903, IMG submission 203524) | Freshwater fungal communities from buoy surface, Lake Erie, Ohio, United States - Buoy 2 MA119 | ecosystem: Environmental > Aquatic > Freshwater > Lake | place: USA: Lake Erie, Ohio...
AGAGTTTGATGGTGCATTGGAAACAGCCATTGCCATTTTCACCGACAAATACCCGAAAAAATTCCTGCACCAGCTCATCAGCGGGCAGTTGGATGTGGACCGATTGGATTACCTCACACGCGACAGCTTTTTTACAGGTGTGAATGAAGGTGTGATTGGCTACGACCGCATCATCAAAATGCTGGTGGTGCATGAAGGACAATTACTGGTGGAAGAAAAAGGTATTTACAGCATAGAAAAATTCCTGGTAGCACGCAGGCTGATGTACTGGCAGGTATATCTACACAAAACCGTACTAGCTGCTGAAAAAATGCTGGTACATATTCTTGACCGTGCAAGAAAACTTGTGTCGATGGGTGATACACAAATTGCTACCGGCGGCACTTTGGATTATTTCTTTTTCACCTATACAGGCAGGATGGATGCATTTGCCTTAGCTAAATTCTGCTTACTGGATGATGCTGATATCAGCTTTGCCGTAAAAAAATGGGCGGGTCATCCAGATAATGTACTGAGCCAACTCTGCACCATGTTATTGAACAGAAGCTTGCTGAAAATCACTATTTCACCCAATCCTCCCGAAGCCGCAACTGTGCAGGCATTGCAGGAAAAAGCAGCGCAGCAGCTGGGCATTTCTTTTGAAGATGCTGCCAATTTTGTCTTTACCGGCGATGCCAGCAATACCATGTACCAGACAAAAGATGAACGAATCAATATTCTCTATCGGGATGGCAGCGTAAAAGATATCTCTGAAGTAGACAATGCACTGATTCAGCAAAACCTCTCGGCACCCGTTAAAAAATTCTACATTTGTTCATTGCGGTAAACCGCTGCAATTCTGTCACTAATCAGCATTTATGCAATTTACAGCTGCGCAGATCGCCATGATGACTGGCGGACAAGTTGAAGGCGATGCACAAACATCGGTAGCCTCATTTGGCAAAATTGAAGAAGCCCTTGCAGGCCAGCTGGCTTTTCTGGCCAACCCCAAATACGAGGAATACCTCTATACAACACAGGCATCTATCGTCATCATTCATGCAGGCTTACACCTGAAGCAGCCAATTGCAGCAACCTTGATTCGTGTGCAAGACCCCTATTCTGCTTTTGCATCGCTGATGGCCAAGTATCAGGAATTACAAGCCCAGCAACTAACGGGCATAGAACAACCCTCCTTTATTGCTGAAACTGCTAGTATTGGTCAAAATGTATACATCGGCGCATTTACATATATCAGCAAAAACGCCAGCATAGGCGATGGCTGTAAAATCCATCCGGGTTCATTCATTGGCGAGCGCGTGAAGATTGGCAAAGCAACGGTGATACATGCAGGGGTTAAAATCTATCACGACTGTGTGATTGGCGACAACGTCATCATTCATGCCGGCACTGTTATTGGCAGTGATGGTTTTGGTTTTGCTCCTCAAGCCGATGGCACTTATCAAAAAGTACCGCAGTTGGGCAATGTGGTGATTGAAGATCATGTAGAGATTGGCGCCAATACAACAATTGACCGTGCCACCATGGGTTCTACCATCATCCGCAAAGGTGTAAAACTGGATAACCTCGTACAGATCGCCCATAATGTAGAGATTGGACAAAGCACCGTAATCGCCGCACAGGCCGGCATCAGCGGCAGCACCAAAGTGGGTAAATACGTTATGATTGGTGGCCAAGCCGGACTCGTAGGCCATATTACCATTGCCGATAAGACCCGCATTAATGGCAAAAGCGGAGTTACCAAGAGCATCAAAGAACCAAACACAGCCATTAATGGGAACCCGGCATTTGACCATACTTCCTTCCTTCGTTCTCAGGCGGTTAGCCGAAACCTGCCCGAACTGGAGCGCAAAGTGAAGGAATTGGAAAAGCTGGTAGCCCAGCTGCAGGCAGAAAGATTGAACGCCTGAAATTCGTCCCGCCCCGTTGTTTAACTTATTTTTGCTGACTTACGATGCGTCAAAGCTGCAATAGCGGCTAATTTCGCATCTCTATTCATTGATAATCAGTTTAGTACAACTCTTAGGCATGGACAAACACTTCAATCCCGATATGCAGCATACCCTGGCCAGCTCGGTGAGCATCAGCGGAACAGGTCTGCACACGGGTATTTTGGTAGATATGACGCTGAAACCAGCCAATCCCGGATTTGGCATTCATTTTCAGCGGATTGATCTGCCCAACCAACCCATTATCAAAGCAGATTGCGATCTGGTAACCGATACCAGTCGCGGCACCACCCTGCAGGTTGGCGAGGCCAAAGTGAGCACTGTTGAACACGTATTGGCTGCACTGGTAGGTATGGGGGTTGATAATTGCCTGATTGAATTGAACGGCCCCGAGATCCCCATCATGGACGGCAGCTCCATGCCTTTTATTGAGCTGATTGAAAAAGCAGGTGTGCTGGAGCAGGAAGCGGCCAAAGCCTGGTACAGCATTGACGAAAATATTTTCCATTACGATGAAGGTAAGCGCGTAGAAATGGTGGCCATGCCAGCCATGGATTACCAGATTACCACACTGATAGATTTCAACAGTCCCGTATTGGGTACCCAGCATGCCGGTTTAAAGACCATGCGTGATTTCAGAAATGAAATTGCGCCCTGCAGAACCTTTTGTTTTCTGCATGAACTGGAAATGCTGCTGGACAACGACCTGATCAAAGGTGGCGACATCAATAATGCCATCGTGGTCGTGGACAAACCGGTAACGGATGATGAAATGACCCGCTTGGCCAAAATCTTCAAGCGCGAAAAAGTAGAAGTGAAGAGTGAAGGCTATTTGAACAACCTTGAATTGCGCTTCCCTAATGAACCAGCCCGCCACAAATTATTGGATGTTGTGGGTGATTTGGCTTTGATTGGTTACCCCATCAAGGCAAGAATCATCGCGAACAGACCAGGGCATAGTACCAATGTGGAGTTTGCAAAAAAGATCAAGCAATACATCAAGAAGAACAAGCACGTGAAAGATGTACCTGTGTACGATCCTACCATGCTGCCTGTATATAATCTGGAGAAAATTGAAAAAACCCTGCCACACAGATTTCCATTCCTGCTGGTAGATAAGATCACAGAATTAACCGACAAACATATTGTTGGTATCAAGAATGTGACTTTCAATGAGTGGTTTTTCCAAGGTCATTTTCCCGGCAACCCTGTAATGCCCGGTGTATTGCAGGTAGAAGCACTGGCACAAACCGGTGGCATTCTCGCAATCAATGCCATGCCTGAAGGACAATACGATACCTATTTCCTGAAAATAGACAATTGTAAATTCAAGCAAAAAGTGGTACCCGGTGATACCATGATTCTGAAACTGGAGATGACTGCGCCTATCCGTCGCGGTATCTGCGAAATGCACGGCTCAGTATATGTAGGCGGCAAAGTAGCTACAGAAGCAGATCTGGTTGCTCAATTGGTTAAACGCGGATAACCCAAACGACCCGCATCAAATTCATTTATGACACATCCTTTTACTTACATAGACCCTAACGCCAAAATTGCGCCCAACGTAAAAATCGATCCCTTTACCGTGATTCATGGTGATGTGGTGATTGGCGAAGGCACCTGGATTGGTAGTAACGTAACCATCATGGATGGCACACGCATTGGCAAAAACTGTCGCATTTTTCCAGGCGCAGTATTGGGTGCTATTCCGCAGGATCTGAAATTCAGCGGCGAGAAAACCACTGCTGAAGTAGGTGACAATACGACCATCCGTGAGTTTGTTACCATCAACAGAGGTACCAACGACAGAGGCAAAACCAAGGTAGGCAGTAACTGTCTGATCATGGCTTATAGCCATATTGCACACGATTGTATCGTAGGCAGCAATTGCATCATCAGCAACAGCTCGCAGATTGCAGGTCACGTAACCATGGGCGACTGGGCCATTATTGCCGGCGTCTGTGCCGTTCACCAATTCGTGAATATTGGTCAGCATGCTTATATTGGTGGAGGTAGCTTAGTGAGTAAGGATGTACCGCCTTATATTAAAGCAGTACGTACTCCTTTGAGCTATGGCGGTGTAAACAGTGTTGGTTTGAAGCGCAGAGGATTTACGCATGAAAAGATCAACCACATTCTCGATATCTATCGCATTATCTACAACAAGGGTATGAATACTTCTCAGGCACTGGAATTCATTGAAGAAGAAGTGAGTGCCAGTGATGAGCGCGATGAAATTCTGACTTTCGTTCGAGAAAGTGGCAGAGGCATTATCAAACGCTACACCAAGGGCGCAACAGACGAAGATTAATACAGCATGATCACCATCCGCTTAGCCGATGCAGGTAAACGATTCAACAGGGAATGGATCTTCCGTAGGTTAAGCTATGTATTTGCACAGGGACAATCCTATGCCATCATCGGTGCCAACGGCAGTGGCAAGAGCACATTGCTGCAAGTGATTGCCGGTGCTATGAACCCCAGTGAAGGGCAATGCACTTACACCCATGATGAACAGTCTATTGATGGAGAACTGATCTATCAACACGCAGCCATTGCCGCCCCCTATCTGGAACTGATTGAAGAAATGACTGCAAAAGAATTCCTGCATTTTCATCAGCAGTTCAAACCATTTCAAGCCGGATGTAACACCGATGCTATCCTGAATACCATCGGCATGCAGCATGCTGCAGATAAGCAGATACGCTATTACAGCAGCGGCATGAAGCAACGCATCAAACTGGCACAGGCCATTTTTGCAGATACACCTGTACTTTTATTAGACGAGCCCTGCACCAACCTGGATCAACAGGGTTATGCTTTGTATCATCAACTCATCCGTGACTATTGCAGCAACAAGTTGATCATCGTTTGCAGCAATGATGTACAGGAATACGATTTCTGTACTCACCAGCTCAATATCATGCAGTGCAAGCAGGCCTAATCATTACAGGCTTATTTGTACATTTAAGTATGAAAAGCCGCTTACTCATATTATTGCTTTTACCCGCTATCCTACAGGCACAATCCAAACCTGCATTCGTTCAGGTAAAAGACCAACAGTTTTTATTGAATGGCAGCAGCTACACTTTTCTGGGCACCAATTTTTGGTATGGGCATCATCTGGGTGCTTACGATACAGCAAGACTGATTCGTGAGCTAGACAGACTCGCCGCAATGGGCGTGAAAAATCTGCGCATACTGGGCAGCAGTGAAGGACCCGATGAGGAGCCTTGGCGTATGTCCCCCGCACTACAAACCAAACCCGGTGTGTACAACGAAGCATTATTGAAAGGAATGGACAAACTGCTGGTGGAAATGCGCAAGCGCAACATGAAAGCAGTGGTGGTGCTCAATAATTTCTGGCCCTGGAGTGGCGGCATGGCACAATACAGAGTTTGGGTAAACAGCACACTGCACATCCCTTATCCACCGCCACAGCCTTATGGCGACTGGCATCGGTATCAGGTATTTGCCGCCTTGTTCTATAAAGAACCGGAAGCCATCTCACTTTTTCACAACCATGTAAAGTTTATGGTGGAAAGAGTGAATAGCATTTCCAAAACAGCCTACAAAAATGATCCTACCATCATGAGCTGGCAATTGTGCAATGAACCTAGAGGTATGCGCCAATTGGATGCGTTCAGAGATTGGATCAATAGCACAGCACAGCTGATTAAATCTATTGATAAGCATCACCTGGTCTGTGCCGGTGTGGAAGGCGAAACCAATGATGCTGCATATGCAGGCATGGATGTAGTAAAAGACGCCAGCTCACCTTATATAGATTATACAACAGCCCATCTATGGGTTCAGAATTGGAATCTCTACGACCCCAACAGACACGAACTCACCTACCGCAATACCCTTAAGTACATGCAGGAATACATCCACAAACATGTGGCACTGGCGGCCAAGCTGAACAAGCCATTGGTGTTGGAAGAATTCGGTATTGGGCGCGACAAGGGCAGCATGGATATTAGTGCAGATACAAAAGTGCGCGACAATTACTACGGCAAGGTTTTTGAAGAAGTAGCACAGTTGATGCAAAGCGGCACTTCGCTGCGTGGGGTGAATTTCTGGGCATGGGGTGGCGAAGGCCGGCCGGCAAAATCTGGCGGCTACTGGAAAAAAGGGGATGCCTATATCGGCGATCCACCACACGAACAGCAGGGTTGGTACAGTGTGTACGATACAGACAAAACCACCATACAGCTGATCAGTGAACAGGCAGCCAGAATCAACTCAAGAAACTGATTATGCGAGCCAGACTACAAAACAATTGGCATCTCTTCCTTTTTGCAGTCATTGCTGCGGGCTGCATCATCGCCATGGGCAAAGAGTCCGGCATGGGCGTATCACCTGATTCTGTTTTCTATTTAGAAGCAGCCAAAGAATTGATTCAGGATCATGCCCTGGAAGATTTCAATCACCTACCACTCGTTGATTTTCCTGCAGGTTATCCATTATTACTGGCTTTCGTTTCGTTGATCACACAAACAGACCCACTTGTCTTCAGTACAATACTCAACGCTTTTCTCTATGCATGCTTGATATTTTTAAGTGGCCGCCTTGCGCAAAAACTGTTTCCGGAAAAAAGATGGTTGCAAATAGCTGTATTAGGCAGTCTGGTGGTGAGCCCCGCCACCATTGAAATCTACGCCATGCTTTGGTCTGAGACCAGCTTCCTGCTATTGCTGATCTTATTTATGTTATTGATGGGCAAGGCCCTCAATGAACCCATGAAACAACAATGGTGGATACTTGCCGCCATCGTTGCAGGTTATGCAGCACTCACCAGATATGCAGGCGTAACCATTATTGCAACAGGCTGCCTGCTTTTCTTGCTGCAATCAAACTGGAGGCAGGGACTGCTCAGAGGTTTGCAGTTTGGTGTACTGGCATCAATTCCGCTTACCATCAACCTGATTCGGAATAAAATTCATACAGACACATTCACAGGCTTACGGAAACCGGCAAACACAAGCATACTGGACAATCTGGGTTTCACATTTGATACCATTCAGGATTGGTTATTCCTGCCATTCAATGTCCAGGCATGGATTATTGGAAGCATCGTACTTGTACTGATTGTTGTTGCATTATTCATGCGGAGAAAAGAAGCCTATGGAAAAATTCTGTACAGCTTTGCTTTGATGTATGGCGTATTCATGATTGTTTCAGCAAGCACGAGCAAACATGAGCAACTCAACAGTCGCTTGTTAGCGGCCATTCTACTCCCTGTAATCATCCTTGTATTTGACATCATTTATCAGTTACACTTACAGAAGCGACTATCCACACGCATTGCCAGCATAAGTATTGTGCTTATCAGCATCGCCTGGCAATACAAATACTATCCCATTAACTGGGAAACCTGGGATGGCGTAAAAGATGCGGGGGTACCAGGCTATCGCGAGCAAATGTGGAGCGAAATGGAAATTGTACAATACCTACGAAAACACAAAACAGCTTTTCAACCAGCAGATTCTATTTATGCCAATGCACATGATGCTGTACATTTTCTATCGGGCATCTACAGCAGGCAATTACCACAAAAAGAATTTAGCTGGCAGATCAACCGACTGAAGCAATTACCCTGCGGTTATATTGTGTTCATCAGAGATGCAGATAATCCTGAGTTGATTTCAATGGATAGTATCCGACAGTTTAAACAATTGATACCTGTAGTGCAATTTGAAGATGGCGCACTTTATCGCTTTTGCGATAGTACCAAACAATGAGCTTAGCCTCTGCTGGCGATGAGCAGATTCAGGTCTGTATATTTCAGATCAAACTTCTGGCTGATGTAAAAATCAGTCAATGCACCCTTAAACATATAAATACCTTCGCGCAGGTTGAAATCGTGCCAAACTTTTTCTTCCATGCCGCCTTCTTCACTAATCTCCAGCAACAGAGGCATCAACACACTGCTGATGGCCTGACTGGCAGTGCGGGCAAAGCCGCTGGGAATATTGGGCACACAATAATGAATCACATCATGTTGTACAAATGTGGGACTCTCATGACTGGTGAGTTCACTGGTTTCAAAACAGCCACCGCGATCAATAGCCACATCAATGATGATACTGCCGGGACGCATGGCTGCAACCATTTCTTCCGTTACCACCACCGGCGCCCGGCCAAATTCATTGCTCAATGCACCCACAGCTACTTCGCAGGTCTTTAATTGCTTGGCAAGAATACGCGGCTCCAGTACACTTGTCCAGACACGCTGCCCAAGATTATTCTGTAATTGCTTTAAACGATACACATTGTTGTCGAACACTTTTACACTCGCACCCAATGCCAGTGCATTTCTAGTAGCAAACTCACCTACAATACCCGCACCAATAATCACCACCTTGGTTGGCGGAATACCACTGATACCACCCAACAATACCCCTTTACCTTTATTAAAACTACTGAGGTACTGACCAGCAATCAACATCACTGCACTACCGGCTATCTCGCTCATGCTGCGCACAATAGGATAAGTACCACTGGCATCCTTCATGTTTTCATAACTCAGCGCAGTAATGCGCTTCTCCATCATTTTCTCGATATGTTCTTTCTTGAGCGCAGACAAATGAATAGGTGAAATGATGGTTTGGTTCATCTGCAACAAGGGCAAGTCTTCTTCCACCACAGGCGCACTTTTAGACAAAATGGGGGCTTTCATCACTTCCGCCCTGTCGTATACAATCTTAGCACCTGCTTCAGCATATTCTTTATCGGTATAATGACTGGCAGCACCGGCATTGTGCTCAACCGTTACTTCATGTCCATTGCTCACCAGCACGCTTACCGCATCGGGAATCAGGGAAACACGATTCTCCTGAAAAGCAATCTCCTTAGGAATACCGATATGCAGCTTGGCCCCATGGGGTTTGATATCCAATGTTTCTTCCAGGGTCTCATAACTGAAGGAGGTACTAATCACAGGTTTATTTGCAGGCATGGTTATGCTATTCAGGTTAGGGTGACAATAAAATTAACTGATTTCAGTCAGACGTATAGATTCTTCTGGTCTGTGCATCCAGTACTTCAATATAGATATGCAGTGTATCCTCAGGCAAAAGCTCAGGTGCTTTCTCAGGCCACTCTACCAAACAAAGCGCACCGGAATCCAATGCCGCACCAACACCGGCCGCTTCTGCCTCATCCGTATCTGCAAGCCGGTACCAGTCCATGTGGAGAATGGTTTGGTCATTGCCCTTGTACTCATTGATGATGGCGAAAGTAGGACTGGTTACTGCTTCAGTAACGCCCAACTCCAGACAAAGCGCATGGATAAATGTGGTTTTACCGGCCCCCATGGGCGCATGAAAAGCCCAAACCTTGTGCTGCCGATGGGTTTTCCATGCAGCCGCCACCACAAAACGCAACTGATCCAGTGTAAAAACCATATCCATATTGCGAAGATAACTCAGCACCAGCCGCTTTTGAATCGTAGATGCAGAAATATTGTCCCATTATCGAAAACAGCTGCTGCCAATGCTTGGTAACTTTACCATGAAATGGATATGTTATGGAAAAAGTGAGCTGGAAAGTGAACGGTATGGATTGCACCAATTGTGCACTAACCATACACAAATACCTGGAACAAAAAGGGCTGCAACAGATAAAAGTGAATTTTATAGGTGGCGATGTAAGTTTTCAACTTGATGAGCAGCACTCTAAAGAAGAGATTGCCAAAGGCATCAATAAGCTGGGCTATGAAGTAGAAGCTGCAGAAATTCCTGCAGCACCAAAGAAAAAATTCTGGTTTACCAATCACCTGCAACGTTTTTGGTTCTGTTTAGTATTTACAGCGCCGCTGATGCTGCATATGATACCCGGCCTGCACATTCATTGGCTGATGAACCCAATTGTACAGTTGTCGCTCACCATTCCGGTCTACATCGTGGGCATGGAATTCTTTGGCAGAAGCGCGTACAATAGTCTCACCAAGGGCGTTCCCAATATGAACGTATTGATTGTGATTGGCGCAACTGCTGCATTTGTCTATAGCTTATACGGTACCATTATTGGTGAAGCTGAAAAATATCTGTTTTACGAAACAGCTGCCACCATCATTACGCTGGTATTCATGGGTAATTACCTGGAAGATAGATCTGTACAGACCACACAGGCTGCATTGAGGAAACTGGCGGTTAGTCAGAAAGTGATGGCCAATATGATTGCTTATGATGATCAGCATCAGGAGCATGTATTTCCGGTAGAAAGCACTTCCTTAAAAGTGGGCGATCTGGTCTTAATCCGTACCGGCGAACCTGTACCCATGGATTGTAAAATTCTTTGGGGCGATGCCAGTGTGAACGAAGCCATTATCACAGGTGAAAGTATACCGATTGAAAAGAAAATGAACGACACGTTAATTGGTGGATCGATCATTGAAAACGGACAAGTGAAAGCTTATGTAACTGCAGTTGGCGAAGACACTGTATTAAGCAATATACTTCGCCTCGTAAAAGATGCACAAACAGAAAAACCACCGGTACAATTGCTGGCCGATAAGATCAGCGCCATCTTCGTACCCACTGTTGTCAGCATTGCATTGGCCACAGTAGCTATCAACTATTTCTTTACTGATCATGGCTTTACAGAAAGCTTACTGCGAAGTATTGCCGTATTGGTGATTGCCTGCCCTTGTGCGATGGGCCTGGCTACACCTGCAGCTGTGGCGGTGGGTCTAGGCCGTGCTGCACGCAATGGTGTATTGTTTAAAAATGCAAAAAGCCTGGAAGTCTTTAAAGATGTGAAGCAGGTAGTATTTGATAAAACAGGTACGCTCACCACCGGTAAATTCCGCATTGCAGCTTATCATACCACAATTGAGGAAGATGAATTCAAGCGGATTGTAGCGTCTATGGAAAAATATTCCAATCACCCTATTGCCAAATCCATTACTGCTGAGTGGAAGTTTAAGCCGGATATCCGCTGGGCGTCTATCGATGAAGTAAAAGGCTTAGGCATGCAGGCTACAGACAAAGACGGTAATCATTTTGTTGCAGGCTCGTATAAAGCTGCCCTTGGTTTAACCACTGAAGCCAACCATAATGTCTATGTAGTGAAGAACGGCGCACTGATTGGCTGGGTAGATATGCAGGATGCTATTCGCGAAGAAGCAAAACTGATTGTTGGTACACTACATCAAATGGGCATCAAAACCATTTTGCTCAGTGGCGATAAGTTGGATAAATGCCAGCAGGTAGCAAGCCAATTGGGCATAGATGAAGTAATTGCAGAACAAACACCTGAACAAAAACTCACCAAGATTGCTGAACTCAACAGCATTGCCCCGGTAGCCATGGTGGGCGACGGTATCAATGACGCACCCGCTTTGGCAAAAGCCACAGTTGGCATTTCACTGAGTGAAGCATCTCAGCTGGCCATGCAAAGCGCACAGGTGGTATTGATGAATCATGGCTTGAAAAATCTGCCGCTGTCGTTAGGCCTCGGCAAGCATACATATCTCACCATCAAACAAAACCTGTTCTGGGCATTTGCCTACAATATTGTCGCTATTCCGGTTGCTGCTTTCGGATTACTTAGCCCCACATTTGGCGCACTCGTTATGGGTTTAAGCGATGTGGTGTTGGCCGTAAACAGTGTTCGCCTGAATTGGAAAAAAGTGGTTTAATTGCAGCACCACATGCATGCATCACCCACCAGCATATTAGAAAAGTATTGGGGCCACAAAACTTTCCGGGGTAACCAGCAGGCTATTATTGATGCTGTACTCCAAAATCAGGACGTACTGGCATTACTGCCAACAGGCGGAGGTAAATCTATCTGCTTTCAGGTACCTGCCCTGCTAAAAGAAGGTGTTACCCTGGTGGTTAGTCCGCTCCTAGCCCTGATGAAAGACCAGGTAAATGCATTGCAGCAAAAAGGCATAGCAGCCGCCGCCATTCACAGCGGCATGAAGTATGCAGAAGTAATAGATACACTAAAGCAAACTGCAGCAGGCAGGTACAAACTATTATACGTATCTCCCGAACGCCTCGAATCCAAATTGTTTCAGGATTACGCAGACCTGCTCAATATCAGTTTGATTGCAGTAGATGAAGCACACTGTATTTCTCAGTGGGGCTATGATTTCAGACCAGCTTATCTGCGGATCAAAGTATTGCGTAGCTGGTTGCCACATACGCCTTTGATTGCACTGACAGCTACAGCCACACCAGCAGTGCAGGAAGATATCTGTACACAATTACAGATTCCCAGAGCCAATACATTTGTACAGAGCTTTATCAAGCCGCAGCTGTCTTTCTCAGTAAATCTGGTAGAGAGTAAAATCAACAGGTGTATAGAGATACTGAGCAAACTATCTGGCGCTGCCATTATCTACTGTAACAGCAGAAGACAAACCCAGCAGGTTGCACAGCTCTTGGGCATGCAGCAAATCAAAGTAGCCTATTACCATGCGGGACTCAGTCATGAGGAAAGAAATTTTGTGCAAGAGCAATGGCTGAAGGATGCCACCAGGGTAATTGTCTGCACCAATGCATTTGGCATGGGCATAGACAAACCGGATGTACAATTGGTGATTCATTACAACTTACCTGATTGCCTGGAGAATTATTACCAGGAAGCCGGCCGTGCCGGGAGAAACGGACAACGCGCATATGCGGTTGCACTCTATCAGCAGGAAGATATTCAGACCCTGCAACAATTACCTGAACAACGCTATCCACCCATAGCCGTAATCAAGCATGTGTACCAGTGTATCGCTGATTATGTACAATTACCGGTTGGCCTGGGTGAAGGCGAACGTTTTGATTTTGACCTGCAGCAGTTTACCGAGCTTTTTCAACTAGACACTGCAACAACCGTACAATGCCTGAAAACGCTGGAACAGGAAGGACATATCTTATTAACTGAAGGCGGGCTTATTCCATCAAAGCTGGTTTTTACAGCAGACAGGGAGCTTCTGGAATCTATTGAAACTGGATACCCCAATCTGGACCCATTGGTAAAATCCTTGCTGCGTACCTATGAAGGTATTTTGCACCATCCAGCATCCATCTTCGAAAGACAGTTAGCAAGATTATTGCAAACCAGTGCAACAGTGATCACACAGCAAATACAGGAACTACATGCATTAGGTGTAGTTGAATATCTGCCGAGAAAAGAAAGCCCACAAATACAATTCTTACTCAACCGTGCTTCGGCTGCACATCTGCATATAGACCTGGATCGTTATCATGCAAGAAAAAAAGCTTTCACAGAACGACTGGAGAAAATGATTGGCTATGTGAGAGAGGGCATTCAATGCAGGAACCAATATATCGCTGGTTATTTTGGCGAGGAAAACCACACAAAATGCGGCATTTGTGACAATTGCCTGAAACAACAAAAACAATCGGGCAATAACCATATCAAAGAAAAAGTAGATCAATACCTGCAGGCAACTGCGAAACCTATGATCAAAGAACTACTCAACATTCTCGATCAAAAAGATGACAGCGCTGTTTGGCAATACCTGAATTGGCTGGTGAATGAGCGCCGTATTCGCATTGATGAACAGGGCTTCATACTGAAGCAACAGTAAACTAAGCGGCAGAAACTGACGCGTATTTAGTTTTACGATTACTATGTACCACTGTACGCAATATGCCAAATACAACAAAACCAATTTGCAGGAAAAGAAAACAACCCATCACCATTACACAGAAATAGCTCATACTGAGCCAGCGCTCATAAGCTGGTGTTGGAAAAATCTGGTTGTGCCAATGTCTGCCTACGTCAGGTACATTGACAAATACTACTGCCATTGACAGCATCAATATCAAGGATGCACTTATCTGAAGCAGTTTAATTTGTGCAGATTGTGTACCGGCTACCTGCATGAGTTTATGTACAAAGAATGTTATGAGCATGAAGATGGTTTGCATAAACAATAGATCATAAAAATCAAGTGTGCGTGCCCCATCCATCAACATGATGTAGCGATTGAGTTCAGGATAGAACACAGACAAAATAGCATATACTAATGCAGGTACCACTAAGAGTAAGTGTTCAGAACGAAAAATGTTGAATTGTTTCATATTGATTGTTTTTGGTATTGTAAACCTCTGAATGATTGCCATAGCTGCACGCATACCGAAGTAGTAAGCTGAAAAAACATCCGAATATTGCACCGGACCAACTTGCAGATGAGGAGGAGCATTCTGCTCGAATGCTCCTGCCATGAATGGCGTCATCTGCGTCTGCTAATCCCCCTTCTAAAAGCTAATTCCTGGGCAAGCTCCTGTGTAGATTGCCTACCAGTTATTCTGCTGCACGCATCCCCGCTCACCAACTGATCTGATGTAAAAAAAGCATGAATATCAGCCTGATACAAGCATCTTTTCCTGGATAAATTAAATTTCAAAGGGTTACTTGCTTTGTTTAGTATATTTATAATCAATCAGTTAGGAGATGAATAAACTGCATAGCCTCATTCATTCGCTGTCTCCTTCAGAGAAGCGTTATTTCAAACTATATGCACAGCGACAAGTGCAGAAAAAATCAACCAATTACTTCAAACTCTTTGAAGCCATCAATGAGCAGGATCAATATGATGAGGAGGAATTGCTAAAAAAATTTCGGAAGGAAACATTTATAAAACAGTTTGGCGTAACCAAGAATTACTTATTTCAAATTATACTCAATGCCATGCGCGAGTACAATGAAGAAAACTTCATTGAATGGAAAATAAGGAACTATTATTCGCAGATCAAGATTCTTGCCAGTAAAGGATTGGATGCAGAAGCAGAAAAGCTGATTCAAAAAACAAAAGCATTGGCCTGGCAATATGAGTATTACTACGTGATCATGGATGTGCTGCATATTGAGAAATATCTCTTTGGTAATTTCCGTATTTACGAACAATCACTGAAAGATTTTGATCCTATTGCTGCTGAAGACATCAAAGCTGTAGATGTTTCCTACACACATACTTTACTGGGACATATCTGGCACTACCTCACCATTCTGGAAATGGAGATTGGTGTACTGCCGCCTGAAACAATACGAACAAAAGCAGACGCTTATGTATCAGCAAAAATCATGCAGGAAGAGCCACACACTTCATACAATGCTAAGTTCCGGTATCATGCCACCTGGAGCTTGTATTACAACCTCATTAACGACCAGCAAAAAAATTACGACCATTGTAAATCCTGTATCCTGATTCGGGAAGAGCAGATTGAAAAACAACCGCTACAGAATCTTGATCCGCTGGCCAGCTACTACAATTTTCTTGTAGCATGCGAAAAGGCCAACCGATGGGATGAATTTCCTTTATACCTGCAGAAAATCTGGGATTTTGAAGCGCCTACTATTGAAGTGAATATCCGCCGCATGCACAATTATTGTTGGTGCGGACTCATGTACTACCTGCATCAGAAAAACTATACTGCTGCTGCTGAAATCATTACCATTTACCAGCAATTCTTTCTGGAAAAGAATATTCGTTTTAGAAAAGATTTTAAGATCTACATCGAAGCATGTGCTGGATTGGTACATCTGTTCAGAAAAGAATACAAACAGGCACTTCACATGTGGAATGATATTTTGCATGGACCATCTGTTGAAGTAGAGTTAAGAACCCAGAGCGCTGTAAGATTATACCTGATGATGCTACACTATGAGGAAGGCAATACAGAGATTATGGATTACCTCGCCACACAAGCGAAGAAATACCTGCAGCAGATTGCCATCTGGCATGAGCCGGAAAAGCATTTCGTGAAATCACTTAATGAAATTGCCCATCAGCCGGATAAAGGCACGCGCAAAACAAAAATGCAGGCACTATATCATCAGCTGAGCGAGATGCCGATACAAATTGCAGGCAATGCAGTGAATCCTTTCATTCTTAACTGGGTAAAAGCCCAGGCCGGACTACCAGACTGATTTCTTTCTACTCGTTCTGCCGCCCAAGCCCAAAGCACCCAGTAAACTTCTGGTAATTACACTTACTGCTGTTCTGCCAATCTGCTTTACCACAGGGTTATCAAAGATGCTTTCTTCTTTAGGTTCCGCCTTGCGCGTAGTAGATTTAGTTTCTTCAACCTCTTCCTCAGCTGCCGCTGCTGCTTCTAATTTTCTAGTCAATATTTCATAAGCACTTTCCGGATCAACAGCTTCGCCATATTTGCGCACCAGCTTACTCCTGGAAATAATGGCATCAATTTCTGCATCGCTCAGAATATCCATTCTACTCTTTGGCGGACGAAGCATCGTATGGACCAAAGGAGTTGGAATACCTTTTTCATTAAGCAGCGTTACAAACGCCTCACCAATACCCAATTGAGTAAGCAACTCGGCTGTGTCATAAAACAGGGTTTCAGGAAAATTCTCGGCTGCCTGCTTAATGGTCTTTCTGTCGGCTGCAGTAAAAGCACGCAATGCATGCTGTACTTTCAAACCCAGCTGACCTAAAATAGCAGCAGGAATATCCTGCGGATTCTGCGTACAGAAGAAAATACCAATACCCTTAGAGCGGATAAGTTTGATGACTGTTTCCAATTGCTGTAACAAAGCATCGCTGGCTTCATTGAATACAAGGTGTGCTTCATCAATGAATAAGACCAATTTGGGTTGATCCAGATCACCTTCTTCAGGTGAAGAAGCGTATAGTTCTGCTAATAACTGCAGCATGAATGTAGAGAAAAGCTTGGGCCTGTCCTGCATATCGGTTACACGCAATACACTAATCATGCCTTTACCTTCCTCATTGATGCGCATCAAATCATCTACTTCAAAACTCTTCTCTCCGAAAAACACATCAGCACCTTGTTGCTGCAATTCAATCACTTTACGCAGAATGGTACCAGTAGATGTTGTAGATATTTTGCCATAGGTTTTCTCCAGCTCAGCCTTGCCTTCATCACTCACATACTGCAGTACTTTGATGAAATCTTTTAAATCAACCAAGGGCATCTTATTGTCATCACAGTACTTAAAGATCATGGCCACCAATCCACCCTGCGTATCATTCAATCCAAGAATCTTACTCAGCAAAACCGGACCAAACTCGCTCACGGTTGCGCG
>Ga0315903_10005221_pt1 | contig 16993 bp, 36 predicted proteins | sample LakEriMetagenome_7_FD_203524 | JGI IMG/M metagenome (GOLD analysis project Ga0315903, IMG submission 203524) | Freshwater fungal communities from buoy surface, Lake Erie, Ohio, United States - Buoy 2 MA119 | ecosystem: Environmental > Aquatic > Freshwater > Lake | place: USA: Lake Erie, Ohio...
AATCGCAAAGTATTCACGGCGAGTGAGTCCGACCTGCTTGACATCATAGTGGTCGCCGTTGTATGGAATCATCGGCACGGGAAATGCACTGACATTCATTGCTTGTTCTCCGAGCGGTTTCTCAAATCTTCATTTTCTTTTGACAGCATTTCGTTTTCCGCTTTGTATTTTTGCATTTCTGCATACAAATCAAGAATTGAATTGATGGTTACACAATCACGAATTTCAGGCAACACATCCTTTTCCTTAAAAGTAAGAGGATTTGCACCTTCGGATGCCATCAATGCACCCGCAAGACGCAACCTGTAAATTTCCAATTCTCTGAGTTGCGACTCTACATCTTGATGCAAAACATAAAGACCAGTAGGATTTTCTTTCAAAACAAACTCGTTAACCAAGTTTACTATTTCATACCGTTTCATACATTGTTCTCCTGATTCAAAGATGCGGGTGGGAATCGAACCCACATGGCCTGCCCTCATTCACCTGTCATCCTCTTGCGACGATGTGGGGACTCGAACCCCCGTGGCACGCCTGTTCCTGACAGCACACCAGTACTGTATCCGCAACCATCTCAACGCGGCTTGAAGCCTCCCGCAAAACCGTAATTCATTTTCTTGGCATGATACAGTATAGCGTTCCATGCGGTTTGCAATTTCTTGCCATCGCCCATAACCCACACTCGGTCTTCTGGATAATAACAATAGTGATGCCAAGCAGTCACACGAATGTGCGGTTGCGGATGAGCTGTGGTGCGAACATCAAACTCCACTTGAAAACTCGTGAAGCCCATTTGTTCGAGTTGACGACGAATTTTTCGAGTGTTGAGTTTAGTTTTGTTTGGCATCGGTTTTCCTTTGTTTGCGACCGTCCCAACCATGATCTTCGATCATCTTGAGTGGCCAACCAAAATCGCCATCCTTTGCCCACACGGTGGGTTCGGGTGCATCTTCACGAGTTTGATCGGGCATCGGATAGATGCCATTTTGGATCATCTTGAGTGTGATGTCGTTGATCATTCCGGTGCTGTACGAACGACGATTGTGTGCGTACCGCGCCGCCATCCACTGAAGGTCGTGCAGATCGTTGTTGTTGATGGGTGTGTTGTTCATTGATGGTTCCTGGAAAACTGGATGCTGGGATTCGAACCCAGTTGAATCAGGATTTGCGGCTGAAGTCGTTGACTTCTCTCGGTCCGATTCGAGACCACCGCAATCCACCACCAAGGCGTGTCCCACCACGCCGCATCCAGGTTGTTTGTATTCTACTCTGCCGACTCGAACTTTTCCAATCGTTTTCGCAATTCGGCGTTTTCGCGTTCGAGACTTCGAATGCGCTCGTGCCATTCGAGAACTTGTTGAATCAATCGGTGATTCGATTCGAGAACAATGCTCACTGGTTCATCGTTGTTGTTGTGTTCGATTTTCATGTTCAAATCCATGCGTTAGGGTCGGGAGGATCCACGGGTCGATAATCGTTGCAACCCAATTCGGTGTCTTCAATAGCCATTTGTTCGGGTTGCTCGTCGAGTGCATTTCGATAGCCGTTTTGATGAGCACGTTCGCACGCAAGCATCACGGCGTTCAACAATTCATTTTTTTGTTCGGGTGTAAGTTGCACACCCGAAACGATTTCAAATTTTTGTAAAATTTGTTCCGATGGTTGTTGATACAACTCTGCAACCCAGCGTTTGATTTTATTTTTCATGTTGTTTGCTGATTGTTGAATTGGCGCGGCGGGATTCGAACCCGCACTGAAATCCTTTTAAATGATTTGTCTCCTGCCGGTTGGACTACGCGCCAAAATTGTGCTGTATTGTACACACACAAAACAGGAATTTCAATTATCAAACCAATAAATTACACGAACTTCGCAACCCGAGTTCTCAAGCATTTCCAAAATGCGAGTGACCAATTGATATTCCATGGTATATTCTTGTTTTGCATATGGCTCAACGGCATCGCGCCATTCTTGGAGAGTAGCCCAAGATTTAGAGTGAGCATCCGTATCGTCCATCAATCTTTGCATACGATAGTCGATGCCTGTGTCGTTGGGCAAACCTTTTGGAAACTTGGTTCGAACATCTTTTTTGCATCGAACACCAGCAAGCGACGAAAAAATTTCATAATTTCGCCAAAGATTGAAGTTTTCGACAAGGGTAATCCAACGGCGATTGCAGTCATCTTTGTGGCGATATTGAATATGTGCGTGAATATCACAGCCCATAATTATCCTTTCGTAAATCTATCAAATGCGCTCGGTGGTACTCGAAACCACGACAAACGGATTAACTTTGTCACGACGGTTTTCACCGCCTCTTGCGAGTTCGTGATCTGGACTGTACCATCATCCGTTCTGGATGCACCAATTGCAGTCTCTACGGCTTCCCTTGCGGGGTTTGCCTCGGAATTGCCATGCGTTGCCGCGAAGGTTTTTCCGATACTATGGTGTTCAATGCAACATTCCTGTTGCAAGGCTCTTATTTGTCTCTAAAGTCCGCTGCTCTACCAACTGAGCTACGAGCGCAAAGTGAACGGTTTGCTTTTTTATATATTACCGAGTCGCTGAAAGGGAGCCGTCAAAGCGTACGGCGACCGGCACACGATTCATATTGCAATTGCGGCTGCTATCGTGATCCACCGCAAAGGCGTTAACGTGATCTACGATAGTTGGCGCGACGATCGCCACGGCGCGAAGCACGACGACGCTCGAAGCGCGTCTCGGGATACTCGCGAATCATCACGCGAGTGCTGCCGTCAACCGTCTTCTCGAACGTCTTGCCACGCGGCGTGCGAACACGCAAACGAGACACATACTGACCACGCGGCTTGATGGTCACACGGTTTTCGAGCACGCGACCCACACGGTCGCCGCTCAGAAGAAACTCGTCGCCCACCATCACGTTCTTGGCCATCACTCGTGTGTCGGTGCCGTTGGGAGAGATGTGCGAGTCTTCCCGGTTGCTCAGTCGTCCATTTCGCTTGATTCTCATAATTTACTCCTTGTGAAAGAGGACTGTTGCATACTCTAAGCAGCCAACAACTTTTTTAAAGTTGTTGTTGCGTAATTTTACAAACCTTCGCCCCTGCCGTCGCCACTCGAATCGATGCTGATTCCAGAACCCGCACCATCACCCACCCACATCTTGCCGCCGCGCGCGATCTGATTCACCAACATGTGCATGCAATCGACCGTGTCGGCATTTTCGCCCACACCGTCGCCAGTTCGCGTGTGCATCAAGCGACTGTTGTCGCTGTCGCCCCAACCGTCGCCGTTGCGCCCCACATCGCCCGAATAGCCAATGTCCAAATTCAATTGGCAACCAACAATCGCTAAATTTTCTTGAAATTCGTGAATCATTGAGAATCCGATCGTCTTGCAAATGCCCATATTGTTGCCACAACCCAAAGCCACCACAAACCGTTCACTGCGATTCCCAGCACTCCCAAAATGCTCACAACCGCACGATCCGGGTGATCGCGACCCGCAATCAAGCACGGCACGAGTGCCACCAACACGATCAACAGCATCAAAATCATGTTGGCAACGGTTGCGGTCGCCACCACCATTGCCAACATGAACGCTACGATCGGGGTGTTGAGCATCATTCGCGAGACGGGTTGTGGCTAGGCACGATCGCAACCAAGCAACCAACAATATTTATCGCTGTCAACACGGCAAGCTGTTGCGATTGCGATCCAAAATCGGTGCCGAAAAGTTGCATGCTGGATTGTATGCAGCTGCCGACTGGGTTATCAAAATTATAAATACTACAAACCCCCTGCAGGAGAAACATATGACATTTCAAGAATTTTTAGAGATTAAAACCGCACAGGCGATTGTGGAACACCTCGAAACGCTGAGCCGAGCGGAAGCTGTGGAATTGCTCGAACAACTCGACGAGCCGACCATCGAGTTGGTTGAAGCTGTGTTGAGTGAAGGTCAAAAAAGAATCGAACGCCAAATATATTCAATACGTAGCAAAAAACCAACACTCATACCCGGCGAAGACGAAAAAGCATTGATTAACAAAGCACAAGCTAAAGGTCTTTCGGTTCGAAATATTTTGAGAAACGTAGAAATCAGGAGAAACCAAGGTGACCGTACTCCTAGTGAGGTGGATGACACGCGAAAGCAACGCGGCGAGCAACGCGGTCGAGGACCCGGTCAGCCTCAAGCCAGTCGCGCATTAACCAACATAGTAGGTGTGGTCGCCGATCCGCGCTCGCCCAAGTTGATCGGTAAAGTCGCAGCAAATGCCGAGAGAAGGTTTTATAAAGATCCCAAAAACAGATTGTATGAACCCAAGATTGATGTGTCCAAATCAGGAGGCATGGCTGAAGATTGACGGTGCGCGCTCCACAGAGTTGCAAACCATTTGAATTCGACGATTGAAAACGAAATCTTGAAACCCCACCCTCATCGGTGGGGTTTTTCGTTTAGTACCCTGCATCGATCGGCAGACTGCCATCACCGTTGATCCATGCGGCTCGATCCGAGATGGCACCGTCGCCCTGGCTAGTCAAATGGTGTGCCAACTCGTTCTCGCAATCGTATCCCCAATCCAAATCGGCAAAAATCGATCCTCTGCCCCAATCCACACAACCACCGTCGCCACGTGCTAACGGTTCGACAAGATCCCATGCTGCAACCGTGCAGATGGTTGTGAACTGTGTGCAATCGGGAGCCGAGTGGGGTTGCATGGTGTGTGAGGGTTGAGGGTGCTACCGAGGGTTACTCTGGGTGGCTAGCGGGGTTTTCACAGAAAATCTTAAATTCAAAAAGTTTTGAAATTTTTTGCGCATGTCATTTTGGCATGCGGATGGGTAAAAATGAAGGTTGACTGACCCTCATTCCCACCGATATAAATAATATACCAAATATTTTCCCTACTTATTTAGGTGCCCGCAACCACCCATCGAGTCGCAGCAACCACCCATCGAGTCGCAGCAACCACCCATCGAGCGGTTGTGCGTCACGCAAACACGGTACCACCATCGACCGTACCCAACACAAGCCATTGTACCTGCCAACTGTCGGCTGCAACCGAGCTGGCGAGCGTGTGTGTGCAATCCGCAACCGCAAAAATTTGCATGTGTTGCTCGACTTGACAAGAATGGATGATGCTGCTGGTGGTGATACTCATGGTGTTGTTCCTGTGCACGTCACAAATCGCACAATTTTTTTGTGCAACGTGTGATGTGCGGGTGCCGTGTGGGTTGTTGCAACCCGTTGGTGCCCACGCGTCACAAATCGCACAATTTTTTTGTGTGATTTGGCGTGTTGTTGGTGTATTTTATGCAGTTGCTGGCAATTTTATAGCAATTTTGACCGTTTGAGCGCGAATTTTGGGTGTGGTGTGTGCATTTGAGTGGTGTTGGAGGGTTGTGGAGGGGTTGTGAGAGGGTTATGGTGGGGTGCTGTTGCGGTGTTGGGGGTTGTGTTGGGGTGTCGGGCAAGTGTTCGGTAGGCATTTGTTGCGTTTGCGTTGCGTTAGGGTAGGCTCGTGTTGGGTAGGGGTATGTTCGGGTAGGTTTTTGTTGGGGTCGGATTCTGTTCGGTAGGTTTTTGTTTGGTTATGCACCTGTTCGGTAGGGATATGTTAGGTTCGGATTCTGTTCGGTAGGCTCGTGTTAGGGTCGGATTCTGTTCGGTAGGGGTTTGTTAGGGTCGCCACACCTCGGGTCTGGCGCATCTCCATAGAATATGCACCCAATCGTGAATATCCACAAGTTTTGCACAAGTTATCCACAGGTTGCTGAAACTTTTTGGTGTTTTTTTGGTTGCGGTGTGGATTGTGTGAAACCGTGAAACACCATATCCGCATCAACATATCCGATTTGCGTCTCGGGTCTGGCGGGGTGCGCCGCACCCCGCTCACCTGAACATCAAGTCGTAGCCCGAGCCGTCACCCGAGCCGTAGTTTGCACCGTCGCCCCAACCGTCGCCCGACGATTCTGCTTGGCAATCGTTGAGACGACCGCCACCCAGTTGGTCGGCATCGTCGCCGCATCCCCAACAATCCACCAGATTGTGGCCCGTTTCGAGCGTGCAAGTGGTTTGCACTCGATTTGTTTGTTCCGAAAAGTTTATCATATTTGTATCAATCCTGCGGTGGTTTTGTCCCAACCGTCGCCGTGACCCGTACCCTCGCCATTTCCCCAACCGTCGCCGTAGCCGTAGCCGCCACCGTTGTCACGCCCGTAGCCGCCACCCGCGCCCTCGCCGCTCATGTATCCGTAGCCCTGACCGTCGCCGTCGCCGATGCCGTAGCCGTCGCCCGAGTCGAATCGGGTGATTTCACCGTTGGCAACACTCATCAGTCGCACATTCACACCTGCACCAGACTTTCAGGTTCGCCGACGCCGTCGCCGTAGCCGTCGCCGTAGCCGTCGCCCGAGCCGTAGCCCGAGCCGTTGCCGTAGCCGTAGCCCGAGCCGTTGCCGTAGCCGTAGCCGTTGCCGTAGCCGTAGCCGTTGCCGTCGCCGTAACCCCAACCGTGACCGTAGCCGTTGCCGTCGCCGTAACCCCAACCGTGACCGTAGCCGTTGATGTATCGTTCGGTTGTGTCGAGGATCGGGGTGTTCACACACAATGATACGCACCACCGAACGAGATTCTACATTCTGCTTGAGATTCTTTGAGAAACCAGTAGAAATCGGTTCGGTGGTGCGTATCATCCTGCATGAACAACAAGTCCAACAATCTCGTGACTCGCATGACCATCGACAGCAAGAGCCTGCTCGCACGGCTGATCGCCACCGAGAACATCGTGGTGGAACACGATCATCGTAGCGACACAGCCTACTTCGACACGGGCAGTCGCCGACTGGTGCTTCCCGTGTGGGACAACATGGACGGCGACACCTACGATATGCTCGTGGGTCACGAAGTTGGCCATGCCTTGTTCACACCCACAGGCGCGGAGCCGTTGATGCAAGCCATCGACAGCATCGACCCAAACAACCGTGATGTGGTCAAAGGATTCCTGAATGTGGTGGAAGATGCTCGAATCGAGCGTCTTATCAAGCGCAAATATCCAGGTTTCAGTCACAACTTTCGTCGTGCATACACCCGTATGTTCGAGCAGGATCAGTTCGGATTCAAGAGCCGAGTCACCAAGCCTCAAGACTTGTCGCTGATTGATCGCTTGAATCTGCGTGCCAAGATCGGCGTTCATGCCGACATCGACATTCCGCTTGAAAATCACGAGCAGATGGTGTTTGCCGAGATGATGCGAACCGAGTCATGGGACGAGGTGGTTGATCTCACTCGTCGCATCTATCAGATGCACAAGCAACCACCCAAAACCAACACACACCAAAACAAGCACACGGTTGCCGCACCCAACACACCGAATGATTCGGTGATGGGCGACACGCCCAACATGGGCGCAGGCGACGATCAACAGGTGGATGCGCCGACCGAGCAGGGCGATCAAGCGAGCCAATCGGATGCGCCTGCCGCACCCGTCACCGATCAAGCCGTGAGCAACGCAAGCCAGAAGAGCCAAAAGCCCGAGGACGATCAGTTCATCAGTTACATTGATCTTCCCGTGAGCATCGACTTGCAATCCATCGTCAATCCTTACAAAACCTTCATTGACGACTTCAGCAAGGTGGATCAAAAACACAACTATGCGACTTTCAAGGAAGAAAGCAAGCGATACATCTCGATGCTCAGCAAAGAGTTTGAGTTGCGAAAAGCCGCCGATGTTCACAGTCGCACGAGCATCGCCAAGACAGGAGCGATTGATCCCGACCGCTTGCACCAACACAAGTTTGTGGAAGATATCTTTCGTCGCAACAGCGTGATTCGTGAGGGCAAGAATCACGGAATGGTGATGTTCATCGACTGGAGCAGTAGCATGACGGGCGTGATTGGCCCGACGATTCGACAGACGATGCTACTTGCGATGTTCTGCCGAAGCGTCAACATTCCGTTCGAGGTGTTTGCGTTCAGCGATGTTGCGAATCCTAGCATCTCACGAGATGATGGTCTCGACAAGAGCCGTGGCAAAGAGTTGCGATTCGGTTCGTTCCAGTTGCACCAGTTTCTCAGCAATCGCATGAAATCGAGCGAGTTTCATCGTGCGATGGAGATTCTGCTTGCAATGAGCAACATTCCGTACCTGTTGAACAACAAGTACGCACTCAACAGCACGCCGCTCTACAACACGGTTGCGTCTGCAAGATACATCGTGGACGACTTCCGCAAACGCAACAACTTGCAAGTTGTGAACACGGTGATTCTCACCGATGGCGACGACAGCAACGGCTTGCACACTTACAGCGGCAACGGCGTTCAATCGGGATACGGGCGTGGCGTGGTGCGTGATCGTGCTACGGGGGCGCAGGTGGCACTCGACGACAGCGATGGCTACCGTGGTCGATTGGGCAAGATGATCGCTCTGCTCAAAAACACAACGCAAAGCAATGTCGTGGGGTTCTATCTTGTTCATTCATCGCACGGCAAGTCGCAGATTGCATCGCTCGCAGGATGCCGTGGCAACGACGACAAAACCGATGCAATCATGGCAGACTTCCGCAACAACAAGTTTGTGGAAATCAACAACCCGCAGTTTGGCTACGATGCGTTCTTTGTGATTCCGAGCGACAAGTTGAATGTCGAGTTGGACGAGAAGCACGACTATCTCAACAAGACGCTCACCAAGGGTCGCATCGCAACGGCGTTCCTCAAGACCGCACAAGCCAAGGCGGTGAATCGTGTGCTGATTCGCAGGTTTATCACCTTCATCAGCAAGTGAAACTTTCTTGAACAATCTGATGGAATGTTGAACCATCGGGCATAACATCTTGCAAAGGAGATACACAATGACTTTGACCAAAGAAACGATGATCGAGCGCATCAAGACCGACGACGAATGGCTCAACCGTGCGGTGCTTCGCATCGCAACGGTGGTGAGCAACAACCAAACCAACATCGACATCGACGACAAGGATCGCTACGATCTCGACTACTGGAGCGGTTGGATTCGCACCAAGAGGAACCTGACAGGCGAGTTTCGAGTCAACGCCGTCAAGTTGGTGACGAGCAACGAGTGCATCAACTGTTTGTGGGATTATGCTGTTACCAACAAAGGAGACAACAAGTGATTGTGAACGACATGACTAGCATCCGAATCAACTGGCTCAAGGCTTTCGAGGCGGCATACGGTCGCAAGGTGGTTGTGACCCGTCAAGAACTGCTTGCGTTCCACACATCTGCTCCGCAGGTGGGTGGATTGGGAATGAGTCTCAAGTACCCGAGTTGGCTCACCAACCCCAAGCCCAACAAGTTCAAGGTGGGTCGAGCCGCATACAAGTTGCCGTGGGACGAGTTGGATGCGTGGGAAGCAATGAGCAAGCCCGCACCCACACCTGCGCCTGCGGTGGAGCCTACGCTCGCCCCCACCATCGTGCCGATCAGCACTTTCACGGTGGCACAAATCGCAACCAATGTTCAAGAAATCTCTTGAAATCTTGAGCCTGCCGAATATCATCTTGCACAACGGTTGACGCTGTTGTGCCAGTTTCGAGAGTGTTTCTCGAAAAAACTTTCTTGGAGAATGGAATGAACGACCGCAACGCAATCATCGTGGCTCTTCGCAACGCTCACGGCGACACCGTGACCCGACAGCAGATTGTCGAGTTTGTGAACAGCAATCCCCAACACCAGTTTCCGCATTGGTTGTGCAACGACAACCAGTACCGTGCGGGGCGTGCCACCTATCGCTTGCCCGCCAACGGCGAAGCGTCTGTGGCGGTCAAAAGCACCCGTTCGGTGAGCGTCGAGGACGCAATGTGCTACATCCCCGAAGTGATGCAGGGCTATGTCGAGTTCGGCAATCACGATGATGTCGAGCGCATCATCAAGAGCCGTTCGTTCTATCCTGTGTTCATCAGCGGATTGAGCGGATGCGGCAAGACCACGACCGTTCAGCAGGTTTGCGCCTCGCTCAAGCGTGAGTGTATTCGTGTGAACATCACGGTCGAAACCGACGAGGACGATCTGCTTGGTGGATTCCGTTTGATCGACGGCGAAACCGTGTTTGTGTATGGCCCTGTGGTGGAAGCAATGCGCCGTGGTGCGGTTCTGCTTCTCGACGAAGTTGATCTTGCGAGCAACAAGATCATGTGCCTTCAGCCTGTGCTTGAGGGTCGTGGTGTGTTTCTCAAGAAGATCGGCGAGCAAGTGAATCCTGCCGAGGGATTCACCATCGTCGCCACCGCCAACACCAAGGGACAGGGCAACGACAACGGCAAGTTTGTGGGAACCAATGTTCTCAACGAAGCGTTCCTTGATCGCTTTGCTTGCACGATGGATCAGGAGTATCCTGCCGAGAAGGTGGAAACCAAGATCATCAAGAGCGTGATGGCTCGCTACAACGCCGAGGACGATCAGTTTGTGGCCAACCTTGTGACTTGGGCGAACGCCATTCGTCGCACATTCGACGAAGGTGCTTGCGACGAAGTGATCTCGACTCGCCGACTGGTTTACATCGCCGAAGCCTACGGCATCTTTCGTGATCGTCGCAAGGCGGTCGAGATGACCGTGCGCCGATTCAACGCCGAGACTCGTGAGAGTATGTTGAGCCTCTACGAGAAGGTGGACAGCACCATCAACGGCGGCGAGAAGCCTTCGATCATCGTGGACAGCATCGAAATCGCTGACGGTACTGTTCCGTTCTGAACCATTCCCCTCCAGACAGCCGAGTGCAGAGAAATCTGCACTTGGTTGATTGAAAAGTTGAACATTCTGAATACCATATTGCAAGGAGATACGCAATGAACGAAGTTTCACTTGGTCGGCAGATCGCAGTTCTTCAGCGTGGTTGGATCGTGGTGGGCGATGCCTACCGTGTGGGCAACGAAATCCGCATCGACAACAGCAGTGTGATTCGCAGATGGGGAACCACCAACGGTCTTGGACAGTTGGCTCTTGCGGGTCAAACCAAGGAAACAATCCTTGATGCGTGCGGAACCGTGCGAGTTCACGAACTCGCAGTAGTGATGTTCATGGAAGTTCAACGCAAGAGCAACGGGGAATGGGCAATCTGATGACAAAGGTATCAACATACACAAGTCGCTACGGCGACGAGCGTGTGGTGTGGCAGGAAACTGCCGACAGTTACTTGATCGAGGGCAGAACGCACTATATGCGATTCTCGACTCGTGAGGGCGACAGCAACACACTCAGCATGGCAGACTTTGAGGGTGGCCCCTACATCGAGTTGGGGATGCCTGCGGGACTGGTTCTCAACAACCGCACACGCAAACAAGTCACCGCAATCGAGCAGGTGGACACGGGCGATGCTCAACGAGCCTGCATCCGTATTCGAGTTGGAGGCGGCAAGTGAGTTGGATTCCGCAAACCGATGGATTGCGTGTGTGGGCGAGAGATGCCGAGACTGGGGCGATTCGTCGCTACAGCAACACAAGCAGTTCGCCCGTGGTGGATGTGTTTTCGATTGGCGACGAGGTGGCGATTGTCACACAAGACGGTCGCACTCGTGCGTGGAATCCCGAAACCGACAGTAGCCGAACATTTTTGTGAAACTTTCTGGATTTGTGCAGGTTGGTGCATACCATCTTGCACAAGGAGATTCGCAATGCAAACACGAAATGAACTGGGAATGAATGTCAGCACCGTCAAGCAGATGCTTGCGGAACTCAAGGACGCAGGATTCGACAACTGCGAAATCCACATCGAATACAACGGATCGGGCGACAGCGGCGATCTGTACCCGCCCGATTTGGGCAACGATCCTGCGCTCAAAGGAGCCATCGAAGGATTGGGATACGCTTTCGAGTATGGCCCGAGCGGAGTTTGGAACTCGCAAAAGTGTGAGTACGAATACGCTCCGTTTGATGCCAAGAAAACTTTGCTTCAGATTATTGCGGATTTGATTCCTGGTGGTTGGGAAATCAACGAGGGTTCGTCGGGCGAGGTGGTGTTGAGCGTCAACGATCAAACCGTCACAGTCAAACACAACGCCAATGTGATGACCACCGAATACAGCGAGGAAACTTACTAATGGCACACCCTTTCCACCACAGCATATCGAGTGCCAAGAAGTTTGGTGGCGTGCCTGCCGACTATCAGGCGATCCACGACTGGTTTGATGCCACCAAGAGCCACTACGCCAACTGGCGACACCGTGCTTTGCGTCACCACTCGCAGGGCATCTACGAAGCCGAACAGGTGTTTGGCACAACCATCACCACAAGCAACGGGCGACAGGTTCCCGTGCGCTTGATCGGCGAACAACATGTTCGTGAAGATTTGGGAATCATTCCCACCGTTGCCGACTGGCTACGAGCCATCGGCGATGCAAGCCAAGTGATGCCGTGGATGACTCGTGGTGTGGATCGTCAGGTGGTCGAAATGGAAACCAACGCAACGGCGAGCGTATGAACATTCACGATGTGGAAGACTATTGGTATCCGCTTGATGCCACTTTCGGGTTTCGAGGTTCGCCCGATGGTTCGGGCATCCCCAAAAACGGCGCATCGTTTCTTGGCGATGGTTGGTTGGTCGATTCGGATTGGTGCGAAGAGGGCGACAACAATACATTTGGATGGATCGGCAACACCGACGAATGGGGCGATGGTATGGGCAGAGGCGACACGCCATTCATCGACCAGATACCGTTGATCGACCATGACGGCGATGGAACTGGTGCTTCACACGACGAACAATAAAAAGGGATTGGAAATGTTTGACGCTGTTGCATATTGTATTGTGTTGATCGTTGCTTTGATGTTGTTTGCCATGTGGCTCAACAATCGAGTGACGCAAGAAATCCTCGACGACGAGCGTTCGGCAAGAGACATTCCCGAGCGCAAGCGTTACGAAATCGGAGGCGACCTGTGAACAATCGTATCAAGTTTGCTCAAGTGTTCTGGACGGCAGAAGACATTCACGAACTGCGTCCCGATTGGACAGACGAACAATGCGAGGAGTTTCTGGGTAAGTTTGAGGAAGAGTTGCAGGATCGCATGATCGAAGAAGGTTGGGAAACCATCGAGGACGCATTGAAGCGATAAACCAATCGTCAAAACCCTAACACCTTGTTAGGGTTTTGTTCGCCTCGGGCTTGACTCGGGTCTGGCGCATCTCAAACTGGCACAAATCGCACAAAAAAACCCCGCGCTTGCGGGGTTGGTGTGTTGTTGTTGGATGTTACTGGATGTTTGTGGATGCGTCTGGATTGCCGTCGCTCCAATCGCGATCGTCTTCCAGCGTATGATCGTCGGGTGGCGACGTATCCCAACGCTCGTGCATCTCGCGCTCGTACAGCGCACGCATCTCGTCGGTCCACTCGATCAAGTCTTCGTTGATGGTGTCTTCGATCTGAATGTCGTCAAAGTCGTCCATTGGTCGCACTCCTTTGCAAGATTATATGCAACACAATCAACATTTTCACAAAATGTTTTGCGATTGTGGCTCGGGTCAGGCACGATCCCCTTGCGGGGTCAATCGTCGTTGAACTTGGGGTGTGTGTAGTCACGATCCGCATCGCCCAAGTCGTCTAGGGTGTCCAAATCGTCAAAGAACGAGCCATCGTTTCCGATTGCCAACAACTCGGATCGTATCTCGCTACAGTCAATCTTTGTGGTTGATTGGTGATGCACCGATCCAATCGAGTCGCCGCTCGTGATTGTATCGTGTACGTCGCTCAAACTCCATTCGCTTCCAAACGTATCTTCGGTAGACTCGTGGCTACTCAGAACAGTCACTACGATCGTGTGCTTGTATACTCGGTTCATGCGGTTCTCCTTGTGCAGTAGTATACTCACCAACCGTAGCCGTGTCAAATCTTTTTCAAGACCGTTTTGTCAAACTTTCTTCGATCAGTTGAATCGTGTGCGCCACACCCGCACCCAACCATCCGCTCGCCGCCACTTGTTGCGGTGTGCTCGTGTCTATTGCCTTGTTGAGCATCTGTAATGCGGTTTGTAATGTTTCCTTGAGTTGACGATTCTCGTCGGCAAGTGCCCACATCTTGCGGATTGTCTTGCTGTCACTCGGCATGGTTCAATGCTCCTCGTTGCCCAACAGTCGAAATCCACGCAAATCTTCGTTGGTTGCAATCTGCTTGTGATGGTCACGGTCTCGATTCACCAGTCGCAACCACCATTCACCGTCTTCGTGCATCGCAACCCACCAGTTGCCCGTGTTGTCCACAAGCACCACGCCATTGTCGAGTTGTTCCTTGTGGGTTGTCATTGCAATGCTCCCAACTTGTCGGTCTCACGCATCGCCTTCAGCACTTCGTCGTTGTGACCTTCACCCATCACCAATCTGGTCAAATCATGGCGAGAGTCGGCATCCCGCCAAGCCTTCACCTCAGCGCGAAGCGCGTCGATGATCGTGTCTCGATTGTCGCTCGGCGTTTGTGGTTCATCGCCGTAGACCCCCGCATTGCCGTAGACCTGCGCAGTGCCGTAGACCTGCGCATTGCCGTAGACCTGCGCATTGCCGTAGACCCCCGCATCGCCGTAGACCCATGCTTCGCCGTAGACCCGCGCTTTGCCGTAGACCCGCGCATTTTCGTAGACCTGCGCATTGCCGTAGACCCCCGCATCGCCGTAGACCCATGCTTCGCCGTAGACCCGCGCTTTGCCGTAGACCCGCGCATTGCCATAGACCCGCGCATTGCCGTAGACCCACGCATTTCCGTAGACCCACGCATTTCCGTAGACCCACGCATTTCCGTAGACCAGCGCATTGTCGAAGACCAGCGCATCGCCGGAGACCCACGCATTTCCGTAGACCCACGCATTGTCGGAGACACGCGCATTGCCGTAGACCCGCGCATTGTCGGAGACCCGCGCATTGTCGGAGACCCGCGCAGTGCCGGAGACCCGCGCATTGTCGGAGACCCGCGCAGTGCCGGAGACCCACGCAGTAGGTCCGACATATGCCGTATCCGCAACAGTCGCAGTGTCAGCAACCCAACCTCCGCCGTTGGGGTGTTGATGCGCTGGGACGGGACCATTTCCATCTTTGAAATCGTAAGTTTCGCTCATTGCTTGTTCTCCTCGTTCAACGCGCCGAGCGCGTCGGTGTTTCGTGATGCATTGATAGCGGCTTTATACAAAAGCGGCTCTTCTACAAATATCTCTTGCTCTTTGTTGTGCCATTCCCGCCAAGCCTTCACCTCAGCGCGAAGTGCGTCGATGATCGTGTCTCGATTGTCGCTCATCGCTTGTTCTCCATTGCATCCTCGGTTCGCATCACAAGAGTGTCCATCATGTCGATGATGGTTCCGTCGTAAATCGTTTCGTTCGCCATCAACTCGTTCCACACACTCAACACGAGTTGCAGTCGTTCGGTATCGGTGGTGGGAATCTCAACTGTTTTGGTGTTGGTCACGGTCTGTCTCCACTGGTGATGCTCTTGTGAATCTGCTCCAACGCATCAAGGCACAGGGTCCAATCCTTTGCCTCGTATGCCCGAACAATCGCCGTCTCCAAGTACCCGACCCTGCTGTGGAGGTCTGCCGCATACTTGGCGATGCTTGCCACAGCCGCACGCTCGTTAGCAAAGATGGCGGGAACACACTCCACGCAAACATGATAGCCGTCAACCGCCACCATGTCAACTTTTTGCTTGATTTTTTCGCACCGATGGCAATGTTCGTAAACATCGGGCCACATTTGATTGGGAGGAGGATGGTTCATTCTGCCTCTCCATTGGTGTATTTACGACATTGCTCAAGCGCAATCAACAACTGCTCGTGTGCTGTCGCATCCATTTCTTTGCGACCCGCTTGCACAAAACAGCAAGCGTATTCAAGAGCATTGTGGATGCCATTCAGGTCGTTTGTGTTGACTTGGATTGTTTGCGGATTGCTCATGCCTTCACTATAGTCACCAACCGTAGCAGTTTCCAATCTTTTTTTGAGATTGTTTCACAAATCGCACGCCGCTGGCGACAATCGGGTCTGGCGCAACCCCCTTGCGGGGGAGTGTTCATTCGATTTGCATTGCATCTCGAACTCGGTTCCAGTAGATGGTGGTGTTGTTCCACGCCTCGGTCGCCTTGCGCTTGAGGATACCGCATCCGCCATTGTGCATCCTTGCGAGCGATTCGTTGCTCTTGCCTTTGCCGTAGCGAGTCAGGTAAGCCCGCACCACCTTGCGAGCGTATTCGGGTCGGCGACAGTCCTCGTACTTACCGCCGATGGTGCGGTCAAACTCGACCGCATCCTTCCAGTACGCTCGGTGAATCTGGAATGGCCCGATGGCTTTGCCACCGTCACCATCGGGCGTGTTGGCTCCACGCCCACCGCTCTCCACCTGCTCGATTGCGTCGAGCAACTGCTCGCTCGGTTGAGCCATCGCAACACTTGCACAAATCGCACACACAATCATGGCAATCTTCATGCGCTTCTCCTTATTGAATCTGCGAACGCAACAAGCCCAACGCTTGCATCTCGATCTGTTGAATCCGTGCCACACTCAAACCCATCAGCACGCTTGTTTCGGCAAGCGTCAACCGCTCGCAACCGATGCCGTAGCGATACCGAATCACTTGGCTTTGACGCTCGTTCAACTTGGTGCGTTCGAGCAGTCGAGCCACATCCACAGGCTCGTCGGTGTTGGTGGTCTGCTCCTGATCCGATGCGACCGTGCGAATCGCAAGACCCTGCACCCGCTTGCGTTGATTGGTGTTGGTGCGGTGCATCATCAGCATCGCATTGCGAATCAGGTGAACAGCGTAGGTGCTGAACTGCGTGCCGCAATGCGGATCGTAGGTTTCGACCGCTCGCACCAAAGCGATCATGCCCTCGCCGATAGCATCGTCACGGTTGTGGCGTTGCGAGGTGCGCTTGGCCACAGTGTACACGAGTCCCATGTTGGCTTGCACGATGCGGTTTCTGTTTTCAATCGACTTGTCGGTGAAGTCTTGAGTCATCGGTGTCTCCAGTTCGTTCGAGCGACCCATTCGCCCGACATGAACAGTATATGCCACGACCGTAGGT
>Ga0315903_10005222_pt1 | contig 16992 bp, 13 predicted proteins | sample LakEriMetagenome_7_FD_203524 | JGI IMG/M metagenome (GOLD analysis project Ga0315903, IMG submission 203524) | Freshwater fungal communities from buoy surface, Lake Erie, Ohio, United States - Buoy 2 MA119 | ecosystem: Environmental > Aquatic > Freshwater > Lake | place: USA: Lake Erie, Ohio...
CAGTGCGTGTAAAACCCCAATTGAAAATTATACTCAAAAATGAGATACTTTAGAAGGTAAGACTTGTTTCCATCAAAACGCCTTTTCTCTGAAAATAGATAGTTACGGTTTCGCCTTTTTCATGCTCACCTAAAATTTCCATATACACATTTACATTATTCACATCTCGCTCTCCTATTTTCAAAATAATATCACCTGCTTTCAACCCAGCTTTATCAGCAGGTTTCCCATCACTCACGCCATCTAAACGCAATCCTACTTCTTCGAAAGCATAATCTGGCATTACACCCATGGTTACTTTAAAGCCACCTGTTTTCATTTCCATAGTTTTCGTTTTCAAAAAGGACAGCTTAGGTTTTGAATCTAATTCGAAAATTAAATCCACAATGTTTTCAAGCACACGAGCTTCACCTTCATAATTTACTTTATCAATATCATCAGTAGGTTTATGATAATCGCTATGTTGACCTGTAAAAAAATGCAATACAGGAATATCTTTCAAATAAAACGAAGTTTGATCACTAGGTCCGACGCCGGCGCTGTCATACTTCATGCTGAAATATGAATTTGTTTTCTCTAATGCTGGAATAAATGCATCAGAAGTCCCAACTCCGTATATCAGTAGTTTCTTTGTCTCTTCATTCAACCTTCCAATCATATCCATGTTAATCATGTAATTAATTTGAGATAATGGATAAGTTGGATTCTCGCACCATTTTTTCGAACCAATTAAGCCTAATTCTTCACCAGAAAAAGTCATAAAAATAAAATTATAATTTTCATCAATACCATTATGCATAAAAAATCTCGCTAATTCTAGCACACCAGCCACACCACTTGCATTGTCATCAGCTCCATTATGTATCTTTCCCTTTGGATTCGGGTCGAGAGAATTCCCATCGAAGCCTCGCCCACAATGGTCATAGTGAGCGCCTATTACTATCGATAATTTTGCTTGATTATCTAAGATCGCTATTACATTTCTACCCTTTCGTAATGGTTCACCAGCTGTAGTAGTATCATGAGCCTTACTACTCACTCTGTAATCAAAATCATAAAAGTATCCTTTATTGCCTAATGGCGTTAAGCCTATTGACTTCATTTTATCAGCTATATAATCCGCCACAATGAGTTCGTCGATGCTACTGGTTGCTCTTCCATTATTATCATCAGACGCTAAAAAGGAAATATCAGTGACTAAATGTTCAGTTACGATTCGTTGTGCTGAAATATGCTTAAACAAACAACATATAGAGACTAATAAAATAATTTTTTTCATACGTGTATTTTTTAAATGTCAAGTCACATGAGAGATTTCTTTTATGAATTAAAAATACTCAATCTATCCAATCTGCAATAAACAAATTTGTATCTCTTGAGCCATTATTATTTCTATTGGAGGAGAACACTAATTTTTTACCATTCGGAGAAAACATTGGGAATGCATTAAAGGCGTTTTTATACGTCACTTGCTCCAATCCTGTACCATCAATATTGATTATCCATAGTTGAAAGTCGAAACCTTTCTTACTGTGGTGATTGCTCGAAAAAATTATTCTTTTACCACTAGGATGAAAAAAAGGTGCCCAATTGGCTTTACCTAAATTTGTTATTTGCTGTAAATTACCACCATCAAGATCACAAGTAAATATTTCCATCTCCGTCGGAGCCACTAAACCCTTTGCTAAATAAGATTTATACTTTTCAACCTCCTCAGTTGAAGTGGGCCTTGATGCACGGAAAACTATCTTTTTACCATCAGGTGAGAAAAATGCGCCCCCATCATAACCCAACGAATTTGTGATTTGTCTCTGATTAGTTCCATCGATATTCATAGTCCACAACTCTAAATCACCACTTCGAATACTTGTAAATACAATCTTATCCCCCTGAGGAGAAACCGTTGCCTCTGCGTCGTAACCTTTAGAAGACGTTAATTGCTTTTTTATTTTACCTTTTCTACTAGCAATAAAAATATCAAAGTCATCGTATATATTCCATAAATAATCCTTAACGTCAGTTATAACAGTTGGGCATTGATGCGAGCCTTTATGCGTTGAAGCATATAAAATATCCTTACCATTAGGCATATAATAACTGCAGGTTGTACGACCCAAACCTGTGCTTATTAGAGTCGGCTTATAAGTACTATCAGCAATTGCCTTTCGAATATTTAAGTCAAAAATCTGATCACATTCTAATCCCCATTTTTTATTGTTACTTTGAAAAGAAAGCTTTTTACTATTCGGACTAAAATATGCTTCTGCATTATCACCACCGAAAGTTAATTGTCTAAGATTATGCAAATGCGTTTCTTGGGCAATTACGCTCTCATAAATAAAAAGGAGCAGGAAATAATAAATTCTCATGAGCTTTCAAATTTAAACAAAATATCAACTCTTTAGCGCATTTTTCTTGCAACTAATTGATAGGATTCGACGATAAACTCTTTCATTTCTTTTTGTGAAATCTGTCCGTTCACCACAATTGTATTCCAATGCTTTTTACTCATATGATAGCCAGGCAAAACTGCTGTTGGATACTTCTCGCGTAAAGCAATTGCTATTTCAGGTTTGCACTTTACATTAAATTTCAACTGATCTTTATCTAATGGCAATAATAAAAACATTTTAAGATTTGTTTTAAATACTAAAGTGTTCGGTCCAAATGGACAACTCTCCTCTACATCAAACATGTTGAGTGCAAATTCGCGTATTTCTTCAATATTCATAATTCCATTAATTTAGACTTCTGAAATCAACAGGCACTAATTTACTTACTCCAGCTTCTTGCATAGTTACTCCGTAAATAACATCTACACTAGCCATCGTTTGCTTGTTGTGCGTTACAATAATAAACTGCGAATTATCGGAAAATTGGCGAATCATTTTAGTAAACTTGGCCACATTTGCATCATCTAAAGGTGCATCTACTTCATCGAGTACACAAAAAGGTGCAGGTTTAATTAAATAAATTGCAAATAGGAAGGCAGCAGAGGTCAAGGTTTTTTCGCCGCCAGAAAGTTGGGTAATAGTACTCGGCTTTTTACCTTTTGGTTGTGCATAAATTTCGATACCAGTTTCGGCCAAATTATCCGGATCAGTCAATTTCATATCAGCGTGATCATCCTGTGTAAATAAAGCATGAAATACATTAATAAAATTTTCTTTAACCTTATCGAACGTTTCTTTAAACTTTTGATTAGCTGTTAGCTCTACTTCTTCAATTGTTTTCAATAAACTGTCTTTGGCATTGGTTAAATCACTTTTTTGCTCTTGAATGAAATCATGACGACCTTTCATTTCCTTATAAGCTTCTACTGCCATTGGATTTACCTCACCTAAATTATCGATTCGTTTTTTCAGCCTATCTACTTCTCCTGTTAACTCTTCAATGGGCTGCTCACCTTGGCGCGGAGTTTTGAGCACATCATCGAGATCAATCTTAAATTCCAAGTGTAATCTTTCTTTCATAGAAGTTAATTGCAACTTCATTTCGGTAAGCTTATCTTTAATTGAATTTAATTGAGACTCACTTTGCTCTTTTTCACGCCTTTTCTTATTTAATATCGATTCTTTCTCCGTCAACTCATTCCTAAAAACATAAAATGCTTGATCATATTCGTTCAAGCTCTTCTCACTCGTTTCTTTCTTCTGTAAAGAACCATATAGCTTCTCTTCAATGGTTTTGAGTTGCAAATTTGTCTCATCCAATTGGACTTGTGTCTCTTGTTGTTTCATTTGACTTTGCGAAACACGAACTACTAAATCTTCAATTTGATTTTCACGAATTGCCTTCTCCTGATTAATTTCGTTAATGCGACTTTGTTGCCTCGTTATAATCAAATTATGTTGATTATACTCTTCGTTAGTTTTGTTATATTCTGCTTCCGCTAAGGCAAACTTCTCTTGACTTTGCTTCAAATTATCAAAAGCAAATGAGAGTTGCTGTTTCATATCGCCATACAAAGCCGCTGTATCCGCTATAGAGGCTTGAGTTTCAGCTAATTGTTTTTGCAAAACACTAATTCTCTCTTCACTTTGACTTATTTGATGTTGATAATTTTCAATTCTATTTTGAATTTGAATACTTGAATTATCATTTCTATTAATCGCTTCCTTCAATTGATTAATTTGATTATTCTTAATCTCTTGATTGAAGCCAACAATTAAATTTTGCGTATCTTGGATTTCTTGCTTTAGAGAATTGGTAATATCCACAAGTTCAATTATTTCTTGCGACAAGTTCTCTAAGCGCTGCATACGACCAATTTTATTTCCATCGAACACTCCTAAAGCCCCCCCAACAATGTTATACTTTGTTTTAAAGCTTGCACCGTCTTGGTTTAATAAAGTTACGTGATGAGGTAAAATGGTTTCAAAATCTTCGCTTATAAAGACATCTTGTAATAAAAAATCGAATAAAGGTTGAAACTTTGCATCGCACTGAACCAAAGTTGAAGCCGCAATGGAATTCTCAATATTCATAACTTTATTTTCGACATCTTCAATCTCATTTAAAATAAAGAAACCTGCCTTGCCTTTATTATTACTTTTTAGCAAATGAATAGCTTCATAAGCTTGAGCAGGAGTATCTACTACATAGTAATTCAAGTACTTATCTAAATAATTTTCAATTGCTGCTCGATACTTATCTGGCACATTGCATAATTCAGAAAGCAGCAATGATCCATGGTTCCAAGTATCGTGTTTACTTAAGTATTTGATACTATCGGGGTAACCTTCCAAATTATCGACCAGAGATTTTAACAAACTGTGTTCGTTGCGTTTCGCATCCAATTTTCTATTTTCTTCAAATAAATTCACTCGTGAAACCTCTAATTGCTCTTGCGATGAGAATAACTTAGCCGTAGCTTCCTCTTGTCGCTTTAAGGCATCTTGAAGTTCTTCTTTCTGTGCAACTAACTTCTGTTCTAATTCATTACGCTGAATATTTTGCTTCTCAATTTCTTGACCACGTTGTGTATTTTCATCATGTAATTGCTGAATTGATCTTTGCTGATTGCTAATGTTATTTTCTGCTACCGCCACTAATTTTTCAGCATCAAATTGTTTTACTTGCAATTGTTGATGTTCTTGTCGCAATTTATCTAAATCAGATTTATGCGTATCATACACCAAGCGTTTTGCATCTAAATTAATTCTTAGCTCCTCTAATTTCTCTTTAAGTTTTATAAGAGTGTCCTCTTCTGTAGCTATCTTCTTCACTGCATCCTCCGTAGCTTTGCGTAAGTTTTGAGTTTGCGTTTCAGCTTCGCTCATTTCACGTTGAATACTTTGAGCTAATTGGTTCAAATGTTCAATTCGTTGAGTTGCTAGACTCTTATCATTTTCAAGCGTTCGTAATTCGCTCACCAATTCATTAAACGATTTCTGCAATATATGTAATTGCTCCTCGCGTTTTGTTAGTTCAAGCTTTTGGGCTTCAAGTTCGGCACCTTCAGCAGCTATAGATGATTCGAAAGAGAGAATTGCATCTACTTCTTGTTGCTGTTGCGTTGTTAATGTTTGATATGTGCCATTAAAATCTTCTAATGAAGCTTTCACAAATTCAATGCTAACTTCTTTATACTCATTTTTAATGGTATGATATTTTTCCGCTTTTTTTGCTTGACTCTCTAAAGTTCTCAAATTATTGCCAATTTCAAATAGCAAATCTTCAATGCGATTTAAGTCAGCTTCCGTCGCATCTAATTTTAGCTTTGCTTCTTTTTTTCGGGTTTTATATATCGAAATACCAGCTGCCTGCTCCAACATACGTCTTCGGCTATTCTCCTTATCTTTAATGATATCGTCCACCATACCTAATTCAATAATTGAATAACTATCGCTAGTTACTCCAGTATCCATGAATAAATTGGTGATATCTTTTAAACGACAAGTGACATCATTTAATCGATACTCACTTTCTCCATTTTTGTAAAACTTTCTAGAAATTGTGACTATGTTAAACTCGGTAGGCAATAAATTTTTAGTATTTTCAAATGTGAGCGAAACCTCAGCCAAACCCGAACTATTGCGTGTTTTGGAACCATTGAATATCAAATCCTCCAAATTATCTGAACGCAATGTTTTTATTTTATGTTCGCCTATCACCCAACGAATCGCATCTACTATATTCGATTTACCGCAACCATTTGGACCTACAATACCCGTTATTTGGTTATCTAAATTAATTAATGTCTTATCAGCAAAACTCTTGAATCCCTTTATTTCTAATGACTTTAAACGCACGTAATCCTATTTTTAGGGCGTGAATATACAGCTAAGTGCCCTCATATGGTAGGACTGTTTGTATTTGCCACTTTTCTTCGGATAATATGTGGATAATTCAAAATAAATCCACAACATCATTTTTTTACTTTGGTAAAATGTGTATTTTCCTGTTGAAAAGATGTGATTCTATCTATACTTTAACAGCGGTATAATCAATCGATTTTTTAACCCCACAATCTGTTATCAATTCCATAGGGTCTGCTACGTTTTAGCTTCAATTCATTAAACTTGGTGTGGGTCGGATTAATCAAAAAATTATATTCCTCATGAATCACAGCCGAGGGCACTCTCAATATCCATATTTTATGATCGAGAAGGAAATGATCGCCAATATATTGAGTATAATCCCAATCATTAAACCAATTCGACTTTAATGAGCTACTGGATAAGGTTTTTACGGAATCGCTTGGAATTTCCATTTCGATAAGACAAAAGTCAGTTTGCATAGGTGTGAGTAAACGTTTATTCACCATTATTTCGAGTACCCCTAACGAAATATGTTCAGTGGCATAAAGCATAGGTGAACCCACACTATTCCAGCGACCACCATATAAACGAGCTCCTTCGCCCGAAAGGTCATTTTTGTAATCCGAATCTGAAAATCGATAGATAATCATGCAGAGATGCCGTGTTGTAATCTTCCAATAAGATTAATCACAGACTGGATACCCGCATAAGAATTAAATAGGCTTTTCGGGGGCTGATTGCCTAATGAAAAAGCTGGCATATGAATCCATTCTTTGAAGCCTTCTTTACCCAAAAATGAATTTCCCATTTCTAGCATTTTTTCAGCGAGTAAAATAAGCTCTACTTGCAAGCCATTAAATGCAGTATTTTCTTTTGCGTAACGTTGTAACGTTCGCTCGGAAATATGCAACATATCAGCCCATTCAGCCAACGAGAATGGAGCTTTGTTGGCAACTGACCTAAAATCTTGATAGAGAAAATCCTTGAGAAGCAGCTCTTGCACTGGCGCTTTTTGAATACTAGGCTTCTTGGGTGTATAGTATTCGAAGGTAGGTTCACTTATTACAGGTGGTTCATTAGTAAGATGATAAGCTTTGTTGGTTTTCTTTTTCATAAAAACGACTTTTGTCAAACAAATGTACGACAATTGTCTATAATTATCGTTTTTTCATTAATTTTTTTTCACCATTGTCAAAATAGTACCGATTCCAACTAAAGGCTCATCAGTTTCATCTAGAATCTCAACCATCCACTTTACAATCCCCTTCTCGAAAGTATCATCAGATCGCTTCTCTTGTAAGATTTTCTCCTTGCAAGTAAAACGCACCTGAATCGAAGTGTCAGGATAGACGGGCTTTGTAAAACGCAATTCATCGATACCATAATTTAATAGTACAGGATTAATATCATAACTATCGACAAATAAGCCTGCAGCGGCACTCATAATAAAATACCCATGGGCTACCTGATGCGTAAACATTGTACCATCAAAATTTGTCGCTTTCATATGTGCATAAAAGTGGTCGCCACTCAAATCCGCAAATTTATCGATATCCTCGCTAGTGATGATACGTTTGTCCGTTAACAATTGGTCGCCAACTTGAAGCTCATTAAAGAACTTTTTAAAAGGATGAACCGCATCTAAATTACCTTTTGCACCTTGTTGATACTGATTAGTAACTGCAGTTAACATAGTAGGACTACCCTGAATCGCTGTGCGCTGCATATAATGCATAACACCTCGCAAACCTCCCATTTCTTCTCCACCACCTGCGCGGCCTGGCCCTCCATGAACCAACATCGGCATTGGAGAACCATGACCTGTGCTTTCCTTCGCGCACTCTTCATTTAGAATTAAAATTCTTCCATGTAAGGTAGAGGCCCCTAGTACATACTCTTTCGCAATTTGTGAGCTCGCGGTTATTACACTTGAAACTAAAGAACCTTTACCTAAACGTGCCAATTCAATAGCTTCATCAATATGGTCATAGGTCATTAATGTAGAAACAGGGCCAAAAGCTTCAATGTTATGACAAGCTAGCTTTTCAAAAGGTTTATCATTATAGAAAACGATAGGTGGCATAAAAGCACCTTTAACTTTATCTGCACCCTGAACTTCAAAATGATGTAAATCACCGATTACGATTTCATGTTGCTCATTTAATTTTGTAACGCCTTCTAAAACATCATTACGCTGCGCAATTCCAGCCAAAGGCCCCATCCTAACCCCTTCTACAGCAGGATCGCCTATGGTAGTAGTTTTCAATCTTTTACCTAAAGCAATTTGCACATTTTCAAGCAATTTTTGAGGCACAATAATTCTTCGAATTGCTGTACATTTTTGTCCAGCCTTGGTTGTAATCTCCCGAACCACTTCTTTAATGAAGATGTCAAACTCAGGCATTTCTGGAGTTACATCATTGCCTAAAACACAACAATTCAGTGAATCCGCTTCCATTGTAAATGGAACAGCTTCATCTAATAAACGAGGATGAGATTTTAACATCTTACCCGTATGTGCACTTCCCGTAAATGTTACAATATCCTGGTTCTTTACATGATCTAAAATACCTCTTGCACTACCGCAGATTAGCTGCAAAGCCCCCTGAGGTAGAATGTTTGAAGCAATAATTTCTTTAAATACAGCTTCAGTTAAATAGGAAGTAATAGTTGCTGGCTTAACAATAGCTGGAACACCTGCCAACAAGTTAACTGCGATCTTCTCTAACATACCCCAAACCGGGAAATTAAATGCATTGATATGAATTGCTACACCATGCAAAGGAACTAATACATGATGCCCAATGAATGTATTGCGTTTAGACAACTTTGCAACAGAGCCTTCCACATAAAAAGACTCATCAGCAAACTGCCTACGCAAACTTGCATAAGTAAACAAATTACCAATGCCACCTTCGATGTCCACCCATGAATCAATACGTGTAGCACCAGTTAAGGCGCTTACCTTATAAAATTCTTCTTTTCGCTCCATTAAGTGCATGGCAAGTGATTTCAACATGAGTCCACGTTGTTGAAAAGTCATTTTTCGAAGATTGGGATTTCCTACTTTACGCGCATATTGCATCATACTATCAAAATCTAGCCCAACAGAACTTGCTTGATAAATTGGATCACCTGTGATTGCGTTATAAAGTAATTCGGTATTTGCAGTCGGTGTTACCCAATTCCCCTCTGCATAATTATTCAATGTTATAATTGACATAAAAATATTTTGTAAACTCCAAATATAATCACAAGCAACCAGCTTATAAAAAATGATAAGCGGTTGTAGGGTAAAAGCAGCAAAATGTCAGTTTTAGTTATTACGAAAAATATGCATTATGAGTGAGGAATATTGCGTGAATGTATTTGCTGTTCTTAATTTTCTCATAAGTTGCTATTCCCATTGCAGAACAAGCTATTTGACAAACCGATGTTTAAATATCTATAGGAATTTCTGAAAAGGGGAAAGAGTAGATTTCTCATTTACAAGCTCCTTTTGAATACTTCGTTATTCCATTACATGCAGCATTACAAGCGTTGCTATATGTTTTGTTATTGCACCCACGCACTGGGCATATTCTTTTGTGCAATTACAATTATTGTTGACCTCAATACAATCATCCTTGGTATGATTGCTATTGTTCTTTTTGCATTGTGACAATGTCAGTATTAAGATGGACGCTACACACAATATTGATATTACTTTTCCCATATTAACTAGTTTTTATTTAGCGCTTGTTTATTGTTTATTTAATGATGCTAAATGTATCATTAGCATGAGATCTAACTTCCTAAAATCCGAATTCCAAAACTATAAGGGTATTGAATTAGTCCGAATTCGGTGGATGACGTTAGATTTTGACGATAGTATAATAGGAAATCACGGTAAGAAATTTCAGCTTGTAATCCGAGTTGAAATTTATTCAAATTAAATTGCTCAAAGTTTTTGTTCTTGTCGTCATCTCCTTTCATAATTTGCTTCGTATGCGAGCGAATTAGATAGCCTCCATAACCACCTGCTGCAAATGTGAAGTTCTTCTTCTTTTTTGTCGGATTTGTTTCAAATTTTAACATCAATGGTATTTGAATGTAATTGGTAACTAATTTATTCTTCTTGAATGCAACCGAATCTCGAGAAATAAATTGTTGTCGAGGATTAGAAATATTAGTGCTCAAAGGGGCTTCATTCCATATTATATTTCTTTTGTAAGAATAGCTGTTAATGTCATAACTCAAACCAGAAACTATATTGACATGATTTTTATATAAGCTCCATGCTAATCGGACAATTCCAAAGTTTATATTAATGGACTTGCCAGTCTTCAGCGCAAAATCATTATCCGAAATACCTGTACCCAAATCTTTAAAAAATTCAGTTTCCCGAGAGAGAGGCTTCGTTCCACTAGCATAAGATGCATAGTCAGTTCTATCCATATAATTAGCAAAACCGAGATCGAGATGAAGTATGCTTTTCTCAAACTTTTGACGTTTTTTCTGAGATGACTTGTTTGTGTTAAACTCAACCCTCTTAGCTTGTTTAACGCTATCTTGATCGTTGTAAATTATTGTGATGCGGCCATCCATAAATTGGGTTGTATCGCTTTTTACTTTTTTATCTTGCCCAAATACGAGTTGCGAAATAAATAAAAGTGAGCATATTAATTGTGTTGTTTTCATGACTTTATATTTTGTTTTATTTTTTAAAATTACTTTTTACAATTCTGATTTCTACCTAGAATAGAAATCTATCTTAGATTGCTTAGTTCAAATGAATTACTGTCCATTTACCCAGCACCAATGCAATATCTGCATTTTGCCAAGATTCTTTGGTACTCTTCACCTTATGTGTAAACCTTAGAATTTTGTTTACAACATTAAATAAACGCGAATGCTTATTATCATCTAAAATTACAAGAGAAGATGATGCCTCGTGCGCAGAATAATCTTCTTTAGGCATATCATTTCTAGCCCATGTTTCATTGATGTCAATATTCGCGTTTAACTTAGGCCTAAGCTCATTCAATTTCTTACTATTAGCAGTATCGAATTTGGCGTCATGAGTTGTAGCAATAGCTTGCTGCTGATTTACATTAGTTGCAGACTTTGAAGCATCAATAAATTCTTTAATTTCATTTTGGGCAGGGAGAACCTGCTTCTCAGTGACAATATCACTTTTAGTAACAACCACAGAATGAACAGCAGGTGCTTTTGAACGATTAGGAGTTTGAGTAACTTCTTTACGATTTAGATTTGAAGGATGTTTTGCAATAGCAATATTCTGTGCTGGTATTGATGAATCAATTTGGGTCGTGTCTACTTGAAGTGAATCTCTATTATTAATTTTATTTTGACTCGATACGCTTGCAGTATTTGCATCAGCGTCATTCTCACCATTTTGATGTAACACAAAATATGTTGCTATGCAAAGTGAAATAAAAATCGAAGCAATCGTCATGATTTTTTTAAAGCTACTCGACTTGTTTAATTTTAAGTGTGAATGCTTAAGTAGAGATTCTTTGCGAGAGTAAACGATATTATCATCGGACGATACAATAGTCTGTTGCAAAAGCAGATATTCTTCAGATGCTTGTGGGTTATTTTGTAAATAAAGCTTCATCTTGATTAACAAATCGCCATGTAATTCACCATGCAAGTGGTCAACTAAATACTGCTCATAATTACTTTGATCGATTTTCATCACATTTAAATATTTGCTTCTATACTAACCAATGATTTTTTAAGACTCATGCGTGCTCTGAATAAATAGACTTTAACTTGACTCTCACTTATACCGGTTATGCCAGCCATTTCGTCGTAACTGTATCCTTCATAATCTTTAAGTAAGACTAACTGTTTTTGTATTGCTGGCAATTCCTCAAGTGCTGCATGTAATCTTTTTCTCAAATCAATTTGTTTTATCTCAGTTGTGCCTGCCAGCGCAATTGGCATTTCGTCCTTTAATAGCAATCTCTTATCTTTTCTCATTTCATCTATCATTTTACGATACGCCACTGTGAATAAAAAACTCTTTGCTTTTTCATTTTCAACTTCACTACACTTTGTCCATAATACCTCAAAAGCTTGTTGTACAATATCCTCTGCTTTTTCACGATAATTGTAGTTTTTCAAAACAAATCGAAACAATCCATCAGCGTGTTCTTTTGCACATCTATTGTATTCGCTTTGAGTCATTGTTACTATTAATCGTGTGAGATGATTGAGATGTTACACGAATTGAAAAAAATTATTTAAAACTCATCAGAATATTATCTAATTTAGAGAAAGCAAGTCTATTTCCATCTTGTTGATACTTAGATAAATGGTCTTGATACACAAGGAGATTGAGTGAGAATGATTGCAAATCTTCATAGGTAAATCTATTTGACATTTTACCATATCCTAGTTTTTCAATATATGCCGCATTGACATATTGCTCGAATTGGTTTTCGATTGGCACCGTATAAATTGGTTTCTTCAAATACACTGCTTCACTAATAAATGAAAACCCACCATTACAAATGACAGCTTTTGCATTGCCAAAATCTTGAATAAAAATGGTCTCAGAAAACTTTTTACAGATTACATTTTCATCCATCATTTCTTTTTCTGACCCACATATAATAAAAATTTGTTTCGGAAATTGTTTCAATATTTCGATTAAATCTAGCAGAGCCATCGATTTTTGGTAAACAAGAATATGATTTCCATATTTAGTTTCAACATTAATTATTTCGTCTCTGATGATAGGAGGAATATAAGAAGCGTTAATCTGCTTTAAATTTGGGTAGAAGAAGCTTGTAATTAGATAATAATCTGCACCATATACTTTCGCATGAATAATTTGTTTCGCCAATATATAATCCGGTTTAATTAAAAACGGTATTTCAATGTCTAAATTCGCCTTATCGATAATTTGCATATTATCAATACTTACTAATGGTAATTTGTTGAATGTGGCATAGAAAAATGTGAAACTCTCAAAATCAGAAATAACCACATCGAAAGTAAAATTATCTAAGAGCTTTTTATACTGTTGAAAATTATGTTTTAAATTTTCTGGCGCTTCTTGAATTGTGTGGAATGCAGTTTTAAGCACAGAAATTTTTTCATTGTGCAAAGCTAAATGGAATCCATTTATGGGATGAACCCGATTCGGAAAATGAGTGGATAAAAAAACAAATGCGCAGTCGCTAGTAACTATTTGTACATCATGATTTTTTAAGAGATTTTCTATGATCACTTTACTTCTTGTTGCATGCCCCATTCCTTCGCTGGGCAAACCGTATAATATGCGCATTTAATTTATATTGTAATGACAAAGGTCAACGATTAAATTAACATTATTGGCACAAGAAATAAATCCTTCATTTTGTGAGAGTGTCATCCAATATTCACAATTTGGTTAATTTGTAATATTTCATCAATAAATCTATAATCCACTAACAACAATTCTTAGGTTCGCGTCTTGCTTGTAAACAAAAAACATAATCATGAAAAAATTATCCTTTTAATCCTCGTTTTGTTATTTGCACAATGGGCAAATGCGCAATGCAATCTTAATTTCTCTGTGAGTGGTGGTTGCGGTGATTCTATTGCTACTTGGTGTTCGAATGGAACTCCTCCCTATTCCTATTCGATAAATCCGATTTCAGGCACACAAGGTCCAATGGGTTTTGCGAATGTGGCGCTAGGCACTTATACCCTTACTGTCGCAGACGCTAATGGGTGCACTGCAACAGCCATAGAAACGGTATCTGCGAGTATTACATCAGCGACAATTTCAACCACTAATGCTACCTGTACAGGAACATGCGATGGTTCAGTAACTATTAATATTACTGGAGGAAATTCCGCAGTATTGATCTATTACATAAATAATACAGCTTATACCAACGCTACTATAAGCAACTTATGTCCTGGCACCTACCAAGGTTATGTGACCGACAATTGCTCATATTATATCTATGTGTTCACAATTGGAGTACAAAGTGCTATTGTGCTAACGTCGAATATTATACAACCAACAGCCTGTGGATTAAATGGACAAGGCTACTTCTTGGCTTCTGGCTGAACTCTACCTTATACTTACACCTTACAACCTGGTAATATTTCAAATTCAACTGGTCAATTCAACAATATAGCACCTAGAAGTTATACAGTGCAAGCGACGGACAATAGTGGGAGTGCTTGCATAGCAGAAACGGTTTTCAATATTAATAGCCCTACTGGATTATTTATTGGCAATTATTCAGGCTCTATGAACTGTGGACAAGGTCAAAATTATATTTACGTTTACTATTCAGGCGGCATGAGCCCAATCAATTATAGCATTTCTCCTAATTCAGGTACATTTTCAGGCAACTTATTTAGTAACCTTTCGAATGGAAATTACATTGTGACAAGTACTGATGCGAATGGATGCACCGCCACTACTTTTGCTGTAATTAATGGCACAAGTAGCATACCTGGACTCACCACAAGCAGTATTGCAACTCCTTCGAGTTGTGTAAACTCAACTGACGGTGCAATTGATTTAACGGTAAGTGGATTCAGTGGAGCTTTAAATTTTAACTGGAATAATGGTTTTGCGAATATCGAAGATCTTAATAACATTCCGTCAGGTGCTTATGATTGCTTAATTACAGGCCCTGCGACAGGCAATTGTTACTGGCATAACGATTCGTTAGGCATTTTAGGAAGCCCCTTCATTTATTTAACCGGGCAAGCCACTCAACCTAGTTGCAGTCTAGCAAATGGTCAGATAAATGCTTATGCTCAAAGTGGCACACCACCCTATAATTATACTTTATTACCCAATAATATCAGCAATTCAACAGGATTGTTTAACAATTTAGGGAGTGGAGGCTATACTGTTGTTTGTAGCGATGCAAGTGGCAGTACTTGTACTCAATCCACCACTTTTGTCTTGAATAATCAAAGCTTTAATTTTATGGTATACGCAAGTGCCTATTCAGGAAATTGTCTGCAAGGTACAGTTTCATCTATCTATGTAACTTCCAATGGTTCTGGTGCCATCACCTATTCCATTTTGCCGAATATAGGCATACAAAATGGAGGCTTCTTTAGCAACCTATCGAATGGTATTTACACAATCACCGCAACCAGCACAACAGGTTGTTCTGCGACAACAGTAGCTACCATCAATGGCTCAAACCCAATCCCAGGATTGGTTGTAAGTGCTGTATCACAAGTACCATCATGTAGTACTAACAATGGGTCGATCGACTTAACTCAAAGCGGGTTCAGTGGTACTTTAATTTATGATTGGTCATACAATGGAACTAGTAGCTTTGCGACAACACAAGACATCAGCAATCTAGCACAGGGCATTTATAATTGCCTCATCACTGACCCAGCTACAGGCAACTGCCACTCTTATTCAGATAGTTTGTATAGCCCTAGTATTTCTTATTCGGTTTTACAAACAATCATGCCAACTTGCGTGAATAATAATGGCGTCATTGAACTTCAAGGACTCAATGGAACTGCACCTTACACATATACGTTAAATCCGGGTAATATTATAAACAATACAGGACTATTTACAGGCTTAGGAAGTGCTGTTTATACAATTGGTATTCAAGATATTAATGGGTGTATTTCCGCAGCTGTTTATACCTTGTTCTCTGGAACAGTAAGTTTATATATTAGATCTTACTCAGGTTCATGTTCAACAAGTACTAGCTCTTCAATTTATTATAATGCTTGGTCGCAAATGGGTACAGTAAATGTTACCTTGAACCCTAATTTAGGTACCATTAGTCAAAATTCGTTCATCAATTTGCCAAATGGCACTTACACAGTAACCGCAACAGATGGTAGTGGCTGCACAGCAACTTCTACTGCGGTAATAAATGGCACAAGTACTATAAATGGATTAAGTGTTACTTCGATTGTACAACAAGAATCTTGCTTTGGCACTCAAGATGCATCAATAGACATTACTCTTAGTGGCGGACCAAGTAACTTAGATTTTTCGTGGAGCAATGGTGCTACTACAGAAGATTTATTTAATATCACTGCTGGGTATTACTCATTACAAATAACAGACCCTTTAACAGGGAATTGTTTCATTTGGACGGATAGCATTGGCGTTTCCGGTGTGAACTGTGGCAGTATTTCAGGAAAAATATTTGATGATAACAATAACAATTGTATTCAGGATGCTGCCGAAGCTGATTTGATTAATGTGCTAGTGACACTTTCAAATGGACAAATTGGATATACAAATTGGACAGGAAATTATTCTATATCGAATATCCCACTTGGAAATTATACTATCACACAAACCTTACCAATAGGTGCGGTACAAAATTCATGTACACAGCCTTCGGCAATATCATTAACAGCCAGCAATCCTAATTTAATAAATATTGATTTCAAAGATGATGCACCTATAGCATGTGAAGCTTGGATTATTGCTTGGCCTAACTCACAATTCTTACCAGGTGGCATGGGTCAGTGTCATATGTTTTATGACGTAAATGCTTATCAAAACTGCACGGGTAATATTTACTTTATCATACCTCAAGGCTTGAGCTTTAGTTCTGCAACTGTACCACCAAACAATGTATATCGAACACCAAACGGCGATAGTTGTGTATGGTTAAGTATGCCTTTAAGTGGTGTTTCGCAGCATATATATATACTGCAGTATTCCTACGACTGCTACCATGGGGCAATTAATTACCTCGCATGCACATAT
>Ga0315903_10005228_pt1 | contig 16982 bp, 11 predicted proteins | sample LakEriMetagenome_7_FD_203524 | JGI IMG/M metagenome (GOLD analysis project Ga0315903, IMG submission 203524) | Freshwater fungal communities from buoy surface, Lake Erie, Ohio, United States - Buoy 2 MA119 | ecosystem: Environmental > Aquatic > Freshwater > Lake | place: USA: Lake Erie, Ohio...
TTGATGTTTATAGTTATACATTGTCAGGATGTCCTTGTCCTGTGGATCTAATCTTACCGATCGGACCGACGCCTACTCCAACCGTTACTACAACTACTACAAATACTCCAACCGTTACTCCAACTACTACAAATACACCAACGGTTACAATGACACCAACAAATACAGAAACACCTACGAACACACCGACAACAACACAAACACCATCGACTACGCCAACCATGACACCGACTCCTTCTACAACACCACCAAGTGGCGGAGCAATTTGGAACACAACAAATGTGGATTGGGAAGATCAAACAGGATTATGGAATACAGTATAAATTAAAAATTAAAAAAAAATCATATGCCTACTTTAAGTGGACAAACAATACAATCGACATACCAAGGCTTATTGAAATTAGCCACATCTACATCAGGTGTGACATCTACACCTCAACAGATTCAAGATGGTTTGGGTAATGACACAGGAGCAAGAATTGCAACAAACTTCTTGTCTGCACCAAATGTCTTTCCAATGAACCCATCAGTAAATTTCACTCCTGATTATATGGGACCTGGCTTCGGTTCTGCTGGTATAACACCACAAGCAAACCAACAAAATAAATTGAATGCATTTTTGTTTTATGATTCAGGTCAATATGCATATTCTGCAATTACCTATACTATAATCAGTGCAACCTCAACCACAGATGTTGTTGATGTGGCATTCTACAACACACAGTATAGTGATTTAACAGGAGTAATCCCCTACCAACTAATCATGTCAGGTATAACTCTTTCAACAACTCCAAGTGGATCAGGTATTATACAAACCAATTTACCATCAACATTATCATTCTCAGGAACAGGTGGCGGATTCTACTACATGGTTATGAAAATCAGTAATGCTGGTGTAACACCAACAATCAGGTATGGTAATAACCCTGCAAACTCAACTTCTTGGCCAAGTTTATTCCAACCCATTCTTGGTCTGACAAGAAATAGAACAGGGAACGCAACTGCTGCTGGTATTGGAACAAACGCCAATGCTGCTGGTTACATGATGACAGCAACAAATTTTGCTGCAACATTCTCCACTGCAGATGGTGCAATAAACACAAGTTTTAACCCATACCTCATGGGATTTGCTTTAAGATGTGTAAAATAATATGTGGGATTTAACACCAGCAGCACTCCAAAGACTTGGAACTTTATTCATCAATTTCTATAAACAGAAATTGCAAGAGAAGATTTACCCCTATGCTCCTGGTTACAATAGATCACAACCAACTTCAGGGAAGTCGAATAAAGTTGCTTCGGGTCAGTTATTAAACTCTTTGACATCAACAGTTGTAGAAACCAAACCAGGTCAATATGAACTCGTAATAACCTATATGGATTATTTCGAGGCTGTGAATCTTGGAAGAAGACCAAGAAGAGGAAAGGTCCCCATTCCTGCTCTACTCGATTGGATTAGAATTAGGGGAATAAAAGGTAGAAATAAAAGGGGAAGATTTATTCCAAACTTGTCACTTGCTTTTGCAATACAAACAAACATATACAAGTATGGTATTGTCCCAAGTAATATTTATGACAAAGCGTATGACTCATTTGAAGCACTTCTTGAAAACCCACCTGCTCAGTTTCAACAAGAGTATGAAGCATTATATGAAGCAATTGGTCAAGATGTTGAAAACTTTATGGACAAAGTTATTACCAAAGAATTCCCATCAATAATTGAACTATGAGTTTAGATTTAAAAATATTACAAAAACCACTCTCAGTTACAGAATCACATTCTGATCATACATGGAATGTTGCCCTGAATGACTATTCTGCTTATACTGACATAAGATTGGTTGTTGACATCTATAAGAACCCATACCTCAATGACATGGGTCCGAACAATACATCAGGAACGACACAAGAATCAGGAAAGATCGGAAGACTACTTGTTCCATCCAATCAATACGGAAACTGCATATTCAATGTGGAAACCGTTATTAGAAATATTGTTCAAGGTAATCCAAGAAACCTTGACATGATCTATACAGGAACAACTGGTGGAGCAGGAAACGATCCATATTTGGTAAACGCTTATACATCATCAACGATGTCAATCACAGCCAATACATCACAGGCAACAATAGCATCTGAGAGACCAGGTTATATTGCATTTTCAAACGGTTTTAACGGAGGTTATGAAGGTTTTGAGAACATATACCATGTGAACGAATATCGTCTAATTTTCGGGGTGCAATTCACTTCTGGTGGGACCACACAAATCATCATCCCGACCAACTATTCTGCATATACATCATATAACGAAATAACCAACATCATCTCCCCATATTCAGCAGAAACTCAGCCGTATGGAGTAATGGTTTGGCCTGGTGTTCAAGACAACAAGAGATTTGGTTATGCTTTGAACAACCCCAATTTTGATTATTACTATGACCCAACAAATCTGAGTGGAAAATACAACTATTGGAATTATAAAGTGTTTGACTTTGCAATGGATCAAGGATTCAATCCTTATGATGTCAAAGGTAGGTTCATGGCTGCTTACGGTAATGAAACAATTCCAATGACAATCTCAGGTGGATCTGTTTACCAAACAAGATTTAGAACTCACTATTACAAGTGTCCAATTGTCGTTGGATTTATGTTTGGTGAGAATCCACTATACAACAACTCAAATGTTGCAAACTCAATTACATTCTTACAAAAACTCAATAACAATAATCAGATGAATTATGAGATCGCAAGTTCATCTGACATGACATTTACAACAAAACCATACGGCAACTATTCTTATTTGAATCAGAGGATCGCTTATGGTATTTGGAAACAGAATCCAAATATGTATACCCAATCTGATGTTGCGATCTTTTTAAGTTCAGGATCTTGTGATTACAACTACTATTCTGGTGTTTCAGAAATCGTTCAATATAAAATGGTTGGAGAAGAATGTTTCAATGATCCAATCTCTTTCTTGTTTATGAACAGAAATGGGGTTTGGGACACTTATACATTCACAAAGAAAAATGAGAAGAAATATAACCCTGATCGTAAGGTATATTCTCAATATAAAACACTCAATACAACAGTATGGAATAGACAGTCCTATGACTCTCTTGAGACCGTATTCTATGGTCAAGCAGATGAGTTGATTACAGTTGATTCAAACTTTGTTCAACAGAATGACGCTGTTGTTATTGAGGAACTATTATTGTCCCCTTATGTTTACATGATCATGGACAATTGGACACCAATAAATGGTCAATCAATTATTCATCCATATTTGATTCCATGTACAGTTCAAAACAAAGAAGTAAAAGTATTCGAACAGAAATACGAACACATCTTCCAATATACAATTGAACTTAAACAAACACCTTATAGAAGATTTGAATTACCAATATAATGGCATTACAGATTAGAGTTACAGTTGAAAACGAATTTAAATTCTTGGATCTTTATAGAGATGAACCAGTTCTTCTCTCACTCTCTTTTGCGGAGTTACAAGACATTACAAAAAAGAATTCAGCATTCTCAAAAGCATTCTCAGTTCCTGGTTCAAAAAATAATAATCAGATCTTCAATTTCTTTTATGACATAAATGCGATCCCTGTAAACTTTGATCCGAACAATAAGTTTGAATCAGTTTTATTATGGGATGGTTATGAAATATTACAAGGACACATAAGAATGAATGGTGTGTCCATAGCCAAAGATGAAATAATCTACCAAGTTACTTTCTATAATCAAGTCGGTGATCTGGCAGCAAACATTGGTGACAAGTATTTGTACAACACAGATCTGTCAGGTCTAACACATCCTTATACTCAAGCAGTAACACTTGAGTCACAACTCGATCCAAATTTGTTTGTTCTTACAGGAGCAACAAACTATTCATACCAATCAGGTGGAACAATGTGGGGACTTTATAACATCGGTTATGAATACCTTACAGGAACAACTGTAAACTCAAATGTTTCACCCCTCGTACAATTCACACCAATTGTTACTTCAGCAGGAACAACAAGTTATGTTCCACAATCTGGTTTCTTTGATTTCTCAGGAACACCAGTGAACTCTTTCTATTTCAAACCAACCATTCAGGTTAAAGCACTTTATGAATCCATTTGTAGAGATGCTGGTTATGAAATTCAATCAAACTTTTTCAACACAAGTTACTTTGAGCATTTCTATATGCCGATGAAATACTTGGATGAAACAATATACCCAAGAAATGCAATCATTCCTTGTTACAAGTATGTCAACCAAACAATCACACCTGATTTATTTGGAACATATACAAATCCATCTTCGGGTGTAACTTGTAACACACTTGGATTCTCTGCAAATACAACAACACTTGAAATACCTGGTGAATTTGCTGCAACATACACATGGAGATTCCAATTTGAAGTATTGCCACAATTCACTTGTGGATCCATCAACTACCCTTATTTGTATGTTGTCTTTTCTGATGGTGTTGCAAACACAACACTTTATTCATCTGTATTCTGTTCAGGAAATACAACAGTTTCATTTGATCAACAATTCGTATTCACTGGTACATCAAACATGCAGATCTTATTGATCGGTGATGGTACGATTGTGAATAATTTTTCTGCTGAAATCATTTCAGCACCAAGATTCATTCCTCAAGGATCACAAGTTGACTATAGGCTTGAATTCCCTGACAATGATTATTCTCAACTTGATTTCATAACATCGATCAACAAGTATTTCAATTTGGTCATGGTCCCCAATCCTGACAAACCAAGATCACTTATTGTTGAACCTATTATTGACTACATTGGAAAGGGAAGAGTTCTTGATTGGACCACAAAGGTTGATGCATCACAATTGCAATCTGTATACCCAACAACATCACTTTTGAACGGTACATTACAATATGAATTCAGACTTGATCAGGACTATGCAAACCAAGACTTCAGAACACAAACCAATAGAACATTTGGAACAGACAAATTCAAGTTGGGATTGGAATATAAGGACACAATAACCAAGTTCGATTATTTGTTCTCATCACCGATTGACATTACAATACAGAATGCATACATCCCACTTCTTACTCTTGGTTCAATGTCAAAAGTAAAAACTGTTGACAAGGATGGTCAATCACAACAAACATTTGTTCCATTTAAGGTATTACCGAAACTAATATTCAGAGGACCAACAATTCCTGTGGACAACTATGGTTTCGTTGCATCATCAGGATTCACAACAGGATCATCAGTATGTTCATCAGGTATTACATTCACAACAACGACAACTTGTCCTGTATATTACAATGATTGTGATGGTATTCAACAAGTGTTTTACCCATCAGTAGGATCAAATACAATCAATACTTGTGCTGATCCAACATCTCTAAGAGCGCCATATATTTGTTTTCCATACCCAACTGTAACTGTAACGAATACTGGTACAACTTGTGGTGGAGTATTCTTTGGATCACCATTCCAATACTGGTATTTGGATGGAATACAACAAGACAGATTTTCAAACCTTAATAGATTTACAACATACCCATTTGCATATACAGGATTCTCACATTATTGTAACTACAGAGGGGAAGACAGAACTGACATTACCCCAAGTGAGTTTGTATTTGCTTCTGAAGATCTTTATGACATTTATTACAAACCATATGTTGAGGATCTAATATCAGCCGAAAACAAGATCTATTCTTGCAAAATTTATTTATACCCACAAGAGATTCAAGATCTGAGATGGAATGAAAAGATTCTAATCAACAACACATATTTTAGAATCAATAGGATCACGAACTATAACATGACCGAACCATCTATTTGTGACATTGAACTAATCAAACTCACAAAGGAATACCCTGGTCACAGAGTTCTATATTATGATTTATTACCATGCACAGGATCAACAGAATTACATTCAAATTCTGATCTCAATTACCACTTATATGCATACGCAGGAAACTATGTCAAACTATATGACACAGATTCCAACTATTTGGGTTGTTATAATGTGCAGATCGGACAGTACAATTCAGGTTATACATACAATCAATATTTTATTGGAACTGCTTATACACAGAATCTTGTCAATGTATATTCTGATTGTGGTTGCTCAGGAAGAACAGCATTTACAATCGTACAAGAAGAGCCAGGAGAAGACAGAGAGTTTGTATATGCTGCAACAGGATGTAACACAACAACACAATACATTTTCAATTCAACCAATGCTTCATTAGAGACCACTGGTTTGACTTATAAAATTTATGATCCAATTACCACATTGGAAGTTTGCGTGTCAGGAATCACACCGTATTACATTGTACAGACAGATTACAATGAGGTCTCAGGATTTACAGATTGTGTGGAATGTGCTTGTATACAATGTTTCTCTTATACATTCGGACCAGCAAATTCAACAGGTAATGTAAGATGGTTAGATTGTGATGGAATCTCGACTGATGCAAATGTTTTACAAGGTGAGTTCTATAACATCAGTTGTGCAAGACAAGGAACAGTATATGGTGATGGTCCAATTGTGATCGGATCAAACTGTTTCAATGGATGTGTCACTCCGACGCCAACGCCTACCTCAGTCACACCGACGCCTACCCCCACCAACGCAGTTACACCTACGATGACTCCGACTCCTTCATCAACGCCAGGTGCTGGTTACGATTATTATTATGCAGATGAATACCAATGTATATTCCCTGGTTGTACATTAGTTTCAACCGTTGTATTGGTTGCATTCCCTGCAGGAACATCTGTAAACTTGGGATGGTTCTACCCTGATGAAAACTTCTCAGGATTTGTTTATGAGATTAGTGCTCCTGTGTCATCATTTGGACCTGGTTTGATCCTGTCAACATTCGGATCATCAAACTGTAATACGGCATGTTTCGTTTAAAAACTATTTAATAATATGAGTTGTGTAAATTATACAAATGATGGTCCTTATAGTGGTTCAATAGAAATCTCAGGAACAACTTGCAATGGTGTTACTGGTATGTTTTATTTGAACTTTGGGGAGACAATTTGTATGGACACAAACTACCCATTGTTTACTTGTGATTATTTCAAGATCAATGGTCCATGTAATCCACCGACGCCTACCCCCACCACTACTTCAACTCCGAGCCCAACACCTGGTGCTTGTGAAAGAATTTATGTAGAATTTTTAAATCCTGTTTCGAGTGGAAATACACAATACATGAGTATTTCACCTAACTCACCAGCATTTTTGAATCTAGATCCAACTCTTTCTCCAGTATTCCAATACTCTTGTTCAACTTATAACTCTGAATCTTATATTGCATTCACAGGTGAAACAACAGGAGATGCATTGTTATACTACCCAACATTTGGACAGTTTGTATATTGGGATGCACCTAATGCAAATGAATGTGGAGAAGGTGGAAATTCTGTTGTACTCGGTGGAAACTTTAATACAGGATTTACATATAATGGTTTCATTTACCCAGCAAATGGACTTTCAATAAATAGTCTCATGTATTTAACCTATGTTGGATCATGTTTACCAGCACCTACGATCACTCCAACGATTAGTCCTTCAAGCACACCAACCTGTACTCCAACTTTAACGAGCACACCTACGACAACGCCTACCGCAACATTTGGAACAACACCATCTGTTACTCCATCCAATACAGCAACACCTTCAATAACTCCGAGTCAAACAACAACAAATACACCAAGTCCAAGTGTTACTCCTACTTTGACAAAAACACCAACCAATACACCTTCGAACACACCTACATTCACACCAACCGCTACAGTTCCTTTATACCGTTATAGGTACTATGTTCATGCTTGTGGTAGTTGTATTCAACTTGGATTCTCAAGTTCTGAATTAAGAACAAACTACCCTCTAACAAGTGGTTATTTCTATAAGTGGCAAGATGAGAATAATATTTTCAGAATTGACTCACCATATTCTGGTCCAACATTGACAATAAATGACAAGAGATTCAATTACAACTATAACTCAGGAAGTACTTGCGTTTCTGCATCACTTTGCACCACGCCGACGCCAACCCCGAGTAACACTCCTACGAGCACCCCACAAGTAACACCGACAACAACAGCGACCAACACCCCAACACCAAGTGAAACACCACCAGCGACTGGTACAACTTTATACATTTATGGTAAGTACATAAATTCTCCATCTTCTGGTGATTTGGAATATTCTATAAACTCAGGAACAGTTCAGACAATAGGACCAATCTCAACAACATCATGTGATTTTATTACATCGATTGCTGGTCTGAGTATTGGAGATTCTGTAGAATTCACAGACTCATCAACAAATGCTATAGCAGGATCTACGACAGTATGTCCAAGTGGACCAGGTGGATTCTCTTGTCAATATAATCATTCTGTATTGAGTTCAGGTTCTGAATTCGCATACATAACTGTTGATGGATCGAGTACTTGTTAAAATTTGTATATGATGAAATTTATATTTGAAAATGGGGAAGAGGTAATAACTCCATCCGAGCCGAAAACAATAAACCTCAACATAGAAGAATTGAAAGATTCTTTTCCACTACTTGTGGACAATAAACATCTATTTGAGTTTTTGAATCTAATTAAAGATGGCTACGAAAAAGAAAGTTGAAGTAGATGTTGATGTCAATATTGACCTCGAACCAAGTTTAAAAAACCTTAGAGAACTTAAAAAACAACTCAAGGAAACTGCTGCAGGATCTGAAGATTTCAAGAGACTGACCAATCAAATTGATGACATGGAAGATGCTCTGAAAGGAGCAAAGGCTGGTGCATCAGATTGGGTTGATTCACTTGAAAATGCTGGTGGTCCACTTGGAATGGTTGGTAGAGGAATCAACCAAATGAAGGTTGCATTCACATCATTCAACACAGCACTCAAAGCATCCATCATTGGTTTAATTGTAACTGCACTTGCTGGTCTTGTTGCTGCATTCAGTCAGAATGAATCTGCAATGAAGAAACTCCAACCATTGTTTATTGGTTTGGAAAAAATTCTTGGTGGAATATTCAGAGCCATGGAACCACTTCTCGATGCATTTGTCGAGATGGTCAATTATATTCTCCCACCTCTAACAAAAGGTATTGGAATATTCTATTCTGTTTTATTTGGGTTATTCACCCTTATTAAAGATGTTGGAATCGGAGTTGGAAAAACTCTGAAAGGTATTTTCACATTTGATTGGGATTCAATTACAGAAGGAGTAACACAAGTTGCTGGTTCAATTGGGAATGCTGTTAAGGCAACCGATCAGGCTTATGCTCGTTTCAATGCAGGGACAAAGGAACAAACCAAAACTGAGAAAGCAAATGCTCAAGAGAGACAAAAGAATGCAGAAGATGCAGCAAAGAAAGCAGAAGAACTCAGACAAAAACAATTAGAGAAACAGAAAGCCGATCTTGATGCGAAGATTAAGTTAGAGACTGAGAAAGAAAATACGAGTAGAGAAAAACTCAAAGGTCTTTTGGATCAGAGAATGAATCTCGAACTCCAAAACAAAGAACTTACAGAATCACAGAAAGAAGTAATCAGACAAGAGTATGCAAAGAAATTGGAAGAGGCTTTAACTGCTGATGCTGAGAAACAAAAGAAGAAAAGGGAAGCAGATCTCGATGCACAGATCCAACTTGAGATTGACAAAGAGAATACGAGAAGAGAAGAACTGAAGGTCCTTCTTGATGCTCGTATGCAAGAGGAACTTTCCAATACTGAACTCACCGAAGCACAGAAGGAAGTAATCAGAGCCAAGTATGCAAAACAACTTGATGATGCAATCAAGGCTGACGCAGAGAAGAGAAAGAAGGACAGACTTGATGAGTTACAAAAACAACTCGATGATGCAAAAGGAAATTATGATGAGTCTTTAGCCGCTTACCAAGCACTTCAACAAGAACTTACCAATTCAACAAACTATTCTGAACAAGAAAGAGTACAGTTGAGGAAAAGTTACTCTGATCAGATCTTGTCAATTATAGACAATCAATTCTCTGCAGAGACAGCAAAGATTGAAGAGAAGTATGGTGAGTTTGCAAGATTCGATGCTGCATTCTATGAAGAACAAAGAACTGCATTACAAAATCAAAATGATCAATTAAAAACCCTAAGAGCCAATAACGCAATCTCTGAAGATGAATTCAATAAGAGATCTGCAGCAAACTCAAAAGCAAAAAGGGAACTTGACAGACTTGAAGTAAGATCTCAACAAGACAAAGTTGGTTTGATTGGTGACGCTCTTGGAAACTTGTCTGCTATTGTTGGTAAGGACACAGTTGCTGGTAAAGCGTTTGCTGTTGCAAAGGCAACAATTGACACATACCAATCTGCAGTTTCTGCCTACAAATCACTTGTTGGTATTCCTGTGATCGGTCCAACTCTTGCGACCATTGCAGCAGCAGCCGCAGTTGCTTCAGGTATTGCAACAGTTAAAAAAATCGTTTCAGTACAGGTGCCAGGTGGACCAGGTGGTGCTAGTGGATCCATTCCAACAACACCAGGTAATACACAGACATCTCCCCCACCAATTCAGGTGAATGCAGTTGCTCCAACAAGAAGAGCCGCTGGTGGTCTTGTAAGAGGACCAGGAACATCAACATCAGATTCCATTCCTGCATTACTTAGTGATGGGGAATTTGTTGTTAATGCAAGATCAACACAGTTATTCAGACCATTACTTTCAGCAATCAATGCAACAGCAGGAATGCCACAGTTCGCAGTAGGTGGTCTTGTGAATGGTAGAATGAAAAAAGATCCTGACAATACGGAGAAGATTGCACAAGCAGTTGAACAAGCATTTGGAACAACACCAATTAGAACTTATGTAACTGCTGCAGACATCTCAAACCAACAACAATTTGACAGAGTAATTAAATCTCGTTCTCTGATCTAAAATGTGGGAATAAATCAATTTTCTAATATTTATTTTTAATGAATCCAACAAGAATTGTTGAATTGTTCATCGATGATGAGTTCGATGAGAGTGGGATTGAAGCAATCTCACTTGTCTCACGCCCTGCACATGAGGAAACATGGGTTGCTTTCAATAACGAAGAAGAAAGATTGGAACCTGAATACATTTACAAAGAAGATGACTTCTGTGATCACAACCCCAAATTAGACGAATTGGGAGAACCATATTCTCAACTAATCAATGAGGGTTGGGAAGTATTCAAGGTAGAGAAAATAACCCCTGCAATGGTCCATAAAATGACTCAGGAGAGATTCTCTGATCCCAATGAACCATCATTTCTTGACAACGATCAATACAGAATAAGATTCAAGTATGTTGGACCGAGAGATGAGAAGAATAGAAAGTTCTGTTCTGACATGCTTTCAAAGAATAGAGTTTACAGACAAGAAGACATTGATCAACTAACTGACTCTGTAGCCAATCCTGAATTTGGATTTTACAATATATTCCTTTGGAGAGGATCATTTAACTGTAGACACACATGGGTTAAATTATGGTACGCTCCAACTGGTAAGATCAGAAACTCAGGATCTTCAACCAAAGGTGTTGAAAGAGGTCCTGAATCACAATCAACAGGACTACAACCTGACACAAGAACTGAGACAACAATCAATTCACCAAATCCATCCAAACAATGGAAGCCAGGAATGCCAAGAACAGGACCAAACTTATTTGCTGAAGATGATGGTTTAGAATCGAGTTGTTGGCCTGGCTATGAGGCTATAGGCACTAAGGAACTTGACGGTCGCACAGTTCCAAACTGTGTTCCAATCAAAATGACAGAAGATGATTTTGCTGAAGTTATTTCTGACTACCCTGAGGGTGTTAAGGATGCGGCAAAAAGAGCAGTTGACTACGCTGAGAAAAACGGATGGGGATCTTGTGGAACTGGTGTGGGAAAACAGAGAGCATCTCAACTCAGCAAGGGTGAGAACATCTCAGTTGACACATTGAAACGCATGTATTCATACCTCTCAAGACATAAAGGAGATTTGACATCTTCAAAATCTTATGATGATGGATGTGGAAAATTGATGTATGATGCATGGGGTGGAGAAGCAGGACTTAAATGGGCAGAAAGAAAACTTTCTCAACTTGAAAAAGAGAAGATGACTTTTGCTGTAGCCGATGAAGAGAAAAGAATTTTAATAGGAGCCGCAATGGTTCCAAACAAGATGATTCATCGTTATGATTCTCTTGGAAATCTTTATTATGTATTTTTCTCCAAACAATCAATTAGAAGACTTGCTGACAAATTCTTGAAACAAAAAAGAACCGATGAAACAAACATTGAACACAATGGAATTAAGTTAGGATCGGACAAAGTATACATTACTGAATCATGGATTTCAGATGATCCAATTAAAGACAAATCAAACTTGTATGGTTTTGAATTACCAACAGGAACATGGTTTGTACAAATGAAGATCGATGATCCCCAAGTTTGGAAAGCAGTTAAAGAAAATAAATTGACTGGTTATTCAGTTGAAGGTCTCTTCGCTGAAAAATCGGTGTTCTCAAAACAAGATGAGAAAATAAACCAAATAAAGCAAATACTAAAATCAATTACAGATGAATAGTAAACAAGCAATAGACAAAATAATGAAGGTACTTGGACTTGCACCTCAATCTTTCTATGAAGCAAAAACTGAACAAGGAATTGCAGTAAAGATCGATGGAGACTTGGAAGTTGGAGCACCGATTTATGTTGCTACTGACGAGGGTATGATCCCTGCACCTGCGGGAACCCACAAACTTGATGATGGTTCTGAAATTGAAGTTGATGAAGACGGCAAAGTTGCAAAAATCAAAATGGGTGACATGGAGATGGAAAAAACTGAAGACGAAAAAATCGAGGACAATAAGAAGAAAGAAGACATCAAGGATGAAACAATGTCTGAAAAGTTTGCTGATGTAAAATTGAAAGATGGAAAGATGATCAGAATCTCCACAGATGAGCCAGCAGTTGGTACTATGGCGAAGATGGTAGGTTATGATGGAACACTTTCTGCTCTTGCTGATGGTTCTTATGAAACTGAGAATGGAAAAGTTATTTCCATTGTTGGTGGAGAGATCCAAGGCGTTCAATCAAAATCAGATGCAGACAAAGCAGCAGGAAAATTTGTTGAAGCAAAATCTTATGATGGAGCGATTTTGGAATCCCCAACTTTTGATGTGGGTGAGGCAATCGATGTTGTAAAAGACGGAGAGAAATCACCAGCACCAGATGGTGAGCACCAAATCATCCTTAAAGATTCTGAAGGTGAAGAAGTGAAAATCAGAGTGATGGTAAAAGATGGCAAGATCACAGAAAGATCAAATGTTGAAGAAACAGATGATGAAGAAATGATGAGTGCTGTTGAGATCGCTGAGATTTTTTCTCAAGCACTTAAGAAACTTGAAAATAAGATTGATGCAATTTCAACAAAGCAATCAGAATTAGATTCAAAGTTCCAAAAGTTTTCGAAAGAACCTGCGGGACAAAAGGTTTATAACCAAAAAACCATAACAGAAACTTTCTCTACGGGTGATCGTTTAGATCAATTCAAGAGATTGAGAGAGGCAATGTCTCATAAAAAATAATAAAAAAAATAAAAAATAAGATGAAAAAGAATCTTTCAAAAATGTCATTCAACTACGACTTAGGTGGTTTGAGTGCATATGTGGATCAATTGAACTCAGACATCATCTCTGAAGCGGTACTTACCCCTCAGACAATGAAGTATGTAAATGTGATCCCTGGAATCAAGGGTACAATGAATGTAAACTTGCTTTCTGAAACACTTTCAGTTCAGACTGGTACAACTTGTGGATGGTCTGACGCTGGTGATGTAACATTCACAGTTTCTCCACTTACAGTTCAAGCATTAAAGGTGAATCAATCACTTTGTTTGCAAGAATTAAACACATTGTGGTTAGGTCAGTACCTAAACGCAGGATCATACAACGAGAATGTTCCATTCGAGCAGGCTATTGTTGATCTTCAAACAAAACAAATCAAGCGTTATAATGAAGATTTGTTATGGAATGCATCTTCTGCAACTTCAGCGTTCTCTGGTTTCATTGAACTATTGGACAACACAGCAGGAGTTATTAAATTGACTGGTGCTACAGCACTTTGTTCTGTTACAGGTTCTTCTGTAACTGAGAAGGCTTATGCGACTCTTGCACAAATCGACAACATCATCGATCAGTTCGACAGAAACATCTATGGTAGAGAAGATCTTGTAATCTTCATGAGTCAGCAACAATTCAAATGTTACTTAGTTTCAATCAGAAATGTGAACAACTTCCATTTCTCTGAACCAACTTTAGGACAAGTTTATGAAGTGTTCCATCCTCAAACTAACATTAAAGTTGTTGGTGTTCCAGGATTAAACGGATCAGATTTGATCGCTGGCGGACCTCAACAATATTTCCTTGTTGGTACAGACTTAATGTCTGATGAGGACACTTACAGAATGTGGTGGTCACAAGACTTCCAAGAAGTAAGAATGGCTGTAAACTGGAAATTGGGAACTGCAATCGCGTTTCCTCAGTTCTTCGTAACTAACGGTCTTTAATATTTGATGGTGGGGAGTTCATCTCCCCATCATTCATAAAACATAAACTTTTCTAATAAATCAATATAAAGATGGCTTGTAATTTAAATGCTGGAATCGCACTTGGTTGTAGAGATGCAGTGGGTGGTGTACAAACAGTTTGGATGACAGACTTTGACAACATTTTAAACCTTACTTCTAATACAGGAAGCACGATCACGCAAATTTCAGGAACAGGTACATACTACAAATTCGAATTGATCAGAACATCATCTCAGTTTACTGAGACTGTGAATGCATCACTTGAGAATGGTACTGTATTCTATACTGGCGAGTTAGTTCTTTACTTCAATAAGTTGGATCAAGACAAGAGAAATATTCTTAAGACCTTGGCTCAATCTCCGCACCTTTCAGTTGTAATGGAAGACAACAACGGACAATACTTCTATTTGGGTCAAACCTATGGTATGTATGTTTCAGCTGGTTCTTCTGTAACAGGTAAGGCACTTGGTGATCAGTCTGGTTACAATATTACTCTTCAATACCTTGAACCAAATCCGATGAACGAACTCTCAGGAGCACTTTCATCAGTTGTGGCAGGAATTACTGTTCAGTAATCAAATAAATTAAATCACAGGGGGACTTTATGTCCTCTTGTGATTATTTTATGTAAGATGTTATTACTTAAAACCAATCAACTAAATAAGATCGTTTGCACAGTTTCGCAAAACGCTGAACTGGCAACCCCTGAGTGGTTATTCTCCTTTACTCACAAAATGAGCAAAGAGAGAGTTACATTCATATTGCCCAATCTTTCCACACATCAAACTCGTTATGATGAATTTGAATTCATCGAAGGACAAGGTGTTGGAGAAATTGCATTTCCATATGAGGGTCAATACATCTATGGAATCTATGAGCAGTATTCAGGATCAACAAACTTGAATCCTGCACTTGCTTATAACAAAGTTGAATCAGGTTTGGCTCTTCTTGTTGCAGGATCTGCAATGACAACAAATGATTATTACATTGAATTCATCTCCAATGATGAGGACAATTCAAATATAATCTTTGCACCAGGTGAATTAAATCCACCATCGCCAACTCCAAGTGTTACTGCATCGAACACTCCGACTCCTTCAGTAACAACAACGGTTACACAAACTGTTACTGTGTCCCCTACGCAAACAAGCACACCTACGAGAACACCGACGCAAACCCCCACGAATACTCCAACGGGAACACCTACAAACACTCCTACCAAAACACCTACGCAAACACCAACCCAAACGAGAACTCCGAGCCAGACTCCGACGCAAACACCTACCAATACTGCATCGAATACCCCAACGCAGACTCAGACAAAGACACCAACGCAGACTGCCACTTCGACACAAACTCCGAGTGTCACTCCAACGCAGACTGCCACTCCAACTTTAACAACGAGTGTTTCAAATACACCTTCACAAACTGCGACAAACACTCCTACGCCAAGTATTACTGCATCACCTACTCACACGCCAACCCCAAGTATTACTGCGAGTCCTACGAATACCCCTACTCCAAGTGTGACTGCAACACAAACACAAACACAGACAAATACACCTACCCCAAGTATTACTGCGAGTCCTACGAATACCCCAACTCCGAGCATCACTTCTTCGCCTACGAATACTCCAACGCCAAGTGTTACTTCAACGAATACCCCAACTCCGAGCATAACCGCTTCACCAACGCAAACACCAACCCCGAGTATAACATCAAGTCCCACAAACACCCCAACTCAGAGTGTGACACCTACTCAGACGCAAACGAAGACACCTACCGTTACACCAACTCAAATTTGTCAGTATTGGAATCTAAATGGAACAACTTGTATATTACCAGTGACAGTTCAATATACAGATTGTACAGGAGTCGTTTCTCAGATTGTAGTACCAGCAGGATCAGGAAGAGCAGTATGTTCTCTGACAACACCTGTTGCTATTTCAGGGGAGAATCCTCCAGGTTGTATGAGCATTACATTGTTTGGTGGTCCTTGTCCGACGCCTACGCCTACCGCTTCACCTACACAAACAACTACTCAGACTCCTTCGAATACACCAACCACAACTCAAACACCGAGCCAGACACCTACACAAACTCCGAGCGTTACTCCAACACAAACGGTCACACCTACGAGCACAAACACACCTGGTCCATCGCCTACGCCTACCACAACACAAACACAGAGCCCTACAGTAACACCGAGTGCGACCCCATTCTTACCTTCGTATTATAATCCAATGATTTGGATTGACTTCAATGATGCTTCAACACTTTCATTGAGAACAACAGGTGGAACAAGTTATGTACAATCAGTTTCCAATAAAGGTAATTGGACTGGTCTCACAGGATTTAGTCAAACAACCGCTGCTGATCAACCTAAATGG
>Ga0315903_10005229_pt1 | contig 16980 bp, 17 predicted proteins | sample LakEriMetagenome_7_FD_203524 | JGI IMG/M metagenome (GOLD analysis project Ga0315903, IMG submission 203524) | Freshwater fungal communities from buoy surface, Lake Erie, Ohio, United States - Buoy 2 MA119 | ecosystem: Environmental > Aquatic > Freshwater > Lake | place: USA: Lake Erie, Ohio...
GTTGTGATGATGTCAGGCCACGCAACAATCGACACAGCGGTTGAGGCAACCCGAATTGGAGCCCTTAATTTCTTAGAGAAACCAATTGCTTTACAAAAGCTCTTAAAGACGGTTAGCAAAGCTTTAGAGAGAGGCTCACTTAAAAAGCCAGATAGCGAGACCCCAATAGCAGAAACAAATTCACTCGAGTTACCAAAAGGCAGTAATTCGGATGAGTATATTGGCGGCATTGCAAAGAGCTACTTTGATTTACCCCTAAGGGAGTCGCGCGACCTCTTTGAGAAAGCCTATTTTGAATTCCAAATGTTAGTAACCGGCGGTAGCATGACAAAAATCTCAGAGTTCACCGGCCTAGAGAGGACCCACCTCTATCGCAAGCTAAAGGCCCTTGGGATAGACGTCAGTAAATACAAAGGCGAGTGATGCTCTATAATCGCAAATCTTGGCCTGGTAGCTCAGTCGGTAGAGCAGAGGATTGAAAACGTCGGATAGAGGACTCGAACAGTTCTGCACATTGACGCTAAGCTGGTTGCAGCTTGGTGCTCGATCGGCACCAAATCTCTTGGATCTCAACGGCTTCAAATATTCCCGATTTGGCATCGACAGCAGTGAGCTGGAGAAATATGTTTTGTTCGATTGAGAACAAAAATGTTACATGCCTATCTATAAAATGTTATCGAGACTTTTTGGCTGCCTCAAGCAACTCTTTGGGTGATAAATCTGATCTTGTAGAAAACTTAGCTTCAAATTCAAATCTAAATTCTTGCATCAGCTTTTCCATTCCAAGCGCGCCAAATTTTCTACAAATAAGAATAGAAAGCATTATTAGTTTATCGGTGTATGAGATGACTTGAGCTGTCCACTCAATCATTCTCGGAGTTCCTAACATCCCATGCATATGAAAATGTGGCGGGTTACCGCCATACATCTCCATAATTTGGGGGTAGGCTCCGTGAACATAGCCAGACAGGGTTTTTTGAACTACAGATGTCATAGCTTGTCCGTCAGAAGGATTGACGGATGTAGACATCGTTCTTGCAATTGATGCGTGAATTTTTTGAGAGGGTACGGTATGTCGCGGGTTGTGTGCCTCAAAAAGATTTTTGGAGTCGCTAAATTCTTCTTGGTAGAAGCTATCTAGAAATTGCTCCTGACTATTACTTAAGGCATTTTCACCCTCAGGCTTGATCAAAAACAATATTTCATTGCAGGCATCATCAACCATTCTGCAGAGTGCGCCAACTTCCTGGGTAAATCCTGACTTTAATAAAACTAGGCTCGCATTTAAAGTTGAAACAGCTTTCATTCCTTTCAGATAGCAAACTAGTGAATCAGTATGCTCATCATTGCTTACTCTAAATGCTCTATAAGGGGCATTTTCGTTAAAGTTTATTTTAGGAAGAAAGGCTTCAAGCTCGTTATAGAAATGGCCGAGCCTGTTAAGGGTATTTTCAAGCTCAACGAGTTCTTTGGAGGACAAGGTATTTTGCCTATTCTTGTATTCAACGATTTAGTTTGATTCTCCATCTTTTGCTAATCAGCGGCAATCCTCACTAGCCCCATTCCATCAAGCCTCGTTAGATAGAGGATCGCTTATTGCCTGTTCTAAATGGAACAAATTTATTCGGCGTCTAATTACGGGACGCTCAATCACTATTATCGGCTAATAACAGACCTTCTGAAGTTGTTGAGCCGCCTCTTCCACCAAGTCATTAGGCATTCAAAGGTTTGTGGCATTACAGCAGCTGTTTGAGTGATTAATCCATTTGACTTGTATAGAAAAGCTCTTAATGCAAAATAAAAGGAAATATGCTATAAACAGCTTAATGAGAAAAATTCTGATAACCCTAGCTTTGCTAGCTTTATCAATTCAAACCTCCTACGCAACTATTGCAGGCTACTGCCAAGACGAGCAGGGTTCAGCTATGCATGTTGCCCATCACGAGCATGAGGCAGTCGCTACCACTGTCTCCGCTAGTGAATTTGTAGCCGCTGATTCCGATTGCGGAGTCTGCCATTTGGCGCACTCGCCAGCATTAAAGTCGTCTTATAGTGTTTCAATTACTTCCACTACCTTTCATTACTTAAGTGCTCAAGTGAAGTTTTTGGTCGATTTTTCTCCCACCCCACCTGAAAAACCCAATTGGATGGCTCTCGCCTAAGTTAGCGAGAGCATCAATCTAACAATCCTCTCGCTAACTCTGTTTTGTACAAACAAATGGAGTTTTTATGTCGCGAGAGTATTCGGACGCAGTTTGTCGCTGTGTCATTCAACTTACAGGATTAATCTTCCTATTGGGATCACCAATAGCGCTAGCCAACGGAGAGCGCAAAGGTGAATCAGCTTTAAAAGCTTTCTATGAGTTATCATGGGAGCGCCAGCCTGACTACAGATCCTATCAATACAAGGTAGAGGCAGCGCTTGCTAAGCAAAAAATTGCTAGCAGTCTTTTGGTGAGTCCCGCATCGGTAGAGGTCTCCCAAAAAACAGATAGAACAAATAGCAACCAGGGCGCTAGCGAGACTATCCTTGGTCTGGGTATTCCACTTTGGCTTTGGAATGAGCGGTCAAGCTCAATTAATTTAGCTGATGCTGAATATAAAAAACTTATGTCCCAATACTATCTTGCCCAATTAAAGATTGCAGCTGAAGTAAGAGATACCTATTGGAATTACCAAAGATCCAAGATTGAATCTGACTTGGCACTACGTCGATTTGAGAACGCAAAGACTTTGGCTATGGATGTTGAAAAAAGGTTTAAGGCCGGTGATCTATCTCGCGCTGATCTGCATCAAGCTAATGGAGCGCTCGCATCCTCAGAAGCCTTTTTGGTTGAAGCGAAAGCCAATGTGATTAATGCTGAGCAAAGGGTACGCTCTTTATTGGGTAGTGAGAATCTTAAGAAAATTCAATTCGGTGATGCTTCTAAAAATATTGAGCCAGTACCTAAGGTTCCTGAAAATTTATCAGGCTTAGATTCCAGCTTACCAATCGTTGCCGCACTTGTGGATCAGTTGGAGGTCGCCAGAAAGGCGCTTGATTTAGCAAAGTCTCAAACGAGGGCTTCACCTGAATTGCAAATTTTAACTACTCGCGGCCGAGAAGTATATGGAGTCCCATTCCAACAATCTCTTACTGTTGGTTTACGCATACCTTTTGGCTCGAGTGCACGAAATGCCAACAGATTGGCGAGTGCTACGGCGGAGATAGTGGATTCCGAGGTGCGCTTAGCTTATGAGCGCGAGTCTGCCTTAAGTATTGTGGAATCAAATATGGCCTTGGTTAAATCAGCCCAATTGAAACTTAGCGCTGCCGATAAAAGATCAACTTTAGCCAATGAAACTCGGCAATTTTTTGAAAAATCGTTCCGCTTCGGAGAAACTGACCTGCCTACCAGGTTGCGCATTGAGATTGAGGCAGTAGACGCCAACCGACAAGCGGCAGTTGCAAAAATTAATTACGCAGTAGCTGTTTCAAATCTACGCCAGGCGCTTGGCCTGTTACCTGAATAAACAAATTGATCCCATGAAATTATTTAAAAACTATACCCACTACTTGGTGCAGCTAATAGCTGCTTTAACTTTAGCAATCTCGCCTATATCGTATGCGGGGCCGGGACATGACCACGGTGACGAAAAAGCTAATCAGCAGCGAGCCCAAACATTGCCACGTTTTTACGCTGAGTCTGATCTTTACGAGCTTGTGGGGGTGATTCGAGGCAAGCAAATAACGCTTTATTTAGATCGCCATGCAACTAATGAGGTGGTAAAAGGCGCCAGCATTGATGTTGAAGTTGATGGAGCGAAGATGGTTGCAAAGCCACATGGTGATGGAGAGTATTTGCTCGAGCTAAAAGACAAAATTAGAGATCAACCAACTCCAATTAGCGTCACCATCAATGATGGCGGCGTGAACGATATTTTAGTTTCCACAATTGATTTAAGTCAGTTTGGAAATTCTTCAGTAATGAATTGGAAAGCATGGTTAAAGCTATTGCTACTGGTGTGCTTTGTTGCCGGGGTTGCTTATTGGTCTTATCGCAATAGGGGCTTATTAAGAAGCCGTGCCATAAAAATCATCAATCAAATTAAGGAGCGGGTATGAATCGCAATTCAAGAGACCTCAGATTATTCGCATTTCTCATGGGTTTATCAGCTGCGTTATTTACCTTCAAAGTCTATGCCGGTCCAGGACATGATGATTCATCAGTACAGGTGCAGGGAGATGCTCCCAAAAGACAGGCCGATGGGAATCTGTTTGTTCCAAAACCTGCCCAAAGACAGTTGCATGTCATGACTGCCCCTGGTCAACCAGGTGAATATGCCAAAACCTATGACTTAGCAGGCAAGGTCATCATGGATCCTAACTTTGGAGGCAAAGTTCAGGCCATCGTTGCAGGTCGAATTACTCCTGGGCCTAACGGCTTTCCATTACCGGGGCAAAAGGTCAATAAGGGCGACGTTCTCGCTTATGTAACCCCTGAAGCCGGTCCTGGAAAATCACGATCGCTTGCAGAGAGTCGGCTAAAGCGATTGCGTGAACTGAGCGATACAGTTCCTCGTAAAACAATTGAGGAGGCAGAGGCTGCGGTCGCTAATGAAGAATTAAGAGCTCCAGTTACTGGAATTATTTCTACTACAGGCATTGTTTCCGGCCAGGTGGTGCAAGAGAGAGATCTGATTTTCGAAGTAGTAAATCCTTCTAAGCTTTTAATTGAGGTGCTTGCATATGATCCAAACTTGGCGAAAAACATTGCTGACGGCAAAGTTGAAGTCAATGGCAAGGTGATTAAGCTGTCTTATCTTGGTGGTGGTCAGACCCTACGCGAACAGGCTTTACCACTCACATTCTCTGCTAAATCTGATGATTTGCAATACCTTCCTATAGGTCAGCCTCTAAGAGTATTTGTAAACACCAATACCAAGGTCTTAGGTAACAAAGTCCCCACAAAATCGCTTGTTAAGAGCGGCTCAAATCAAACCATTGTGTGGGTAAAAGGAAATCCGGAAACCTTTGAGCCTAGGGTGGTAGTTTATGAGCCCTTAGACGGCCAAAGTATTGTCATTACCAGTGGCATTAAAGATGGTGACCGAGTGGTTACTGATGGGGCATCTCTCATTAACCAGATTCGCTAAGGACAGCATATGTTTACTTGGTTACTAGACTTTAGTTTGAAGAATCGAATGATGGTGATTTTGCTTAGCCTGATTGCTATGGGCTATGGGCTCTTTACCTTAAGCAAAATGCCTGTTGATGTATTTCCTGATTTGAACAAACCTACTGTCACCATCATGACCGAGGCCGGTGGTATGGCCTCTGAAGAGGTTGAGCAGCTCATCACCTTCCCATTAGAAACCGCCATGAATGGTTTGCCAGGTGTTGAAGCCATTCGTTCGGTATCTAGCGCAGGTCTCTCGTTTATTTACGTCACATTTGATTGGTCCGTTGATATTTACCGTGCTAGGCAGATGGTATCGGAGAGGTTGTCATCTATGGAGGGTGCTATTCCTGACGGCATCGTTTCTCGCATGGGACCCATTAGCTCAATCATGGGTGAGATTATGCAGATTGCTATTCCAATTGATGAGTCGAGGATTTCATCCATGCAAGTACGTGAATATGCCGATTGGGTGCTTCGCCCAAGACTGATGGCTATTCCAGGTGTTGCCCAAGTGATTCCGATTGGTGGTCAAGTAAGGCAGTTTCAAGTGCAGCCCAATACTCGCCGCATGGCTGAACTAGGTCTGAGCATATTGCAACTGGAAGATGCATTAAGGGGGTATTCAGCCAATACATCTGGCGGGTTTCTTGAGTCGAATAATCGCGAGTACTTGATTCGTCATATAGGACGCACTTCTAGCTTGGAGGATTTGAAAAATATTGCTGTTTCAAGCCGAAATGGCCAGCCAATACTCTTAAAGCAGGTAGCTGATGTCAAATTTGCGCCAGCCGTAAGACGAGGAGATGCTGGTTATGAGGCTGGTCCAGCGGTAATACTGGGTGTTCAAAAGCAACCCTCAGCGGATACGGTGGAATTAACCAAGAAAATTGAGGCTGCAATATCTGAGTTAAAACAAGGCCTTCCAGTGGGCATGAATACCCCAAAAGTGACATTTAGACAGGCGAGTTTTATCGATGCTTCCATTAGCACCTTGGAAGGTAAGCTCATCGGTGCCTCGATCTTTGTAGCGATAGTGCTGTATTTGTTTTTAGGAACGATACGCCCAGTCATCATTTCTTTAACTGCAATTCCCGTTTCTATTTTATTGACAGCCTTAGTTTTTAAATATTTTGGCCTATCGATCAACACGATGACATTAGGAGGTTTAGCCATTGCGATTGGTGGCTTAGTGGATGATGCTGTAGTGGACGTAGAAAATGTGATTCGGCGTCTGCGAGAAAATCTTGATGGGGATAAGGTCAATCAATTATCTCCGCTAGCAATTGTGCGAGCAGCCTCATTAGAGGTAAGGACAGGAATCATCTATGCAACTGCAATTATTGTTTTAGTGTTTATTCCACTATTTGCGTTACCGGGTATTGAGGGTCGCCTATTTGTTCCTTTGGGTATCGCATTTATTGTCTCTACCTTGGCATCGCTTTTAGTGTCAGTCACGATCACCCCAGTACTTTGCTTTTATTTGCTGCCATCGATGAAGTCACTTGGTGATCACGATACAAAAATCGTTACTTGGTTAAAAAGTCATTACAAGGTTCAGTTATCTAGGTTATTGGCAGCCCCAAAAAAACCTTTAGTGTATGCATTTGCATCGGTCTTATTGGCGGGCGCGAGCATTCCTTTTATGGCGAGCTCATTTTTACCGCCGTTTAATGAGGGAACATTACTCATCGGCCTTCGTCTCAATCCTGGTGTTTCTCTTTCGGAGTCTGCTAGCGTAGCAAGTCAAGCCGAGAAGCTTGTCAGACAAGTTCCCGAAGTGACCTATGTGGGCCGAAGAAGCGGTAGGGCAGAGCTAGATGAGCACGCCGAAGGGGTGCATGTCAGTGAGCTTGATGTCGGCATTAAACCGGCAGGTGAACTAGATCGCTCAATGGCTGAGATTCAAGCTGATATTCGGTCAAGACTGGTCAATTTGCCGGCTGCTATTGCGATTGGGCAGCCCATTTCTCATCGAATTGACCATATGCTCTCAGGCGTTAGGTCCCAAATTGCGATCAAGATTTTCGGTGACGACTTAGATCAGCTGCGAAGTCAGGCAGACTTATTAAGATCAAAATTAGCAGGGATTGAAGGCCTGGTTGATTTAGAGATTGAAAAGCAAGTACTGGCGCCGCAGATCAAAGTTCGCATTGACTATGACCGGACTGCGCAATATGGGATCTCGGCATCACAGGTGATGTCCTCCTTGCAAGGCATGGTTGAAGGGGAGCGGATTTCACAGATTATTGAAGGTAATCGACGCTTTGCTTTAGTGATCAAGCTGCCAGATTCTGCTAGAAATTTTGAAGGCCTTGCAGATATTTTGATTGATACACCAAATGGAAAAATCCCACTTTCCAAAATTGCAACGATTGAAGATGGTGATGGCCCAAATCAAATCAGTAGAGACGGCGGCAAAAGAAGAATTGTCCTATCAGCCAATACCTCAAAACGCGCTTTATCGGATGTAGTCGCTGACATTAGGAGTGTGCTTGCAAATCAAAGTTTGCCAGAGGGCTACTTTATTACCTTGGATGGCCAATTTAAGGCGCAAGAAGAGGCTTCTAAACTAATTGGTTTGCTCTCTGTAGGTTCGCTTTTATTGATATTTGCTGTTTTGAATAGCCGCTATCGATCGGCGCAACTATCTTTAATGATCATGCTCAATATCCCGCTAGCTATGGTGGGCGCTGTTATTGGGTTATGGATCTCGGGGCAGCCACTCTCTATTGCAGCACTAATTGGTTTTATTACTCTGGCAGGAATATCGGTACGTAATGGAATTCTGAAGATCAGTCATTACCTTAATTTGATGCAATCGGAGGGAGAGGTATTTGATTTATCAATGATTATGCGGGGCTCTATCGAGCGCCTTAGCCCAGTTCTAATGACGGCTTTAGTGACGGCCTTTGCTTTAGCGCCGTTGTTATTTGAAGCAGAGCGGCCTGGTACGGAAATTCTTCACCCAGTGGCGGTTGTTATTTTTTCAGGGCTTATTAGCTCTACATTGCTCGATACATTTTTAACGCCAGCAATTTTTTGGCTTTATGGCAGAAAAGCATCCGAAAAAGTATTGGGAACCATTAAATCAAATGAAACATTTTAACTAGAGGAGAAAGATATGAAGATCAAAATATTGATAACAAGTTTACTTTTAAGTTTTTTTGGATTTGCCTATGGGGGTGCTGGTCATGAGTTAAAGCCAGCTCATGGCGGGGTAGTAGTAGAAGTTAAGGATATTGATGTTGAGTTAGTGGCTAAGCCAGACATATTGGCTATATATTTGTCTGATCATGGTAAGCCTCTATCTTCTGAAGGCGGTAGTGCCAAGCTAACCATTCTTAATGGATCCGATAAGAAGGAATATGAGCTGCTTCCTGTAGGAGGAAGATTTGAGCTTAAAGGCGCCTTTTCCGTACCAAAAGGATCAAAAGCGATTGCAGTGATTAAGCTGAAATCAAAAGTCATTACTGCTAGATTCAACTTGTAATGTCCTTGAAGATTCAAAAGAGGCTTTAGGCTTGTGTGGAGATGACGTCTGCCAAAGTCTGCTAAGGGTCTTAGTCGACCCTTGCAAGCCATACTAGATAGAGGATATGTAATTGTCTGTTCTAAGTAGATAAAATTTATTCGGCGTCTAATTACGGGACGCTAGACTGTAAAGATTAGGTCGCCCAAATCCACATTAGAAATTAAGCTAAGCGTCTAAACACTAGACGCTTGCAATGCAAAATCTACAACAGCTTTTTTCTAATCCAGCATCACCAAGTTTGCTCAAAACATACTCCTTGCTCGAGGGGCAGATAACCTTATTTCGGCGCCCCAATAGTGCAAACTGGCAATATCGTTTCAAGTTAGCTAATGGACAGTGGCATGCAGCATCCACCAATACAGAAGATTTTGACTTGGCACAAACTCAAGCCATCGCTATTTACGAAACAGTCAAAGTCAAGATTGGAGCAGGACTGGCAGTTTCAACTAAGACCTTTAAGCAAGTGGCTTTAGATGAAATTGCCAACATGGCGCAAGCCACGCATAACAAGACTGGTAAACGCACTTATCGTGACTATGCCTTTGCCATTAACAAATATCTAATTCCCTTTTTTGGGCAATATGAGGTGGGCAAGATCACAGTAGAGTTGCTGGCTGACTTTGAAAGCTGGCGTATTAGTGAAATGGGCAAGATCCCCATGGCGAGCACTAAGCGTAATCACGCCAGCGCCTATATCCGTGTAATTAACCTAGCAAGAGATCGTGGCTACATTGGCCATAACCAATCAGTCCCGCTATTAGATAGCAAAGGTAAGCGGAGTCAGCCTCGCCCTGCTTTTACTGCGGAAGAAATTAAGGAGTTATTAAGCTACACAGAGACTTGGCAAAAGAGTTCTTATACAAATAGAACGGCCATGATGCGAACGCTGTGCTCTTTCTATATTGAGTTCTTGGTCAATACGGGTGTTCGTCATGGAACAGAAGCATTGCCACTGCGCTGGAAGCATTTGCAGTGGCATTGGATAGGCAATAAGAAATACTTAAGGATTTGGGTATCAGGCAAGACAGGCCCACGCTATTTGATTGCCAAAAACCAAGTGATTAACGTTTTCGAGAAAATCATCAAATGGCAGCAGTTGCCCTATTCCAGCCTCTCTGCGGCGATTGAAGCCAAGTCGGATCAATTGATCTTCAGACTGCCCACAGGTAAACCCATCAGCAACATGGAAAACATCTTTCGAAACTTAATGATGCGAAGCCACCTACGGCGAGATGGCAGCGGACAAAATCGCACCTTGTATAGCCTGCGCCACACCTATGCCACACTTGCCTTGGCCAAAGGCATTGATATTCATACTTTGGCCAGGCAAATGGGCACTAGTGTGGGCATGATCGAGCGTCATTACAGCAAGTTAACTCCCATGATGAATGCTGAGAAGTTGGCTTAAATTTGGCCTAAGCTTTAACTGAGGCTTCATAAATATCATACTGCTCAGATTTGCTCCCACTATCAATTAACTCCTGCCATGAGATTTCATTGTATTTTTCGTAAGCCTCGTCTATTGAAGCAGCCTTTATTTCAACGCTACCTAAAATTTCAATTGTGTATTCAATGGTGTAGGTAATCATTGATGCCTCACTTTATTTCGTGAAATATACTTACCCTTGCACATATTCGAAATTATTGGATGGGGTTTTTGCGGCCGCTCTAGATTATTTAAGTCAATCTTTCGACCTGTTTTGAAATCAACCCAAATGACATTAGACGATTTATTTTTCATAATGTTGTTTCCTATAAAGTTAATTGATGAAAAAAAGACTGCCACCTCTGCAGCGGTGGCAGATCCTTATACCGTTACAGTAGTTTTGTTTTCTGCTGCATTGACCCGCTCAACGGTCTTATAAGCGGCATTGGCCTCCGCACCAAGATCCCAAAGATCAGGACGCATTTCAATGTTCTTGTAATGTTTCTTGGTTTGCTCATACCGCTTATCTTTACGTTGATTGAGAATGTTGCTGACATTTTGATCAACCAAAAACTTGATTGGTAAGCGAGCACAAAGCTCGTTGACCGCCTTTTCAGCAGCACGCCAATCAGTGTCATCTGGGACCTTGGTAAAAAGTAACTTGGCGTATACATAGCCCGAGTTCTTTTTGTCATAGCGCAAAGCATTGCGGATTTGCGATATGTCTTTGGTGCGCTCCAACATCTTTTGCAAGCGCGAGCCCGTGAGATCAGAAACACGGATCTTGCCTTTGATGATGTTCTCAAATTCCGCGGCGGGAATTTGGGTAATCAAGTAGATGTTGGTCCAGCTGGCTGGTAGTTGGTTGGCATACTCAATGAAGCGCGGATACACCTTACCAATTGCAATGAACTTACGGATGGTGCTGCTGTAATCCTTAAATCCAATTGAGCGGCAAAAGTCACGAAATTCCAAGTCGCCCAAGCTTTGGTTGGCCTCATAAACCACCCGACACATCTCCAGCGTAGATCGTGCAGTTTTCTCCGCGCCCTGTTTAAAAGCTAGCACATATTCCTCAAGCTTTTTGGGCTTGATTTCTTGATCGTGTGCCAACGAATCCACAAATGTGATCTCATTTTTGTATTCGATCACAGGCGGTGGAGTTACCTTCAAACTGGGCTGTTGAACAGGTTTGGAATCCTGGGCTTTGGGTTGCCTAGATTCGACCTTGACCGTATCGCGTTGCGGATCAAGCTTAATGCTCGGAATTTTCTCCTCGCCTTCCACAACGAAGTGCTTATCAAATGTATTTTTCATACAAACTTCTCCTATCAAACATCAATTCAACGGTTGTGGCGAAAGTGCCTAAGGTGCTGAACTGATGAAACGGATTATGGAAATTTTGATGACCTCTGTAAAATATATAAAATGAATACGAATCTATTTCGTATAAGGTAAAACTGAAGAAAAATGGCTAAATTAGGCTTTCATTTCGGGGATCGTTGGAAAAACCTCAATCAATTGCCAACCGTTGAACACAATCTATTTTTTCAATATTTGATTGTTAGTCCAAGTTACTGGAAAGCCCATTTAATTAGAAAAGGTGAGTTGAGCCTAGATGACAAAACATTGCCAAAGGATATAAAGATTGTTTTAAAAACTTACGATTTATTTGGCGATATTTTCACCAAGCCATTTGAAATATGGTGGGAGCAAACGGGGTGCGATCTGTTTTATTCAGATGCGGATCTAACAACCTTAAACATTACTTTGGACATCACCAAACCTAAAGATATGCTGATAAGGCAGGTTGATTTGAAAATTAGCGAGATACAGAAACGCCAAAAGAAATCAAAAAAGCCCAAGGCATTTTTGCAAGTGAATAAAATTCAACCTTTTTCTTTATTTGAAAAGTTGCAATTGGTTGAAGAAAAGGCAAGCGCATATTTAGAAGGAAATCCAGGATTAGAGCACTGGCGAATTGCAATCCTGACAAATTTACAAACCAAGTGGAAAAGAGGAATCAAGGAAGACTCAAAATTAACTGCCAGCAATGAAAAGGCCAGAGCATATTTAGGAATGCTGGTAAGCAAAAATATTGCCGAAGCCTTAGATGTTGCAGAAAATGCAGCACGGGGCAAGTTTCCATCCAAAGAAAAAGCATCCTATGGGCTTCGTTTTGATTTCGATAACCTATCAACCTTATTGCGCGAGCGGTTTATTGAAGAAGTTCAATATATGTGGGATATGTCAACCGCAGATAAAAATATTAAGCATCATGACTATACAAATGTAATGATGAAGCAATTACAAAAGAAAAGGCGAGCTCGCAAACGATTCGAAAAGCTGGTTGAACAAGAAATAGCAAGAAGGCAGAAAGAAGCCAACTTATCGTTAGATTAGTTCAACCGCGTTTCGTTTCATATCATCGTTGGCATCCAGATATTTCATGGTTACTGCAATCGATCGATGACCAGCCAAACTGGCAAGAATGCGCACACCAATACCTTTGTTAGCTAATGTGGTCAGAAATGAGCGCCTACCTGAATGACTGCTGGCCCCTGAAATGCCGGCGTTGTGATAAGTCCAAAAGAACCATTGGCACAAACTATTTGCTGAAAAGCCCAAGCGAATAGCACTGTGAAAAAACGGTAAGTGAGCTTCTCGAATGTGCCGCGTGAGCAAGTAATTCTGTAGTTCAAGTTGAAGCTTGGCTGGAATAAAGACGGTGCGAGCATGCCCCCCTTTGGTTTGGGCAGCGCTCAAGCGAATCTCACTTTTAATCGTGCCGTCCTCGTTGACTACATCACCCATGGTGAGCGCGGCAATTTCGCCGACCCGCATCCCAGACCAAAAGCTTGTGAGAATCAAAGCGCGATCGCGCTGCGCATATTTTTTAGTTGAAACATACCGCAAAACTTGATCAAGTTCTGCTTGGGTGAGGGTTTTTGCTTGAGCCATCAACAATCCTTTCAATAAATAAAAAATACGCTTTAGTTTGTTTTCTTTTGCCAAAAAGGTCGACCGAAATTTGGGCTATAAAGACCTTCCAAAAATCAATGACTTAAAGAAAAGCGCACTTTTCTTTCGGGCAAATTCAGCTTAGATATTTAGTAAAAAGCTCTGTAAATGGGAGCTTGATCGTGGGATTTAGACGACAAACAACAGAAACCCCTCAAATCCAACTTGTATGCGCTTTGCAAAGCGTCCAAATACGAGACGCTGTAGCTAAACAAGATCACAGCGCATAGGCGGTTTTTGAGGGGTTTGCGCAGTGCAGCCTTAAACTAAATCAACATTTGCAGCGACAAAGACAGGTTTATTTGCGCCTGTTGATTTGCACGAATGCACATCCAGCGTCCACTCATCTTGTGTTTGATTGTTGGGATCATCAATCTTGATGAACAATTCTCGTGTATTGGGTGAATAGATGCTGTAACCATTGACTCGCTGTTTGGATTTGGTCAGCGGATCGTAGTGGATTAACCACGAAAACAACCAATCAGTTTCTTTACCCAAGTTCACACTGGTGAGTTCATTGATAACCTTAAGTTGTTCGTCTGTTTTGGCTTGGGTTTCCCATTCCAGATAGGAAAAATAGTCCACCAAATATTTTTGATTGGGGTCATGTAGCTCCACCGAACCATTAAATACTGCTCGCCTAAACAATCCCTTACCAAATGTGGTGTTGAACTTCTCATTGATAAAACCACGCACAGCTATTTCTCTCATATCGTTCTCCTTATTCAAATTGATTGAGTTCTCGTTGCCAGTCGCTGGGTTTGGTCGCGTAGGAGTAGATCTCAAAAGATGTCGCTAAGGAGTTGGTTGCAGGTTGAGTTTCTAAGTCAGAGTTACTCATTTGCCACCCCAGTAACCCCCCTTGCAACCCACTCACTAGCAACTTGCTTTATTTCAGCGACTACAACTTTGTAACCAAGCAACTCGCAAAAGTATTTAGTCCGCTCAAAGAAAACCCCGCAATTTCGTGGCAAAAATGAGGTGTTTTGTGGAAATATTAAAAAGAGGTCGACCAAAATACATGATCGAAAACAAACTACATGTGCCCATTAACCACACAGGAGAAAACGATGAGCACATTAAATAGTTTGAAATTGGTCGCAGTTAAAAAACCACGCAACATGCCCGCAATTGTGATTCGCCGAAACAAGCTAGCAACCAAGTTATGGGAGCAGATCAATCTGGCACAAAGCCAACTTGATGGCAAGCCTTTCGTGGTAATGAAATATCGTTCAATCAAAGATGCGGAGACTGGTTTGCGTCGTCAAGTAGAAGTGCCAAAAAGAATCAAACCATGGTGGTTCCAAAGTGAAGCAGGTAAGGTTTGTGTGTCTGTCAAATACGGTAGTTGGACCATTGAACTGGCCAAAGGCAAACCCAGTGTAGAAGTTGCAAGTGGCGAAGAACTTGTTAAGGCCTTGACCGCGATTAAAGCAGCAGTGGAAGCGGGTGAGCTTGATAGTCAAATCGAAACTGCCAGTTCTAGTTTGCGTAGCGGATTTAAGCGTTGATTTGTTAGGGCGCTGCAGGCGCCCCGATAGTCGGGACAGCCCAGTCCCGACGACCTTGCGTAGCTCAAGCCATGGACACCAGCACTGCGCTCAGTGCGTGTTTTGGTGTCATGGCGTTTGGGTATTTTCAGCCCCACATGGGGCGTGCTTTGGAAATACGCAATGAGGCGAAGCAACCCATCACAAAGGTGGGCCACATTGGCAGGAACCTTTGTGACTGATGTTTTGAGGCGTCTAGTTAACGGACGCTGATAGCAAACTAAATATTTGTATGAAACAATTTAGAGCCACTGTTCGTGCCAGCGGATTGATCGTCAGCACTATTGTGTTCGCTGAGAACACTAACTTTGCCATCAAGATCTTGCAGGCTCAATTTGGGTCTAATAATGTAATAGGTATCCCAACCCAGTTATAGCCATGGTCATTCGAGAAATAACAGCAAAAAAACCAGCAACACCCGAGCAACAGCGCATCAAAGCCCTGCAAGCGCAAGCCAAACGGGCACAACAAGCAGTCAAAGCCGAACGAGCTCGACAGAAGATTGCTGCAGGTCAGCGGAGTTTGTCTACCATTAACTAACTCATTGCAGTAGAGCAGAGGATTCTGATATCTCCACTTGATGTTCCATTTAGAACACCGTCCGCAGGATGGCCGACTCCCACCCACGCAAGGATTGGTCAACATTTCAATAGAGCGAGCACAGTCAGCACATTTATCAAGCTGGACAACAGTTTGCGTATAATTAGTACTCTTTGTGGCCTGGTAGCTCAGTCGGTAGAGCAGAGGATTGAAAATCCTTGTGTCGGTGGTTCGATTCCGCCCCGGGCCACCAAGAATTTAAATAGCCCACTTGTTGGGCTATTTTCATTTGGTCTGGCGGATGAGGTTCCGTTAGTTAGGATCACAAGCCCATTAAAATTGACCAATGAAATTAACCAAGGCTATTCACTCTGATATACCCGAACTCGTTGAGTTATTAAAGACCCTCTTTGAGCAAGAGGCAGAGTTTGAGCCTAATTCAGAAGCCCAAAGAAAAGCCCTTAGCAAAATCATTCTTGATTCAAAGATTGGCATCATTTTGGTTGCCAGAGATGATGAAAAAATATTAGGAATGACTAACCTGCTGTTTACGGAATCTACTGCTCTTGGCTCCAAGGTCGCCATTCTTGAAGATATGGTCGTTCTGGCTACATCCAGAGGTCAAGGCATTGGCTCTAAATTAATTGACTATGCGATTAGCGAAGCTAAAAAAGAGGGCTGTAAACGAATTACCTTATTAACTGATATTGAAAATACCAAAGCCCAGGCTTTCTATCAAAAGAAAGGTTTTGTGAAATCCAAGATGACGCCATATAGGCTTTTGCTGGATTAGACATCCTAGGCCCTGGTCGATTCCGCCCCGGGCCACCATGAATTTAAATAGCCCACTTGTTGGGCTATTTTCTTTTCGGGCTTGGCATGGTTAGGCGCCATTGGTCTCGGATAACCCCATCTAGAAGCGTCCTGTAAAAGGACAAATCAATTACCCATCCCTGCGTTACTCAATGTCGTTTTAAACGGCAGGTGAATCAATGAATGAGCCCAGAATTTAATGATGGAGTCTATTCAAATCGAATATGATTTACCTATGAATCTTAGAAAGAAAATTGCCCCGATAATTTTTGGCTTAGTTGCCATTAATTGTTTTGCATATGATGGGCCTATGATTGATGGCCATGCACACTGGGGCGATAGCTTCAATGAAGAGATCGTGCTAGATAGATATGCCAAAAGTGGTGTAGTTGCTCAGATAGTAATGCCAAGATATTTAGGGGTCCAAGGAGATTGGCCAACAACGGATGAGCGCGTGTTAGAAATTGCGGCAAGGCACCCCAATAAAATATTTGTACTAGCGGGTATGCAAAGGCCTGATTTCACTTACATGAATTGGAACTCACCCGATAGCAACTCTCAAAGGATATTAAAAGAGATTGATAAAAAATTAGAAGAAAAGAAAGTCTATGGAATAGGTGAAGTTTTAGTACGGCACTGGGCGTATGCCAATGAAGGACGGACAGGGCAACATGCCGAAATTGATAAGCGGTTTGATACGGTTTTCATAAGGCAAATCGCAACAATTGCCATAAAACACCAAGTACCTGTTGTTATACATATGGAAGGCTATCCTGAGCTCGTAAAAGAAGTAGATGCCGTATTGAAAGAACAGCCAAATTTAAGGCTGGTCTGGGCACATGGTTGTGGGAGGTCTGGACCAGAGGTCATAAGAGGCTTACTAGTAAGTCATCCCAATTTATATTGTGACCTATCCAATATGACTAATACTGGCGG
>Ga0315903_10005230_pt1 | contig 16975 bp, 27 predicted proteins | sample LakEriMetagenome_7_FD_203524 | JGI IMG/M metagenome (GOLD analysis project Ga0315903, IMG submission 203524) | Freshwater fungal communities from buoy surface, Lake Erie, Ohio, United States - Buoy 2 MA119 | ecosystem: Environmental > Aquatic > Freshwater > Lake | place: USA: Lake Erie, Ohio...
CTATAGCTACCAACCAACCTATTGTTCAAAATCCTACTCCTCATCATGGTGTCTCTGGTCCTAATACCAACAATCAAGCTTTAGGTATGTTTGGTTATGCTTCAGAAGGACAAGCAGTTTGGGTTTTCTTCAGAGAAGGTAATCCTTTATTTCCTGTTTACTTTGCTGCTTCTTATGGTAACAAAGAATGGGGTAATATGTATCAGAATGCTTCAAATGCTTTTGGAAGTGGAACACCAGGAACTCTTAAAATGCAGAGTATGTTCTATGGAGGGGGATTTAACTCTTCTCTTAGTACAAACGAATCTGAAGTAGGGCAAGGTCATTCATTTCAACTTTTTGATAATAATGGTTCTAATTTAACCTTTGCTAAAGACCATACTCAATTCAATGCGATGTACAATCACGTACAAAGAGTGATGGGTGATAGTCATGATATTACAGAGACTAATAAAGAAGTAAGAGTCAAAGGAAATTACAATACTTTTACGGAACAAGATATGTTCATCACTATAGGTAATTGGACTGACGATGCTATAGCCGCTTCCGATGAGATACAATCCTATATTAATCAAGCCATGGAAATAAAGGCTGCTGCAGGCAAGTCGGGTGGTGGTGAGAGTACTTCTGCCGAGCAACAATCGAATAACACAACAGCCACAGAAACCACTACGCCACCAGAGAATACATATAAACCAACAGATTACGAAAAAGAAGAATATAGCAAAGCTCTTGCAAAAAAGAAAAATAACTTAGACGCGGCTGCTGAATGGAAAAATAGTTCTGACCCAGAATTAAAATCAGTTTATGACTCTGCTAAAAAGGGATATGATACTCAACTCGCAATCAATAAATCAAAAAACATTACATAATTTTCTTAACAAGGTTAAATTATAAAATATGGCAAAAAGAAAAATACCGTGTAACTATTGTAAAGGGCAAGTTTTAGCAACACAGAATGGGAGAGGGACTTCTTCTGCTCCGTTATTTCCTCGTTTACAAAATTTTTTATCTGCTATTACCGATTTAATTTCAATTTTAACTGGCGGACAACAAACAATTTCAAGAAAACAAGCCTTAGGAGGCAAATGTAAGGCTTGTGGTGGTTCCGGTCAAATTGAAGACCCAACCGATACTTCAGAACAAGATAAAGCCGCGGCTGACTTTCTTTTAAGCAAAGCCTCTGCAATTGAAGCGGCAGAAAAAAGATTAGGACATTCTCCTGGAGGGAGTTTACTAGAAAGAATAGCTGGTGCTAAAGTAACTATAGTAGGAAGAACTCTCAACACCGCTAAAAGTGTAACTATTCATGAAGGTAAAGCTCGACAACCATCAGCTCAAGTAGTAAATAAAGCAGGACCTGTTACTGAAGGACCGGATGAGAAAAGTGCTACTAATATAGTTACCGGAAACAACCCACCAGCTAATACAGGGGGTGGTGTTTATTATATTCAATGTGGGAATAAATTTAAAATGACTACTGGTGCTCAAGGCATAGAAATGGCTTCTTATGGTCCTATTAGTATCGACGGAACCCAAGTAAGAATTTCCGGTGCAGAGGTTACTATTGGTGGGAGTAAGGGGCCTACACTTATTGAAGGCGATCATTTACAAATTAATGGTAAAAGTGTCGCTATTACCCCTTCTGGTTCTGCGGGAGAGGTGGTCATTCAGGGGTCTGCTTCTTGCTCTGGAAACTTTAAAGCAGGAGGAGCATATGTAGAAAATATGTACTGTGCTTCTTTAACCATGCCATCAACACAGGTTTCTAGTAAGGTGTCTGCAGGAACTACAGACTATATTACAAGCCAAGCATTGTGGACGCCATCGAATGGTGTTTTGTCTGTGATGAATTTAGTTAAGTGGGCTATGGATAGTACTATGGATCTCAATTTCTTTTTTCAAATGTCGCCGTTAAATCCTCGTAGCATCATGAAAACTATTGATAACTCACTTAGTATTGTGTGGAACGCAATTCCCATTGAACCGCGACCTACTGGTATTTGTTTTACTGCGGTTGGTCCTGGAATAGTATTCAATTTTTCTCATACTCACGGTATGCCAGACTCTCCCCATTCCCATGAAACATCCGTTCCTGCGATTAGTCACGATGGTAATTCGAGTGCAGATGTGGTAAGGCAAAAATTTGCAGGTGGTGGTGGCAATTCTAAAGTACCAGTAGGACCAACTGAAAGTGGAAACATAATAACCAAATTAATTGGAGGTGTTATGGGGGTAGGTCGAGCATTTAGTGCGCTCACTTCTGGATTTATAAGTCCTTATTATTTTAAATAGCCTTCATGAGTTGAGACACGAGCTTTTTCCCTATAGCTACGTAATTGTCTTCATTAATACTATCTATAGGAATGTTACGAGCCATTTCAATGAATTCAATATAGTTTTTTTGTTTGGTGCAATCCGACACTAAATGGTCTCCGGACATAAAAGAAAAAGCTGTAGTAATTTTTTCTTCTTCACAACACGTTAAATTATGAACCGAGGTAGAAGCTAGTTCTTTACTTTTTAATTTAAAGTATTCTGCACACTCTTCGCAGTCTAAATGATCTGGTTCTTCTAAATCGTCTATTGATTTAAATTTATAATCAGTCCCAAAATACTCTTCTTTCATTCGATCAAAAGGATGAACAGTGTAAATTGCAGATAAACTGCTAGTAACTTCTTGTTCTAAAGAAGTTACACGATCCACTAAAGTATTAAAATTTTGTGTAGCTTCTTGAAATTCTGGGGTTTCTAAAAAAGAAAGACCTTTATAAAGTGTAGATGAAAGTTCATCAATAAGAGTATTTTGATTCATGAACTAACTTATGGATTTTATACTAAGAGTTCACCCAAGAAACCTTCCCATTGTTCATGATGAGAAGCTATGTCTTTTTGTCCGTGATTAGCAAAAACCGTTTTAGAAACTTGTCGATAAAATGAAGGAGAGGGTGCTCCATGATATTTCCAACGTTTTTCTAATGCTTTGACTCGAAAAGACAAAGCCATTAAAACTTTAGAAGCAAATTCTAATCCCGTATCATCTATTAAAGATGGAATAACATCTTTGGGTTTGTCTAAAAATTGATAGATAGTTATAGCTACTCGATGACATTCGTCTTCTGAAGATGCAAACTTAGCAGTCAAACAAATCAAACAAAGAGCATCTAGAGGATTAGTAGTAAGAATTTTATCCTTTTCTATAATGATCTTATTACCAATAGCTTCTCTTAAAGAAAGTCTTGAAGAAGGATCTTCTAGAAACAACTTTTTAATAGTCTCACAATCCTTCTCACCATAGAGTTCTTCTATGAGCGCCAGTGGCATGAATATACTTATAGTTTTGTGGCTCTATAATTCTCTACCTTCTCAATAATAAATTTAAGAATCTCGGATCTCATAATATCTTCTTTACCAAATTCTACACAATAGATCCCTTGTTTTTGAGATTCTTCATCATTAAACAAATCAAACATAACTTTGAATCCTGATTGTTCTTTGTGTTTCAAATCTGTTTGCATAGGATCTCCTAAAATAAAATACTTGGTAAATTTACCAATACGAGTTAAAGAAGTAAGAAGTTCAGAGAAATTAGCATTTTGTGCTTCATCTACAATAACGGCTTTAGCATTATAGGAAGCTCCTCTCAAGTAATTTACTGGCATTCCTTTGACTCTTTCATCTGCATGTAGTCTTTTAATATCACCAGAAGGAAGAAGTTCTTCTAATTTGTCATTCAACACAGAAACAAAGAATTGTAATTTTTGATCGGCATCACCTGGAAGAGTCCCCATAGAATGTGCGGCACTTTCTACAATAGTTCTTACATAAATGATATCACTAATTCTTTTAGAATTTAAAAGCTCTAAAGCAGAATAAACAGCTAAAATAGATTTTGAAGTACCGGCAGGACCTGAAAGGAATATAATTCTTGTGTCTTTGTTAGTGGCCAATTCAATAAAAGCTTTTTGTTTTTCTGTCCAATCCAAACCTCTTAAATTTAAAGTGTAATCAATTTTTTCTCTTTGATGCACTCTAGGGGAAGTGTCTTTAGTAGGTTCAGTGGATTGAGGTTTAACTTTAGATGGTTTTTTAATTTTTTTCATATGTAGACAAAAAAAGTAGACGAAGAGTCTACTTGTAAGTTTTTAAAATAGAATGTTGATACTTTGAATAGCATCGTTATTATTTAACGTTAAATATCTAATAATGTCACAAGATCATTTTTTATCCAAAGTTTATGAGTCAGTAGTCAATAAAACTGCTACTCCTTCTAATAAACCTCAAAATTTGAAGCAAGCTTACTATCGCGTCATTCTAGAACAAATCAATGAAGACACTGATGTTTTGATGCAAGGCAGAGATGCAAAAGGCAAGCCTGTAGGAGATGTTGAAGAATATAAAATTTCTGATCAGTTGGCTAAACAAATCAAATCCAATATTAAAAAAGAAACAGGCTTTGCTACAGCAGATGGTAAAACTAATTTAAATGAAATTATTAAAAAAGTTTTAATTTCTGGGAATTGGGGTAAGACTACAGATTTAAATTTCTTAATAGAAGGAGTCTCAAGCGTCTTTGATAAAGAAGAATTAATGATAGACAATATTGTCAAATATCCTCAACTGATAGAAAGTTCTAAAAATCTTTTAAAAGAAAAATTAATAAACAACCCCTCTACTAAAGTCAATTTAAAAGATTTGATCCCAGATTGGTTTAATAAATTTTTTGAGTCTGGTGGTGGTATGAACGTCGCTAATGATTTATGGAATGTGGTACCTAATACTAAACCTTCTTCTGGTAGAGGAGAATTGATGTTTACAATGATTTCACCAAACAAAAAGGCACCTCAAGGGGATTTATATGTTGATGGCGATTTGATAGAAGTAAAGGGTAGTAATGGAACTATGGGAGGAGACAATTATATTATTGATACTGCAAAAGAATTAAATGAAATTCTAGCAGGAGATGTTATGAATCTTAGTCTAGAAAACCGCAAGAAAAAATTTATTGATGACATTAATAAAATTTCTGAAAAATATTCTGATTTCAAACAAAAGTTTATAGAATTAATTCAAAGCAATTCTGGCGAAGAAGAAGTTAAAAATCTTATTATTGGTGGACCACTTACAGAAAAAAGTAAAGAAAGTTTAGTAAAGTCGTATGTTAAACTTTTAGCTATACCTAAATTTAATTATAGAGACTCTTTATTGGCATTTTTTAGCAAATATGAATTATTGACCGATGAACAATTAGCAGAAGGAGTTTATGCTGGTAGAAATTACAAAAAAACTTCTTCACCAGAAAGCATTAAAAATAAAATTAAAAGTATTATAACATCAGATAAAAATTTATTTTTTGATAAACAACATAAAAACAAATTTACATATAGTTTAGCTTGTTTAATAACTGCTCTTCATGTTTGTTGTTATCAAGAAATTTATAAATTCAAAGGTATAATTTTTGCCAATGATGCTAGTAAAGATATGATTTATTTAAATTTTGTTGGGGATTCTGTTACCCAAAATTTAGAAACCACGTATCAATTTTTAAAACAATTTAAACCTGTCATATCATTATCGATGACCCAAATACAAAAAGCGGCTAATTTAAGCTTTTTTGTAAAAGAATAAGGTTGCTTTGATTTATTAAATTTGCCATACTCTCATTATGGCATTCTGTAAATTATCTAACTATCAAGGACAAGTCTTCAAGGATATGAATCTCTGGGCTCCTAAAGGGGCTTATGTTTTCGATTCACATACCCACGAACCTATAGAGATCCAAGAAAAGACAGCTTTTTATACGACAGGCAATATGCGTTTGGGTATTGGGAAGTATCGAATCAACATGATCTCACCAAACGGTAAAAAGGTTTATTGCAATAACTACATGATGGGAAGCACTAAAAAGCGTTTTTACGCGCTATGGGAACTCAAAGATAAGCCATATACCTCTGAGGATATATTCGAAAAGTATGGTTATAAGGTTACACCAGACCATCAACGAGTTAAAAAGTATAAATTGACAGGTAGGGTTAGAGTTAAAAAGACTGCTAAAATTCTTCGAGATCAAGGTCGATTCGAGGAAGCTAATCGTATTGAAAAGGAATTAGAGGAGCATCTTAAAATGGGTAAGCGATATATTTGTCCTATTTGGATGGACTTTAAAACCGAAGAACAGAAAAAATCCTTTCATTAAAAGCGTGACAAAATTTTCAAAATCCTATTTAATTTATAAAGTATGATTACAAAAGAAACACAAGAACTCGCTCGTAAAGTCAAAGGAACAAATATTAAAGTCGTCGTCGATGACCCCGAATGGCAAACCTTGCGTCTTTGGTTGAAAGGCAAGTGGGCTATTCGAGGAAAAGAATGTGTTCAAAGAATGCGAAATTATTTTGAAGTCGATAAAGAGAATCCTTGGAGGGTTCGTCGTCTTTTGAATTATCTCACCTGTTCAGGATTTAGGACAGGTGCCATCAAAGAAGCGTCTGCTGAAGTTCTTCGAGAAGAAGTCCGAGAAGCTTGGCACAATCTCCTTGGAGAGAATGCTACCTGCCGAATTGGTGGAAAGTTGTAAAAGTCCTCTTGACTTTTATCGAAAATAATTGAAATTATTTTCTGTATGGATTCCTATACTATTGATCAACTTCGTCGCATTGAAGAAAAACTCGACCTCATTATTGAAAATACAGACATTCAATTAAAAGAAAGTTCTTCAGAAGATAAAAATCAAGAATACTTTCCTTGGTATCAAGATCTGAAGTCTTCAAAAGCTACTACGTGACCGCTTTTGAATTCAATGAAGAATTAAAAGAACGTTGTATTCTTTTAGGTGCTACTCGTTGTTTTACAAAGTATGTAGATGACCCAGAATACAAAAATGTTCCTTTCTGGTTTAATAGCATTGAATTGCCTCTACACATGAACAAAAACTACATAATGGTAGTTTGTGGTTTAGTAGATAGTTATTTAGAAGAAATGGAATTTTGGGGAATTGATAAACAAGATAATGATGTCTCTATAAATGAAAAGGGAAGATACATCACTTATTGTTTTTATTACGACAAAGAAACTTTTCACAAAACGATGTGCGACTCGTGATAAATAAAAAGAAAATTTATGTCACTATCAAAAAACGAAATTGAATGTTTTGTAGATGCAGCCTTTGATGATGCTATTCTAGAAATTTTTAAAAACCAATTCTACTCTTTTAAAGAAATTGAATACGCTGTAGATTACTTGAAAGAAAAAATTCAAGATCTAGATCCTGAAGATTTCGAAGACTCTGTTGGTTAGAGTCCTTTAAGATACTGAGAGGTGTCGGCAGGTTGTTGAGCACCGCCAGGAAGAGCAGAAGGAGTTTCTCCTACTTGAGCTGGTACTTCTGTTCCAGCTTGTGCTTGGCTTTCTGCTTCTGTCTTTTTAGTTTCTAAATAACTAACAATATCCAAGATTGAAGACTCATCATATGTGTCTTCAATCATTTTAGGGTTTTCATCTGGCTTTGGGGGAACAGAAGTAATTTTAACCACTAAATTATTAGTGGATTGATTTTCATCACTTTTAGCGGTATCTTTACCACCCTTGAAGATAAATTCAATCTTTTGTGAAATATTATTTTTTTCGTCATTAAAAAGATAATAACCCCTTTTAACTGTTTCCATCGCTGTTTTACGAAGATCTGCTAATTTATTGGGGTCTATTAAATTAGGACTACTACGAAGTTGTTTTAGCAATACAACTACATAATCATAAAAAGACGGATCATTTCGATCTTCTACGTTAAATTCTTTGAGAAGTTTTGAATAAACTAGGTTAAATCTTTTCATGGTATATACTATTTATGTTTGGTAAAATTCTTTTTTATATTTTCTTTACTTTTTATTTTTTAATTAATCTCCCGGAAATTGTCTGGTTGTTAATTCAAAGAGAGTGGTTGTACTTTAAAATAATGATAAAGGAATTATTTTAAACACAACTTTCAATCATTTTGGCTTCTTCTTCTCTTCTTTTAATAAGACCGTCCATATTTTTACCAACCCAAAGTCTTTTCATAGAACGAACCTCTTTAGCAATATTTTTATAATCAGATTTCAGAACTAAAGATTTGATATTAACCATTTCTGTTCTAGAAGATCCTTTAGTAGAAGCACCTCGATTAAAAACGAGACTCACTAAAGCAATTTGAGCAGGTTCTTTTAATTTATCTAAACCAGGCCAAAGCGCATTAGACAATTTCCAAAATTTAGGTAATGTCCAATTAATAAACGCATCCATAGCATTTTCCCAATTTAATTCAATACCTTTAACAGAAGACAATTTTAATTTAGCGGAAGTGCCTTTTAATCCGATAGTAGATTTTAATTTTGCATTTTCTTCAACACTAAAAAATGAACTGAAGTATTTTTCAAATTCTTCCTTGGACATATACCCCAAATCAGCACCAATACCAATGGTTAATCCTGAAGCACCACCAGGCCAAGTTACCTTTTTTAAAAATTTGTTATAATAAGATTCACCACCAGATTCAAAATTAATCACAGATGACCAATCATATTCTAAATAAGATGTTTTCATTTGGTTTTTTTCTTAGGGCTTAACTCAATATCAAGAGTATAATCTTCTTCTTTAGGACCTGAAAGATACTCTTCTATAAATTTTTCTTCTTTCGAGTATTCACTTTGTAAATCAACTTTGGTGCCGGAATTGTGTTTCCAATCCACTAATCCCTGAATACCAACTAATGTAGCTACTATACTCGCCACTGCTACAATCATGTCTTTATACATACTGACTAAGGCTGTTACGTGCGGTTCGCCCGGAAACAAAAACAAAAATAAAATAGAAGCAAAATACATAAATGCTATGACCGCGACCGCAATCATCGTCATCGCAAATTTACGAGAAGACATATGATTCATGTTTTTTAAATCTTCAATATTAGAAAGATCTTCTGTATTAGAAGGACTGACACCAGACCTTAAGTACCAAGTCATATTATCAACAATGCTTTTTAATTGTCTTAACATAAAATAGCTCCAACAATAAAACCCAAAACAAACCCCAATAAAAAAACATTTTTAAGAGGGTGTTTCTCTACCCATTCTTTATGTTTTTGTATTGATTGTTTAATTTGTTCTATCATAAAATTCCTTTAATTCTGAGATAAGTAGCACCCGCTATAGCTGCTATTAAAACAACTATAATTATATTTCGTCTTAAAATAGCTAAGTCCTTTTCGACCAATTGTTTTTGCATTCTATTAAGATCTTGAACCATTTTATTAGCATAAGCTTCTTGTTTAGCTAACTCTTCGTCTACTTCTGTTTTAAATTTTAAGGTTTGTTCGTAATCTTTTTTAAGTTGTGCAAAAGTTTCTTTGTCTTTTAATAATTGTTGATACTCTTCTGTATTAATAACCACTACAGTGTCGTATCTATATTGTTCAGGAATAACTAAAACTCTTTGTTTGTTTACAGGAACGGGTTGTTTGGGTTTAGCTTCACTAGTTACTACTGGAATAGTAACTGTTTTATAAACAGAAGTAATTTCTATTTTATTTTTGGGTGGTTTAACAATGCGGGCGGCTTCAGAAGCATAATTAGACGCCAAATCTACTCTAGCTTTTTCGAAAGAATCTCTGGTGGCATAAACTGCTCGAGAAAGAGCTTGAGATTGTTTTTCAGTATAAACAGTACAAGCAGCTAACATCAAACAGGCACTCAATCCTGCGATTATTTTTTTCATATAAAGTTATTTAAGGTCTTCGCCACAAAGAGTAGCGACATAACCAGATAAAAGATGGGCTGTGGTTTTTATTTGATCGTGAGCTGAGCTGCTTAAAATTCCTTCTCTTTTAACAAAATCTATACCTAATATCCCAATAAAGCCTCCTTGAATACAAACTACAGGAAAGAGATACACAGAACTAATACCACGACCACCCCAAAAGGACTGTAGAGCATAATCTTCTTCTGTATCTACATTTATGACCAGACTTTCTTGACCTTCACCTAATTTTTGTAATAAAGAAGAAAAGAAAGATACTGGTAAATTTTGCATCTTCATAATGTCTGTGGATATACCAGGGGCAGTAGATTCAAAAGAAACAGACATCTTTTTCATCCCTTTATTACCAGGATAATAATTGCCACCATTATGAAATTGTGATAACCAAACTCGATCTAAATTATACTTGTTTTGTAGGTCATTTAATGTATCATTAACTATTTTTTGTGTTTCAATAGTATGGATAAAATCTTTTTTTCTTTTTTCTCTTTCTGTGTCTTTGCCTTTTAAATAATGCCTTACAAATACCAAAACAGAAGGACCTACTACCCCAGTTAAAAACGCAGCAATGACTGCTGTATATTCAAAATTAAGACCAAATAACCCCGCTAACATAAATGTAATACTACTTATTGTCATTAGACACTAAAAACAAAGAATCTCTTGAAAATATTTGTAAAAAAGGTTAATATGTATTGTGTTTTTTAAGAAAAAAATAAATTTAAAGTACCCTCAAGATCGAGGTCTTTATGCTTTTACTAAACATCGTAGAGGGGATTTCTTATTATTTTTAAAAGAAAGTCTTCCTGGTGTGTTTGAATTTATGCAATTACCTGATAGATATGTCTTATCCTTTACTATAGAAGAGTTTACACAAGCTTGTGACACTAAACTTTTGGATTTAGTAGAACAACTTCCAGAAGACGTATTCGAGGTGGCTGATGCTAATAAAGTAAATTTAGAAAAAAATCCTTGACCAGATTGATCATTTGATCGTATATTAGTCGTCTGATATGAAAAAACCTAAAAATACTATTGAACCTGTAGATATAAATAAAATGTCGCTCTATTCTCTTTGTCGATGGTCTGCTCTAGAAGAAGCAGTCAATATTATCGGTGATAAAGCAGAAGATCGGGGTATTCCTTTTGAAAATATAGAATTGAAACCTTTGGATCTTTACAAATATATTGATACTGCTTCTGATAAAATTTACGAAAAGGTGTCTGCTGTGGTTGACATCCAACACAAATAGTCTAAACTAAAAACCTAATGAAAACCAAATACACCATCAAATGTAATGTAACAGGACTAGATCTTGTTCGAACCCCGAAGTATCTTCGAGAGCAAATTCAAAAATATGGATTTGATTCTGTGGATTCTCTTCGTGAACAATACATCGGTCGCACAGCCCGAAAACTTCTTAAAGAAGGAAAGACAGTAGAAGAAATTCGTAATCAATTTAATTGTAGTATTCAGACACCTATTTCTACCGAAACCCTGATTCGATTCAAGGTACAAAAAACTTCAGGAACAAACAATCTGCGTTCTGAAAAGAAACCTTCTATTAAGAAGATTGATACCGAGAATCAACCTTTCTAAAATAGAAAAAAGTCGAAAATTAAAGGATGTCTTTCATGGCATCCTTTAATTTTTTGTATTAAGATAATAATATGTTTAAAAATATTTTTAATAAACCAGAAATTCTGGTGATTGGAATTTCTTTGTCTTTTTCTTCTCTGATTAGTAGTGTTTTTGGTTTGGCTGGGTGGTTAGTTGTAGGTAAATTTTGGGGGTTTTTCTTGATGGCGCTGGCATTGCAATTTGTCATTTTTGCTATTATTAATACTTTCCTGAGAAGAAAAGATTTTATCGAAACTACTAAATTAATTAATGAACAATTAGAAGCTGCTTCCAAACATCTTATTAATCTTTCCTGTTCTTATTGTCAAATAACCAACACTGTTCCTATTGTATTAAATGAAGAAAATCGATTTAAGTGTGAATCTTGCAATCAAATAAATGGAGTTAAAATGCAATTTTTTTCTACCCAAATAACTACCCCACTAAAGAAAGTTATGATTCCGGTTGGAGATGAAGAAGTAGAATATCAAACCTCAACCGCTAGTTAACCCAAAAAGTATCTAAATCTTTAGTTATTGCTTTAACTAAATTCATAGCTACATTTATTTTATATTGCATTTTAGTGAGTCTTTTAAGGCGAGCTGGTGTCAAATTGACTACATTATTCCTTTTAGATACTTCCATCCTTTTACGAATATTGTCCATTTCAAAATAAACATTAGCTAAATCTTCTTCTATGTTTTCTAAAGGAAATGGTAAACGTTTTTTGCTTTGAGGAATTGGACCCCCAGTATCTATCATGGGATTATTGAGCATTTGATATATACTTAGGGTGTTGTGTGTGAAAAGAAATACCATAAATATCAATAATAGCTATGAACAAAATCGACCAAAACGACATAGCAGAAATTTATAAAAAGTGTTTAAACCTTATTAGAAGAAAACCACCAGGTTTTGTGGTTTTTAAAAAGCTTCGTTACTATGGTTGGTGCAAAGAAGCAGAAGACCTTTTAGAAGTAGATCACCGTAAAGATATGCTCAGAACAGCCTATCATGAATGCATTCACTATCTTTATCCAGAATGGCCAGAAACTACAGTTCTTTATGCAGAATCTCGAGTAGTAAATAATTGTTCTATTTTCGAGAATGTTAAATTTTTAAAACATTTATCTGATAAAGTTTATCAAGCTCTTTTAAAAGAAGAGAGAGCTAAAAAGAAAAAAAACAAAAAATGCATCTCGAAATAGATAATTTATATTTTGAAGGGGAAAGAATGGGAGTTGATTTCGAGTATGACGAAGAGTTTCGTCGTAATGTCGCTAAAATTTGTGGGGTCAATTATATTTCTAAAAAAGAACTTCAGACCTTCGTAGTACATACTATGAGACATGTTTTGTCTCGGGAAGATATTTCTAATCTTCGAAAACAAATCGAAAATTAATTTAATTGAGATATTAAATCAACTAAATTTTGTGATCTTACAAAAGATTCTTTCCAAGAATCTAGTTCTTTTAGAAAAGAATAAAATTCCACTTCATGACATTTAATCTCAAAAGTTTTAATGTCTGGTTTTAGAGATTTTAATTCTTGGTATTGTTTTTCGTAACAATCGGCTTCTCCTTCTTCTTTGTCATAAGATTTAAAGAGATCCACCATTTTAATATTAACATCAAATTTCTTTTTGTCTTCTTCACTTAAAACCTTACAAATACCATCATACCCTTCGGATACCAATCGTTTAGATTTAACAATACCATAACCATCTATTCCTTCGATATTATCTGATTTGTCTCCTAATAGAGCTTTATAATGAACGTATTGTTCAACTTTGACACCCATCTCTTCTTCAAAATTTTCTAGGGTAATTAATTTCTTACTAATAGGATTATAAAAATCAGTATGTGTATCTACTAATTGAAGCATATCTTTATCCACAGAAACAATAGTAGAAGAAGGACATTTTTCTTTTACCAAAAATGAAATAATATCATCTGCTTCTAAACTCCAAGGATACATTTGTTTAATTCCCAGAAGGTTGATCCAAGGTTCAATAAGATCAAATTGTTCATGAACTTTATTGGCTAACTCCGAATCTCTATTTTGTTTATAAGTTTCGGGGGCTAATTGTTTGCGATAATTAGTAGAAGGGTAATTTAATTTCTTATCCCAACACAAAAATGTTTCATTGGGTTTGAATTTGTCTTGTAAAGATTTAAGAGACTTCAAAAACAAATAAACAGGACCAGTCCAATTACCACTAGAATTAATAAATTTGGGTTTAGATTCGGCAATCCAATAAGCTCTAAAGAGAAGGTTAGAGCCGTCTATTACAAGTGATTTCATGTTTCTAATTTAAATTAAAATAAAATATTTTCAAGTTGAAATGCTAAAAGAATCTGTTAATATTTCTTTCTTATGCTTACTAAAGAAGAATTCAAAGAACGTCTTAAAACTACTACTGCTAAAGTTAAATTTCGTAAAGTAGATCAAAGTATTCGTGAAATGTCTTGTACATTGTCTGAAAAGTTTCTTCCTGAGATGGAAATCAAAGAAGATTATACACCTAAAACCAAAACAGACAATCCTAATAATATTCGTGTATGGGATTTAGATAAACAAGCATGGAGGGCGTTTCGTGTGGATTCTGTAATAGACTATTCTTTTAAATCCATTTAATTAATTTATATGCAGGCTTATCTTATTAAACCAGAACACGTAGGACAAGACGATCTTCATCAATTTCTTTATAAAGTTATAGGTAAAGAATTTGAAGGTCGTGATTATAGTATTGTCGGAGAAACGCCAATAGATAGACTCATTCCTGGTCGTGACGGCATTCGAAAACTTATTGCTCTAAATGTTGAATCTGGAGTAGAGACTCATGCTGTCTACTTTGACGTTACTGAAGTTCAAGCTGCTAGATCTATTAATTGGTTAGGCCGTTAAGGATATGGCATTAATGCAATTCGATATTTTGTTCCATTAATTACTATTACCAAAGTATCAATAGTATCATTCCAAATAACATTTGCATTTTCAATAGTAGCATTTGTTAATGTAATATTACTAGCAGACAATGAACCTCTAGCGGAAAGAGACCCTGTTAAACTTCCTCCACTCAATGGAAGATAATTGGATTGATTTAAATAGGTACTTTGCCAGTTACTTGTTAAGGCTCTGACTCCAGTATCGATATTAGATGCCCATTGAGCACTATTACTCTGGACTGTGGTAAAGGTACTTTGCCAGTTACTTGTTAAGGCTCTGACTCCAGTATCAACATTAGATGCCCATTGAGCACTATTACTCTGGACTGTGGTGACTACTTCCTCTAAATTTTTTCCACTTAAAATGACATTAGTAGCATACACCACCCCAGTAGCACTTATATCACCAACAACAGTTAATTCCTGATTTGGGTCTCCCGTGTTAACACCCACTTTGCCGAATTGTTGTCCTGGGTCACAATTTCCAACATGCAAAACTTCGATTCCATCGCCGTCATAAAAAGATGCAACGTCTGAAGTACCAGGAGCCTGATAAACATATAATGCGGGACCTGGTCCTGTATTTACCACACTTAATGCTGAAGTTGTTGTAAATACGGTATTTGCAAAATATGCGTTCCCAAAAGCAGTCAAATTTCCTGAAACTGTTAAATTTCCCCCCACATACACGAGTGTTCCATCATCACTGATAATACTTTCATTTATACCGTTAGAGTTAGATGCTTTAGTGAGATAATTTGTCACCAAATTACCATTAGAAGCAGAAACAAAATTAGAGGCAGTGTTGAGAGCAGCAGTATTTAAAGTGCGTTTTTGGAGAAGTCCATTATTTTCAATTACAAAAGAAGTTCCAGTTCCAGTATTAATGGTACCTATAGTTGCGGTGCCAGAAGAAGAGAGATTTCCACTGATTGTAAGTTTTTCTTTTGGGTTAATTGTACCAATACCGACATTACCACCAGAAAGAATCCTTACTGCTTCTTGTTCAGTATTGACCAATAATTGAATACCACCCCTCGAATGAGCTGTAGCAACTTTAAGAGCATTATTATCATGATTCCAATTTACATAGGCACCATAAGGATTTCCAGGACCACCCATAACCAATCCGGCATACTGGGCATTTGGAGATAAAACTGAAATATACGAATTACCACTATTTTCAAAAATACCAATACTGTTTGATTGTGCTGTAACAGATCCTGATGAACCTGCTTTTACGTGTAACTTTCCTTCTGGTGATGTTTCTCCGATACCGACATTAACGCCATCATCAAAAATAATACTTTCATTAATACCATTCGCATTTGTGGCTTTGATTAATTGGTTTACTGTAAGTGACCCATCTGAGGCAGATACAAAATTAGCAGTAGTATCCGTAGCGGCATTGTTTAAAGTACGTTTCTGTAAAAGTCCATTATTTTCAATTACAAAAGAAGTCCCATTAGAATTAGAATTAATATCTCCAATAGTAATTGTTCCTAATGCACTTATGTTATTAACTACAGATAAATTATCATTAATTAAAATATTATTTGATGTTAAATTATTATTAATAGTAACTGGTCTATTTTCAGTGAGTTTTACAAAAGTGTTATAAATTTCTCCTGATAAAGTATCAACGTAATTTTTAGTAGTAGCGGCATTAAATGCAATTGGTTCAGCTATAAAAGATTGACCAGTAGCAGAAATGGAACCCACAACTGTTAACGTTTCATTTGGGGCATCAGTAGCAATACCGACATTAACACCATCATCAAAAATAATACTTTCATTAATACCATTGGTGTTTGTGGCTTTGGTTAATCTATTTTCTGTAAGAAAACCATCCGATGCAGAAATGAAATTAGCAGTAGTATCCCAAATTTGAGGGTTAATCTCATCTGTTCTTAAAAATCCGTCAGAATCTAAAATTACGACAGAATTGTCTTCTCCTTGACCAATCCCACCCACGTTAATTGTACTTGAAGCACTAAGGGTTCCTGCAATGGTAAGTTTAGCACCAGGACCATTTGTCCCTATACCAACATTACCATCATTTTTAACAACAAATGGAGTTGAATCGGGGTTTTGAGAATCTTCTACTAAAATAACATCTCCGGTAAATCTCTGAGTAATTCTCAACGCAGGATCACTTGTTTCTGCGTCTATAACCATAGCACTCGTAGAAATAATTTGGGTGTCTATATAAGACAATTCTCCTTGAACGTCTAAATTTCCTTTAACCGTTAAATTATCATTGATTGTTAAATTTTGTATTTCTCCACCAGTTAAAGTTAAAAAATTAGCATGACTGTAATTTCTAGCAAAACTATCAATTTGATCGATAGTTATTTTTTTAGTATAACCGTAATTAACTAAAGGAAGAACATCACCGCTTAAAGGATTAGTTACTGCTGGAAGCTGAGAAATTTTTAAATCTTGACCCATGATATTTATTATTTATGGGTAAGATAACTCAGGAATTAAGCTGGAGGTGCTTCTACTGGGGAAGTTTCTGCTCCGCCGGTTGGTGGCGTTTCTGTCGGGGTCTCTATCGGGATTTCTTCTGGGGTGGCTTCTGCTGCAGGTGCACTACCCCCAAATGAAGGAATTT
>Ga0315903_10005231_pt1 | contig 16975 bp, 13 predicted proteins | sample LakEriMetagenome_7_FD_203524 | JGI IMG/M metagenome (GOLD analysis project Ga0315903, IMG submission 203524) | Freshwater fungal communities from buoy surface, Lake Erie, Ohio, United States - Buoy 2 MA119 | ecosystem: Environmental > Aquatic > Freshwater > Lake | place: USA: Lake Erie, Ohio...
TAAATTTAGAAGATCATTTTAATTACATGAATCTAAACTATAAGTGTAAAAATTAAAAAATACTACTTTAAAAAGAATTAATTTTATTATAATATTATAATAAAATTAAAAATGTCTTATGATATTGTTATAATTCACGGAGTAAAAGATAGCGACACTCTTCCTTACTGTATAGAATATATTAAAAAAAATGTTTCTATGTTTAGAAACATTTATATTATCTCTCAAGATACTAATCATAGTGTATTCTTACATCCTGTTTTTAAAGATTGTATCATACATTCTGAAAAAGACGGATTTCTATTTACTATAGATGATGTTAATAAGTATATTCAAACTCCTAATAGAAATGGTTGGTATTTGCAACAACTTTTAAAATTATACGCTTCTTTTTCAATAAAAGATATGCTTGATGATTATGTTGTAATAGATAGTGACACAATCTTTTTACAACCAGTTTTCTTTAAAATGAACAATCCGGATTCAGAATCCGGTAATAAATATTTATTTAATCTGGCAACTGAAAATCATATTCCTTACTTTGAACATATGAATAGATTAAAAGATGGATTTAAAAAAATTATAAATGCAAGTGGTATTGCTCATCATATGATTTTTAATAGAAATATTATTCTTGAACTTTTTAATTATTGCGATTCTAATTTATCAACATTCTGGATTAAATTTTTAGAATGCGTAGATCCCTCTCAAAGACCTCATAGCGGAGCTTCTGAATATGAAATTTATTTTAATTATATGTTAAAATTTCATAAAGATAAAGTATTACCTCGTAAAATTAAATTTGAAAATATAGGAGAATATCCTGAACAAGCTATTAAAAAATATTCTAACACAAATATTGGATATATATCTTTACACGCTTGGATGCGACCTCAAAAACCTCAACAAAATATTTACGACGTACCTCCTTATAATTTTAATTTTGGTTTAACAAATCTTTCAAAAAATGATATTATCGGAGGAGAAGTTTTCCAATCTTTATGTGATGCTACTATTATTACAAGAGATATTCACAACTTTCATAAATCTCTTCCCTCTTCTGTTTGTAAAATCTTCATTGACCCTCTTTCTGAAAATGATAAAAATATAATCAAAAGCAGAAAATTTAACTCTTTCTTTGTTTATACTCATATTCTTGATAAATTTATTAATGAAATTCTTCCTCTTATTAATTACCCTTTTACTTTAATGACTCATAATAGCGATCATCCTATTAATGAACAATATTTGCCTTTGTTAGAAGATGAAAGATTATATCATATGTATTCTCAAAATACTTTTATTACACATCCTAAATTAACTTCTTTACCAATAGGTATAGCTAATAGTCAATGGCAACATGGAAATAAAGATGTTATTTCTTTAGTTACAAAGCAACTTACTCCAACTCCTTTCTTAAAAAAAATTGATAAAATATATGTTAATTTTAGTATTGGAACTTATAGAGAACATAGACAAAAAGTTTATGATATTCTAAAAAAGAAAGATTTCTCTTTCTTTGACACTCAAAAATCATTCTATGATTTATGGCCTTCTATGTCTAGCTATAAATGGATTTCTTGTCCTCGTGGAAATGGAATTGATACACATCGTTTATGGGAAACTCTTTATGCTGGATGCATTCCAGTTATTGATAGAAGTGTAAATAGCGAGAGTTTTAAAGACTTTCCTATGATTTTTGTTGATAATTGGGAAGATTTAACTCTTGAATTTTTACAAACTAAAACTAAAGAGATTGTTCAAAACTTTTTAAATAGAAAATATGATTTTAGAAGTCTTTCTATAAATTACTGGAGAGATATTAAATACCGGCCCCAAGGACCGGATTACAATAACATTGAAAAAATTAATTTATCTTCTGAAGACCCAAGGTCTTCGATAGAAAAAATTGATGGCGCGTTTATACTTGCTTATATTGGAAACTTACCTCATTTTACAGAGGATTGTATAAAACAAATCAGATTATGGAACCAAAATGAAAAAATTTATTTATGTTGTTCTAAGAAAGATGAAAATATAGAATTGTGTGAAATGTTAAAAGAAAAATATAATATTATTATTGAGTGGATTGAAAACTTAGTTTTAACTGAAGAACATATAGATTTTAATAGAACTTATACAAATATGAGTATGAATGGTTTTTGGAAATACACAACTGAGAGATTTTTTATAGTTGAAGAATGTATGAGAAAATATAATATAGAAAATATTATTCATCTTGAAATGGATAATTTAATATATTTTAATCTTACATCTTTACTAGATAAATTTAAATCTTTGAATAGTCTTGCTATTCCAAGTGATTGCGAAAAGCGTTTTATTGCGGGTGTTTGTTTTATTAATACATCAGATGAGTTAAGAAAATTAAATAAATTCTTTTCATTAAATTCTTCTAATAGAGCTGAGATGGAAGTTATATTACATTATAATAAGTATAATAATAATCGGATTAAGATTTTACCAGTTTTACCAAAAGAATATTGTCTTCCTTTACAACCAGATCAAGGTCAAGCAACATATGATAAAATGAAGTTTAGTAATTATATTGATGAACTTGGTGGAATTTTTGATGCGGCAGCAATAGGGCAGTATATGTTTGGAATAGATCCAATTCATAAAAAGACAAATACAGATGGATTTATAAATGAAAGTACTTGTTTTAAGATTAACAAGCAGTATTTAAGATGGGAAAAAAATGAAAACAAGTTATGGAGATTAAATATAAGTTCAGATAATAAGAATTGGTATCCATTGTATAATATACATGTTCATAATAAAAATTTGAAGAGAGGAATAAGTGATAGAAAAGAGATGGAGAAACATTTACCTAATATTTTATAAAAGGCTTAAATAATTACTATATATAATATGGATATATGTTTTTGTAATTAAGATTTTAAGCTTGGTAAAGAAAATAAAATATCATTTTCACCTTACAGCAATAAAAAAATTAATTATTAATCCCTATATACAAAGAGCAAGGCCGGCTTAATTTTTAGATAGCGCGAAGTATTTAAAAGACAACGGTAGGTGATAGCACAAAATATTTTATCTTTATTATTTTGAGATTGATTATAAAAACATATATCCAAAATTTTTATATTTAAAATAAATATAAAAATTAGTTTTTATTTATACATGAACTATCTGAGGACGTTGATTATTACATTTATGAGCCTCTCGCATTAAACTCATAAAAATAATCTTTCCATTTCGTGAACCACCCATATCTTCACAACAACCTTTCTCACAATTCATATATATAATATTTTCATCTTTATTATATACAATATACTGAGGGTTGTCTTCACACTTCAAACACTCTAATGCTTTATCTTTTGTAGAATTATCGCAACAATATTTTGATGACATTTTATAATAAATCAAGATTTTATTTTTTAATTTTTAATTTTTTTTCTTTATTAATTATAAAATGCCTACTTACACCCCTTCTTTTAACAATCCTATTACTAAGAACTTAAAAATTAGTGATAGCTTAATTGTCTCTCCTTCAGCAACTGGTCCTTTCTCCATGTTTGCTGCTACTAACTCTTTTAATGCTGAATCTAACACTTCGTATAACTGGACTGTAGATTCTGCTTCTCAAACTATTACTCTTCCATTAACTCCTGTTAATGGTGCTTATGTAGTCATTACTGACATTGACTATTCGTGGGGTAATTATTCTCCATCTGTTGATTATAATGGTGCTTCTGCAAAAGGAGCAGCTGGTAGTTCTTCTGATTTATCAGCGTTTGTAGGAGGTGAATTAAAGTTTATATATTCATCTTCAAACAATGAATGGACTAGTTGGAAGAAGCCAGCAACAACAGACAATCCGTTCCATGGATGGTGGAAACCTATTAGTAAAACTCAACTACCTTCTGGAGCTAATGCAGACCAAAGTGTTGGTTTGGAACCAACAGCATCTGGATATACAATTCCTGGATTTAATATAGATAATATGTTGAAAACATTTACTTATTTTTATTTAGATTGTATTTCTAATTATCCCCAAATTAAACTTACATCTTACGGAGGTACATATAACGAAGTATATGAAGCTTGGAAAATTGAAACTTCTTATGAGTTACTATCAAATGACTCAAATACAGTTTCTATAGCTGTTGCTGGAATTTATGGAACTGAAAGTTTTGATCCTCTTCAATATTTTCTTTTTCAAAATTTACCTACTTACTTTGCTTCTCCAGTTTTTACAATTCAATCTTCAAATCCTAATATTTTATTTGCTGGAGATAGTACTTTTACAGACCCTACTTTTACTCTTTCCGTTTATCCGCAATCCACTTTTTGCGGTCTTCTTGAAAGAATGAATGAACCTCCTGTAATTCGTCCTTATAATAATAACGAAATCTCTTTCCCTGACAGTCAAGACCCTATTTACATGTTTAACTATTATTTTAATATATTAAATGAAAAAGGAATGTATGGTAATACTCCTTTAAATGGTCAAGAAGACGAATGGTACCCTGGTTATTATAATCAACAAAAAATATTAAACGAATATCTTCAAGGTAAAACTGAAGAATATCCTATTCATCATATTATTAAATCTACTACTTCTCAATATCAACCTTCAATGGATGCTACGATGGGTAATTTAACAGGTGCTACTAGAATTTTCCTCGGTAATAACCATATTGTCACTAAAGGTAGTACTATAACTATCTCTGGATTTAGTGGAGAATGGAGTGTTCTTAATGGCACTTATGATAATGATGTTATACAAGATTATCATTGGAACACTCAATCAACAGGTCATTTTGATTGCGATCCAGTTAGCTTATCAGGTAGTTTTTATAATGCAACAAATTCATTCGTTTTAAGATTAGATACATCTTCTTTAACAGGAGTTAGCACAGGTCCTTATAATGGATGGGGTGTATATGCAGGAACTCCAATGGTAAGTGTAACTCATCATGTTACTTCTGATATGACTTATAATAATTTTATAGCAGCATTAAAAGCATGTATGTTAGAAAGTTATGGAAGTATAGGAGGTGCCTTAGCTGCTTTCTTTCTTACAAATAATACAACATCTGGAAGAATTTCTTCAAACTGGGATACTACTTCACAAAATTATACAAGAGGAAGTGGTTTATCAGGATTTGGTGTAGATAGAAGTGCTGGAACTAGTAGATTTTATAATAGATTTGGTTCAAACTTGGGTTCTGTAGCTGGAGTTCCTCGTGTTTATGGAGATCATTATGATGTATTAAATAATATTGTTACATACATAACTGGTGCTAATACAAGCGGATGGTCAATTCCTGCTCTTAACTATCTTGATCCTAATGAAACTTATAATTTATATTATGCATTTGATGGAGACTATTCAACTGGTCCTGTAGGTTATTTTAACTATGATATTGGAGTTATACAACAAGATTTGGGAGAGAATTATTATGGAGTACAAAATCTATCAAATCCAAATTTATTAGGAGGTGGTATGTTAGTATTTACAGGAGCTAAATATTACGGATATACAGGTGCAAGTGTAGATACAAATATCTGGATTATTGCTGATTATGATGCAGTTTATAACCCAACTACAAACTTGTATTATAATAATAATATATTTGGTTTAATAAGAAGTGAATTAACAAATGGAAAAAAAATTGGTTATTTATATTTAGGAGAAATTGATAATGCCGTTGATACAGCAAAAGGTCCTACTTTTAATAATGCTTTTAATTTATTTGCTGATAAAGAAGTATTATCAAACTGTCCTGATAAAACAACAAATGGACAATTCGCACTCAAAATGCTTCCTGTTATGAAATATTTTAATAGTCAAGGAGTTGATGGTATTATTTTAGATTTTAAGTCTAATCCTCAAACAGATAATTATTATTTTAATATAACAGAACAATTTTTTGGAGGAGATAGACTTAAAATTTCTACTGATTATTTTTATTTAGCAACAAAAAATCAACTTAGTCCACTACTCAATATTAAAGATTATGAGTATTATCTTAACTTAAATCAAACTGGTAGTGATAATTATCTTCATCCTTCTTTCTTAGAATCACCTCAAGGGTATGGAACTGGAGCCGTTTATCATGGTTCTGAAAATACTGGAGCAAGAGTTGTATTATTAACAAGTGAAAATACAAGTACTCCTGTTTTTATGTCATGGGGAATGTTAGGAGATAATCTTGATGGAGATATTGGTAATAATACTAAAGTTAAATTTTTAGGTGCTTCAAAAGCTTACAATACACACAGAAACATTTTACCTCTTGTTATACCTACACCTTATATTGAAGAAACTATAAGAGGAACTAGTACTATAGGCGGTGGTCTTGCTCCTGTTACATATCCAGCTCCAACTATTAAACTTTCTACTGGAATGAGTGGTTCTATTACTTTAACTGCTATGAATCAAATTAATGATTATACTGCCATATCAGAGATGACTTCTATTACTGGTGCTTTTACTAACACTTTCGGTAACGCTTTCCCTATAGATATGGAAACCCGTGTCTATCCTGACTTTGGTTTTGTAGAGAACACTCGTCCTAGACTTCCTGGCGATTCTAGACCTCAACAACCTGATCCTACTGTAAGTGGAACTTGGAGAGATAGCTGGTTAGAAGCATCTATTGCTGAAATTACTCTTGGAACTTGGTAAATTTAATTATAATTATTATTTTTATATTTAAAAATAAATATAAAAATTAGTTTTTATTTAAAGATGAACTATCTGAGGACTTTGATTATTATATTTACGAGCCTCTCGCATTACTAATCTCATCTCTATCTCAAACATTTTTTTATTTTGAGGAATACCCATATCTTCGCAACAATCTTTCTCGCAGTTCATATATATAATATTTTCATCTTTGTTATATACAACAGACTGAGTATTGTCTTCACATTTCAAACACTCTAAAGCTTTATCTTTGGTAGAATTATCACAGCAATATTTAGATGACATTTTATAATAAATCAAGATTTTATTTTTTATTTTTTATTTTTTATTTTTTATTTTTTATTTTTTATTTTTTTCTAAACTTATTATAAAATGCCAACTTACACTCCTTCTTTTAATAATCCTATTACAAAGAGTCTTAAGGTTACAGATAGTTTAATTCTATCTCCTTCAGCCACTGGTCCATTTTCTATCTCAAATGTTACTGATAGTTTTACTGCACAATCAAATAGTTCTTATAATTGGACTACTACAGTTTCTTCTGAAACTATTACTCTTCCTCTAACTCCTATTAATGGTGCTTTTGTTATTATTAATGATAACGATTGGACTTGGGGTAACTTTCCTCCTGTTGTAGATTACAACGGAGCTACTACTAAAGGAGCAGTTGCTAATGCCTCTGACTTATCATCACAAGTAGGAGGTGAAATAAAGTTTATTTATAATTCATCACTAAATGAATGGACATCATATTTAAAGCCAGTATCAACCGATGATCCATTTCATGGATGGTGGAGAAAAGTAACAAAAACTGGATTATCATCAGGTGCAACAGATGCTGAAGCATTAGAAAATGCACCTTTTCCATCTGGTTATAACCCAACTAAACCAGATGAATTACAGTCTGTATATGGAGATTTATCTAATGTAAATTATTATTATTTAGATACAATATCTATGTATCCTAACATAAAAGTTACATCATATGGTGGAACATATGATAATATTTTTCAATCATTATATTTTGAAAGCGTATATGAAAGAATGGTTGACGACCCAAATACATTATCATATCCTGGATTACCAGGTACTCCAAGTTTTTCATATGAAACATATAATTCAATACCATTCACTTCTCCAAATACATTAACATTGCAATCAAATAAAACTCAAATATTTGCAGGTGGTGCAACAGATCCTAAGTTTATTTTAACTCCAGTTTATAATGCATTTGGTACTAGTGTATTAGAAAAAATGAGTGAACCACCAGTTACTATAAGACCTTATTCTGATAATGAAGTTTCATATCCAGATGTACAAGATCCTGTATTTATGTTTAAGTATTATGCAGATCTTTTCAACAAAAGAAGAAATGTAGGAAACGGAAGTCAAGAAGCAAACGATGAATGGTATATTGGTTATTATAATCAACAAAAAATTCTTAATGAATATCTTCAAGGAAAAACAATTGAATATCCTATTAATCATATTGTAAAATCTACTACTGTTCAAAATCAAGAATATTACAATGCGGCTTACGGAGAATTAGTTGGTGCAACTAAAATATATTTAGCAGAAGAACATCTTATCACAAAGGGAAGCACTATTAGCATTACTGGTTTTACAGATGTAGATTGGACAACAATTAATGGAGATTATACAAATGATGTGATATTTGATACTCATTTTAAGAATGCAAATAGCGGACACTTTGATTTAGATGAAACTAGTAAATCAGGCAGTTTTTATAATACTACTCAATATTTTGTAATGAAATTAGATACTTCCTCATTAACTGGTATTCAAACTGGTGCATATAAAGGTTGGGCCTTATACGAAGGTACTCCATCAGTATCAGTTACACACAAAATAACATCAGATATGAGTTATAACAATTGGGTAGCAGCTTTGAAGTCATATTTATTAGAAGTTTACGGTCCATCATCAAATGTATCAATACCTTCATTATATTCAGCAAATTACGACGGAAGATTAATTGATAGTTTTAACGAAACAGATGTAAATGCTGTTGTTCCACCATTTACATTTGATGTAAGTTCAATTTCATTAGGAAATTGGGCAGCAGGTTATGCAGGTGGTCCATCTAATCTAATAAATAGTAAATACAGATTAGGTCAAGTATTTACATCTATGTATCAATATGCTGACCATTATGACGTTATGCAAACAATTGCTGATTATTATACTGGTGCTTTAGCAGGAGGATACTCAATTACTGCTCTCAATTATCTGGATCCTGATGAACGTTATAATCTTTATTACGGATTTAAAGGAAGTTTCACAACTGGCGCCGAAGGAAGTGTAGAACTAGTTCAAGGTATATATCAAAGAGAAATTGGTCAAACATATGGTCTAATGAATTTGGAAATCGCAGGTCAAACAGGTGGAAGCATACTTGTTTATACTGGTGCAAAATTTGATGGATTTAATGAAGATCCAACAGTTGATCTTACAAAATGGAGATTATATGGAAGAGGAATAACTGCTGAAATTACTAGACGTATGTTATACAATTTAATATACGGATTGATGAGTTCAGATTTAACAAATGGAAAGAAAATAGGTTATCTATATATACCAAATTTTGAAGCATATTGGTTTAATAGTATATTCTTCTATAGCAATGCTGGAGCATTCTGGAATGTATGGAGTGATCCTTCAGTTCTCCAAAATGCCCCAGACAAATTTTTGAACGGTGTTATAGCTGTGGCAATGGTTCCAGTTATGCAATATTTTAACCAACAAAATGTCGACGCTGTTATACTTGACGTAAGAGGATCATCTAGTGCTAGTTTAGATTCTGACTGGGTAGCACAATTCTTTGGCGGAGACAGACTAAAAATAAATAGAAATACTTTCTTTATGAATACTCAAAACCAAAAAGGAGCCATACTCAACACTACTGACTATGAATACTATCTTGGACTAAATGCAACCGGATCTGATAATTATCTTCATCCTTCTTTCTTAGAATCTGCACAAGGTTACGGAACTGGTTCTGTCTACCACGGATCAAATCAAACCGGAGCAAAAGTCTTATTATTAGCTAGTGAAAGTGTATACGGAACTAGTAGTAATATTACTTGGAATATGGTAGGTGATAATTTAGATGGTCAAATAGGACAAAATACATCTGTTAAAATATTAGGTTGTAACAGATCTTATGCCGACGGTCCATCTTTTGGAAGAGCTCAACTCCCTTATCCATATATTGAAAGTTCTCTTAGAGGTCTTCCTATACAGTACACTTCTGTTGATCCTGGAAGTTATCTTCTAAATATTAAACTTTATACCGGAACTAGTGGTGCTATCAATCTTGTATCTACTAGCGCAATTACTGACTATAATTCTATCTCTGAGATGACAACTTCTACCGGTTCTTATCCTAATGCTCTCGGTAATCCTTTACCTATGGACTTGGAAACTCGTGTCTATCCTGACTATGGTTTTGTTGAAAATACTAAACCTAGACTTCCTGGTGATACTCGCCCTCAACAACCTGATCCTACTTTAAGTGGAACTTGGAGAGATGGATGGATAGAAGCTGCTATCGGCGAAACTGTTTACGGAAGTTGGTAAATTTAATTATAATTATTATTTTTATATTTAAAAATAAATATAAAAAATTATTTATCTATTAATACATATCTTAACTCTTTATTTGGTTGAGATAATAAACAACTTTCGCAGCACTTATCACATTTTTCAAATTTTTTTAAACATTTAAGGAGGACCCTGGGTCCTCCATATTCTTTCATTTGTTGTCTTGATGGAGGATTTCCTTTATTTAAAAACTCCTGTTCAATCGGTATATAACTAATTGTTCCACTCATTTTTATTTTAAAAACTGGTCAGGAAAAAAATATTTTTCCCTATTAAAATAAAAATAATTTTTTATGTATTTATCATTATATTTACCAACTCTTCTAACTCTACTGTCTCTTTCCACCCTAACTCTTCTCTCGCCTTTGTACTATCTCCTATCAAATCTGTTAAATCTACAGGTCTATAATACTTTGAATTTACTTCTACTAAACATATATCTTCAAAATATCCTTTCTCGTTTATTCCTTCTCCTTCCCATCTCAACTTTCCTAATCCTATATTTTCACAACACATATCAACAAATTCTCTAACTGTTACTCTTCTTCCTGTTGATAAAACATAATCTTTTGGCTTTTCTTGCTGTAACATTAACCACATTCCTTGAACATAATCTTTCGCATATCCAAAATCTCTTGTAGCATTTAAATTACCCAATTGCAATGGAGTATATCCATAATTTCCATTAATTTCCAAACAATTTTTTCTAAGATTTATAGTTGCTACTTCATCGCTATCTAAATCTATTACAGAACTTACATTTATAATCTTTTTAGATTCTTTTAAAAGATAAGTCTGTGGCTCTCCAAACTTAATTTGTAAATTATTTTTCAAATTTTTAAAATAATCTGCAATCTTTTTACATACAAAATTTTCTCCTCTTCTTGGACTTGTATGATTAAACAAAATACCATTTACACAAAATATATTATAAGCTTGTCTGTAGTACTTTACTAAATGATAAGCATATAACTTTGCTATAGCATATGGAGAAATTGGTTCCATAGGACTATCTTCATTTAATATTTTTAATTTATGAGTATTTAGTGTATTTCCAAACAATTCACTTGTTGATGCTTGATAAAATCTTACTCTATTTTCTAACTTAAGAATTTTAATAGCTTGAAGAACATATAATACACCAATTCCATCTACTTCAGCTGTATATTTTTCAACTTGACAAGAAACTTGAACATGACTTTGAGCTGCTAAGTTATAAAGTTCAATTTGAGAATTTGGATTTTCTTCATCAGCACGTTTTAAAATATTTATAATACTTCCTAAATCAGTAACATCTCCATATATAAGAGTAATTTTATTACGAATATGGTCAATACGTCCAGTATTAAAAGAAGAGGAACGACGAATCATACCATAAACTTTGTAATTTTTTTCTAATAATAATTCAGCAAGATAACTTGCATCTTGACCACAAGTTCCTAAAATAACAGCAGTTTTATTCATTTTATATATTCTTGTTAGAATATATAAAAGTATTTTTTAAATATTAATAATTCAAATTCATAATGTTTCTTTTGACAAATTTATAAGCTTGCCACTCGCTTTTAATTATACTTTCTATCATTAATGTTGTTATTTCATCATTTTGTTCTCTAAAAAATGTTGAAAGAAATTCTTCATTATTGTTTAACATTATTATTAACATTTTTGCCGTATTTCTTTTAGATATATCATTTCTATCTCTACTTAATCTTCGCAAATCTCTTTCAACATTCTCTCTATACTCTGACACTATATAATCATCTATATGCTCCATATGTGTATATATATCATGTTCTAATAATTCATTTATATCTTCATCTGAATGTCCATTATGATAAATATCTCTAAATACTCTATATAACATCATATTATTATCTTCTTGTTCGGCTAAAACCATTTCACGAATTTCTTCAAATTCTTCTATTTCTCTTTCGTTTTTCATTTGTTTAGATTTTTTTGTTAATTCCTTTTTTAATCCACGAGTTAATGCTACAGCTGCTCTACACACTGGACATTCCGCTTTTCCAGATTCTATAACACAACTATGATGAATCCAATGACCGCAATTAATTAAAGGATATTTTTCATCTTTTAAACTTTCTGTACATATAGGGCAATCATCAGGTTTATCATATTTAAATTTTTGATTATGTTTTTTACAAAATGATTTATTTCCTATTTTTGATTTAACATTTTTACAATTAGGAACAACGCATTTACAATCTTTTTCATCATCATCGCTTTCAAACTCAATTTTCTTTCTTTGAATTGTTAAACTAGTCATTTTTATAGTTTTGTATATTTCTTTCAAAAAATCAGTTTACGAGACCTTGCGTCTCGACTAAGACTGAATATTTAGAGATTTAAAAAAGTTTTTTAAAAATGTGTCCCTAAAAGGACAGATTTTTATAGTTATCTCTAACTTTAGTTATAGTAATTTACTTTTTATATTTCCTTTACATGAAAAACTTTAAGCATTTTTATAACTGTTTCAAAATCTTCATCGCTACAAAGAATTTCTAATTGTCTTTTAGCTATTTTTAACTTATTAAGCAGGGTCTCTGTTTCTGTAATCCGGGCCTTGGGCTCGGTAATTAGATTTTTAGATTTTTCTTTTTGAATATCTTTCTTCTCAGATTTTTTAATTTCAACAAGATTATCATTTTCATCTTCGGAATCTGAATCACAATCAAAAATAATTTTTTTTGGTTTTTTATCTATATTTTTATTGGAAGACTTTTTGTCTTCGACAGGAGACTCAATAACTTTAGTTATTTCCATTGACTGAGACTTTTCTTTCTCTGAATCTTTAAGAGATAATTTAATTTCTTTAATAATATTCTTCTTTTCAACTTCTAATTCTTTCTCCCACTCTTTAACTTTTTCTGGTGTTATATTAATTATATTAAAAAATTCTTCTTGATCCTTTGTCTTTTTAAATGACACTGGAGACTTTGACATTTCATCATACACTTTATCAACTAACTCTTTCTCCTCCTTAAATATCTTAACAAAAAGCTTCTTCTTATCTTTCTCTTCTTTCTTCTTCTTAACTACTCTCTTCTTCTTATCTTCTTCTTCTTCATCTGATAAATCAATTGTAAAATTCACATTCATATGTTTAGGATAGTCTGGCAATACAGCATTTGCACTGTGATCAAACCAGCATCCAACCATACGACATTTACTTCCATAACTACAAATTGGTGTTCTCTTTTCTTTTTCAGTATGAGCAAAGAAACAATAATTCTTACGTTTACATTTATCTCCCTCCTTACACATATTAGTCTTTAATTTATTACGTGTTTCAAAATCAGAGAGTTTGATGTATTCATCAATCTTCTTATGATTTTCAAACCATTCATTTGTATGATGAGATGTTGATTTTTTCATTTATAATATATTATTTCTAATTTCAATTGTTCTCAATTGAGATACTTCTTATTTATAATATATTATAAAAATCAGTTAATCTGGTAATAATTTATTAATAAATAGTTTTTAATTAATTTTTTAATTTTAAATCAAGTTTATTTAGACAATTCATTTTTTAAATGTTCATGAATAAAATAATTTACCAAATTCTTATTATACGTATCAATTATATCTGAAAAAGTATTATCATTCTTATCTTTCAAACTAATATTTATATCTGTGTTAAAAAATATGTTTATAACTTCTTTTTGTCTTTTATTTTTATCTTCTTTTGTTAATAACAAATTACATATCCCATATCCTATCATCATCCACGCTGTACATCCATGTATATCTTGTATATTTGGATTAGCTCCAAATTTTATTAATATGTCTACATATTTTTTATCTAAATGATAAGAAGCATAATGTAATGCAGTTTGTCCTCTTTGATCTTGTTTGTCTAAATCTATTTTACTTCTTAATAAATATAAAAATAAAACTTCATTTTGATCTTCTATAGAGTTCATTAATAAATTAGAACCGTAAATATCTTCTGTATCAGAAATATCTAATCCATTATCAACAAGATAATCTATAATTCGAGAATCAAATTCTTTCATTTTAACTCTAAAAAGAAGAGGCTGACCTTTCATTTTTAAATTTAAAAGAGATTTTAATTCATCTTTCTTTTTAAGACTCATATAACCTATTAATTTTTCATAATCATTCTTTTTTATATATTTTTCTATTAAATCCATTTCTTCAGGTCGGGTTTTATAAAAACCCTTTTAATTGTAAGTATTATTTACTTATAATTAAAAAATAGTATTTTAAATCAGTTAATTTAAAGAGATATTTATTATATAAAAATGACAATTCCTGGAATAATTCACTTTGTTTATGGTTTAAAACCTCAAACTGAAGAATTCTTATTTCTTGATATGAATTCTATTCTTACTGCAAAAGCCGTTCATAAACCTGACACAATATATCTTCATTACTATTATGAACCTTTTGGAAAATACTGGGATGTTATTAAATCTTGTGGTTTTGTAACTCTTAATAAATTAGAAAGTATGCCTACTCATATTGGTAAGAAAGAAATTAAACAAATGCAACATAAAGGAGATATTGTTCGTCTTATGGCTCTTAAAAAATATGGTGGAGCATATCTTGACATTGATACTATAAGTGTTTATCCTTTCAAAGATTTATTAAATAATAGTTTTGTTATGGCTAAACAATATAACATGGGTCTTTGTAATGCTATTATGTTAGCTGAACCTAATGCTCCATTCATTGATATTTGGTTAAAGAGATATGAAAATTTCTTTGCTCCAAACGGATGGGGTGAATGTAGTATATCTCTTCCTATGTATTTATCAAAATCACATCCTCAACATATTACAGTATTACATCAAGATTACTTCTTTACACCATGTTGTAATGAGGCATCTTCTATTTTTAAAGATAATACTCCTATGAATAATCGTATTACAAGTCTTCATTTATGGAGATTAATGCATGGAGATGATTATTTAAATTATGATCTAAAATGGGTTAGAGAACATCCTAATTCATTATTTTCAAGATATTTAAAGATAGCTTTAGACCAAGATGAAGAAGTTAAAAAGATTTATGATAATTTAGATTAATTCTCTACAATTAGGACATTTTATCCTTATCTTTTTTATTCTTTTATATTCATCTATACAATCTTTATGAAACTTGTGATTACAATCTAATTTATATACTTTTTTATTATTCATTTCTTCTAAACAAATTGTACATAAACAATTCTCACACTCTTTTTCTCCTTCAGTCGAAGACCCAAGGTCTTCAGTCGAAGACCCAAGGTCTTCAGAACACATATGTTCTATACATTCATATTTTTCAATTTCTATTAAATTTTCTTGTATAATTACTTCTAAATATACTGATTCTAAATACGGTTCCTGATCAGGGCTAGGTAAAACATTAATATGAATTGTATTTAAAGAAGGAATATTATATATAAATTTATCAACTAAATAATAAAAATATCTCGTTGAAATACATTGACAAATATAATATATTCCTGTTATAATACATATATTTCTATCCCATTTTAATGAATTCATATTTATTATTCCACATGTTAAAGATATTAATATCTTAGAATAAATAACACTTTCTAATTTTTCTAAAGTTTCTCTTGTCCATTCTTTATAGAAATTTATAAAATTTCTTAAAAAATATAAATGATTTGTTATAAAAAACGAATACAAAACATATAAACTAAATATCTCTTTTACTGAATATATACAAATACATATAAATGGACCGAACTCCATAAAAGATGATATTATAAATTTTATTGATTCTTTACTATATCTTAAACTCATTTTTATAATTATAATTAATTGATACTTATAATTATAATATTTATTTTAAATCAGTTATTTCAGTTTCAAATAGTAATATTTCTCTACAATTAGGACACTTTAAATTAGATGTAATCCTGGCCTCTGGTCCGGTAATATTGATTTTTATATGTTCTATTATACACTCTTTATGAAAAGTATGATCACATTGCGTATTATGTACTATCTTATCATTCATTTCTTCTAAACATATACTACATAAACAATTTTCACATTCTTCAACGGAATGATTTGTACATTCGTAAGATGATTGTGAAATTTTAATACTAATTTCTTTATTTTCAGGATGAATTTTTCTAGAACTTCTTCTTCTCATAGCTTGACTTGGACGACTAAATCTCATAAAATAATACTGCATTTTTGAAACTATATATAAATTTATTGTTGAAAGAATACTATAAACAAGCATACAATAAGAAACTGTTTCTTCAGCTTTAGTAGCAAACATATTTATAATAAGAAAAGTTGCATCAAGAACTATTTTTATAATTGTAATTGATAAATTATAATCAAGTAGTTCTCTTGTCCATTTATTTAAAAAATATAAACTAGTACATAAAGTATATATATAGAATCCCTCGTTTATAAAGTAATATACATTATAAGATTCTCTTATATTTAATTTTTGTGACATATAATATATTACAAATATGTTTAATCCATGTGATATAAATAATAAAAGTGTATAAACACTTATTATAATTTTTCTATATTCTAGAAAAAAGTTTATTACAGGACCCGGGCCCTGGATTACACGATTATTTCTCCTCATTTTTATATAATTTATCTTGTAAATTATATAAAGAAATCA